>ENA-OFDM01000728-OFDM01000728.1-metagenomes-genome-assembly--contig:-NODE-728-length-12809-cov-3.042418_pt1 | contig 12809 bp, 8 predicted proteins | sample MGYA00153385_OFDM01 | MGnify analysis MGYA00153385
TTTGAAAAGTTTTATCAGTTTAGGTAAATGATTGAATTTGATAGAAAAATATTTTTGATTTAAAGGAGTCATTGACTGATAAAAATCTGCAATTCCTTTTATATCAGAACCTTCGAAATCAAATATTAAATTGCTTTCAGAAAATTCCTTTATTATTGAATTATATAAAAAATGATTTGCACTTAATTTTCTTCCTTTTAGGGTTACAGAAGGTGATATATTATAAATTCTTTTTTCATCTCTTAATAAAATAATTCCGGCGTATATTTCTCCCTTTATACTTGCAGTTCTTAATACAATATTGTTTTTTTTAATTAACTCATTACAATTTTTGCTTAGTGCATCGTAGTCCTTTTGTTTTACTGACAAAAATCTTGAACCATAAAGTTTTTTAAAGAGATCAACTAATGGTTCCACTATGCTTAATTTCTCATAATCAAATGAATATTTTTTTGCCTTCTTTACATTTTTAATAAAAACATTACTAAAATTTGACGCAATTTCTAAGTAAGATTTATTAAGTGGGAGTATAAAGTTATTTAATGCTTTAATTTGCAAGTTTGGAACATTTACAAATTCATTTGCATAATTTAAATTTATTTCTGCAAATTTAAAATGTTTTAAAATCTCGGCTAAAAACAAGTTTATTATTTTTTGATCTATGGATTTCTTAAAAAAAATACCCCCCTGTTGTAAAAATGCCGGTTGATATAAATAAGAGATGCCATATTTATTTCGGAATGTAATAGGCATTATGGCCTGATAATCATCTAAAATCAAAGCATCCCATTGACAAGAGGTACAATTATCTAAATAAAAGGAATGCACATAAATTAAAGAATTGAGCGAATTTAAAATGCACTCATCCCATTTACTTTTATCAATTTCACTATGCTTTAAATATTTTATTATCACGTTTATAAACTTGGTTGCGAAAATATTTTACTTAAACTTAGCTGCTGTATGTCAATGTTGAAAGAAATATTTTTCACAAATCTTTTTTCTGTAATGGTTGATTTAAAATAGTCGCTGTAAACTTTGCTGTAAACAAATGGTAAATAAACGTTCAGCACATCTTTAAACAATGATATTTGCAATCCTGCATCGTACAAAAAACGGCCTGTACTGTTGTTTTTTTGCCATGCTTCTGCATAAGTTCCAAAATCAAAAAATAGTTTTACCGGAATTTTTATCGGCAACAACTCCAGCGGATTTATATTTTTAGGAATAGATGTTGTAAGATTTATTGCTCCAAGCCAATTGTCTGTTTTACCTATTTTACTACTCAATAAATCTGTACGAACTTTAAAAAAGCCATCACGGTTCATTATCTGCTGACTTGCAAAACCATCAAATTCATTTCTTCCAACAAAATAATTACTGTAACTGTAATCTTCAAAACCCTTGGGTCCGCTCATGTTTAAATGATAAATATCTGTTCTAAACTGGTTGGTAAAACTTTTATTAACTGTGTAAATAAATTTGCCTGCAAACAACCGAACGTTTAAACCACCTTTATGGCTATAATTGAAAAAATAATTTCCGGTCAAATTAAGTCTTACAAAACCATCACCCTGTTCACCCTGTATTACTGCATTGTAAGGATAAAGTACCCTGTTGTTTTCTAAACTAAATTGCAACTGGTTCAAATAACGTTGTTGTTTCGGATAAGTAATTACATCAATGTTATTTACAATATCCCTTTTAAATAATACACTTGCTTCGTTTATAAGAAATGTTTTAAACTGTACAAATTTTTTTACCTGGCTGCGGGAATTTTTATTTGTGAACAGATATTTTAAAGAGGGTGTAAGTTTAGAGAACTCTAAAGGGTTTTTTGTATTTGTGGAATCTGTAAAAGAGCCACCCGTAAATTTTGCTCCGCTTAAAGAGAGTGTTAACTTATCTCCATAAGCTGAAGGCAACCAAAAATATTCCAGCCTGCCAATACCATTTAGCTTTTTTGTACCTGTTGCAAATAATGGGGTTGCTATAAATTGAAAATTACTGGGAGGTAAATTATAGTTATGTACAATTGCGCCAATCATAAATTTATCGTAATAATTGTAGCCCAAAGCAGGCGCCACAGATATGTAATGATATTTAGCTGTTTCTTTTAAATTAAAAAAATCGGTCAGCTTAATTTGTTTTTTTTGAGCCATTTCTAATTCTCCTTTTTTATTTAAAAGTTCAAACAATTTTTCAAGAGATTTACCGGAAACTTCCTCTGCAACTGTCTGAAAATCTGTCGGAGTTGGATGTTTGAATTTCCATTTTTCATAGTATGCACGCATGATATTATTAAAAGTTTTGATCCCCAATTCCGTTTCCATTTTCTTTAGCCAAAGTGTAGTTTTTGTGTATGCTATCAGGTTATAGTTTAATCCTGAAAATTTTTCCGAAATGGTATTTATAGGTTGATCTTTTTTTAATTTAATAAATGTTTGTAACAAATTATTTTCAGGATATTTAGTTATTTTTTTACTAATAAAATTATTATTGACTTTGCGGTTGTTGATTCTTGTTGCAAATGCTCCATCAAATTTTTGATCATAAAAACTGTTCATCCCCTCATCCATCCATGGATATTGTCTTTCATTTGTAGCAAGTATACCGCAAAACCAATTATGACCTACTTCATGGTTTATAACTGATTCCAATGTAGCCTCTGAATTGCCGGCAGTTAATAATGTAATGGTTGGATATTCCATTCCACCGCTTGTTGGCGAGGCATTATCAACAACACTTACATCATTATAAGGATACTCGCCTAGCCATTGACTTTTTGATACTATCGCTTTTTTTATAAATGATAAACTGTTTACCCATAACAATTGATTGGATGATAGAAAGTAGGCAAAAATATTTATTACTTTGCCTGAAGAAAGCATTAAGGTATCTTCTTTTACCAGAAATGTTTTATCAGCAAACCATGCAAAATCGTGCACGTTATTTTGTAAATATTTTAAAGTTTTAAATGATGATGAAGAATTAAGTACGATAACCTTTTTTAAATCTTTTTTATCTGGTTTTAAAATAATGGAATTACTCTTTTTTTTAAGCCATAATTTTTCATCTTCATTCTGAAGGTCACCAGTTGCGGCTACAATATAATTTTTGGGAACAGTTATTTCAATTTCAAAATTTCCAAACTCGCTGTAAAATTCTCCTTGGTCTAAATAGGGCATTTCGTGCCAACCATTTTTATCATAGACCGCGGGTTTTGGATACCATTGTGTTAACTGATATGACTGTCCGATATGACCACCTCTTGAAAAATTATAAGGTAATTTTACATGGAAAGGGGTTTCTATTTTAATCATCTTACCGGGTATTAAAGGCTGTGGCAGCAATAGTTTTATAATATCCTGATGCTGCGGATGATCTTCTGTTGATGCATTTATTTTATCAACTTTAAAATTTAATTTATTTATATATCCTTTTTTATTTTCAGGAGAAAAATAAAAGTCGGTTCGACCATTTACAAGCAGCTGGTCACTAAATGCAGTTCGGTCATTTTTAAATGCATTTTGCCAAAGATGTATCCAAATAAAAGTTAGTGTATCAGGAGAATTATTGTAATAATCAATTTGCTCAAAACCTGTAATGCTGTTATCTAGATCATTTAAAGTTACTGAGATTTTAAAGTCGTTTTTTTGCTGCCAGTATGTTTGCTGGGAATAAGTTAACTCCGCAAAAAATAAAATAATGGTTAACAGCAGTAGTTTTTTCAAAAAAATTATTTTATCAAAAATAATGAAATTAGAGAGAATACTAAGCTAAGGGAATTACTTTTCTAATGTCTAATTGTTGAATACTATTGCACAATAAAAGCTGAAGAAAGTTATACTACTGAAGGGCTGCGTTGCTTACTTTTAAAATCTTTTTATTGCCTTTGAACAAAAAGGTTTTGCGGGCGACGAACTTTTATTGATTTGTATTGAAGTTCTAAAAACACTTAATTTTTTAATTATTTACCTGTGCCCGAAAGGATAATTCGGATAGTGTGAAACATTATTTTAAAGTCCAGTGAAAGAGAAATATTTTCTACATAAATAAGGTCGTACTGCATTCTTTCTATCATTTCATCAAGTGATGTTGCGTAACCAAATTTTACCATTCCCCATCCTGTAAGTCCGGGCTTAACCTTAAAAAGATATTTATATTCAGGATTTAATTTTATCAATTGGTCAATGTAGAATTTTCTTTCTGGCCGGGGACCGACAAGGCTCATGTTTCCAATTAATATATTCCATAATTGTGGTAATTCGTCCAATCTCCACTTGCGCATTGATTTACCCCATCTAGTTATTCTGCAGTCGTTATCACTACTTAACATGGGACCTTCTTTTTCTGCATCTATTTTCATAGACCTAAGTTTAAACATCTTAAAAGGTTTGCCCTTAAAACCTATACGTTCCTGTGAAAAAAATATTGGACCAGGCGAGGAAAACTTTATTCGTAAAATAGCGTAGGCAAAAACAGGAGAAATTATTATACCGCCAATTATGGTTAAAAAAATATCTGATAATCTTTTTATATTCTGTTGCCAAAGCGGCATTTCTCCAAATTGTACATCTATTAAAGGAATTCCCATTACGTTCGTGTTTTGTAGCGCTCCGCTTAAAATATCGAGTGTATCAGGTGTTATTTTTATATTCACATTTTTATTGCTTAATTTATTCATTATCTCTGTAATCATTTTTCTATCGTTGTTGTCCACAGCAATAATAATCTCTTCTATATTTTTATAAATAATAATTTCTGAAATATTTTCTATTGTGTTGTAATGTTGAATAGTTGTAATTGGAAACTTAACCTGACTAAGTCCTAAATTTATATAATCAGTAATAATAAATCCTGAATAATCATTGGACTTTGAAAATTTTTTATAAAATTCATTGGCTTTATTTCCCGACCCTATCAGCAGTGAGTTGAAAAAAACTTTTTTCTCTTTAAGCTGTTTTTTTGTTTGCGATAAAAATATCATTCGTATTAGCGTACTGCAAAACATAACTGGAAACAGCAGTAAATAAAATTCAGAATAATAATCGTAGTTATTTGTTTTTGGGTTTTTTAGAATAAAAAAAAAGAGTAAAAATAAACAGCCTATAACCGTTATAAATATTGTTTTAAAAAATTCTACTACCCGTGATTTTTGATAAAGAGAAATATAAGTTCCTGCAATAAAATGTAGACATATCCAACCGGTTACATACATCACCAAGCCAATGTAAAAACCTGAAGGAATTATAAATTTATTACCATAAAGTTGTGTGCGGAAATAATAAAAAGCCACCCATGTAAATACTGCAACAACCAAATCTGCAAATAGGTACCAGCCAATATTTATTCTGGGTTGTTTCAAAAATTGGTTTTTAGTTTACAGGTGTGTTTATTTTAGCCAAAATCTGGTGGGCAACCTCCATTGCTCTGAATCCATCAACAACGGTAACAGCAGTTTCAGTTTGGTTAAATATTGCGTTTTTAAATGCTGTCAATTCTTCTTTCATAGCGTTGGTATCGGTTACAACAGGGTTGGCAATTGCTACGGTTTTTTTTCCTTTACCAGTATCAATGTCAAATGTAAATACATTTTTATCTGTAGTTGCGTTTTGGCTGATGATTTCTGTTTTCTTTTCTAAAAAGTCAATACCGATGTATGCATCTTTTTGAAAGAGTCGCATCTTTCTCATTTTTTTCATTGAAATGCGGCTGCTCGTTAGGTTGGCCACGCATCCATTGTCAAACTCAATTCTTACGTTGGCAATATCTGGAGTTTCGCTTAAAACAGAAACACCGTTTGCGGAAATGTAACTCACATCGCTTTTTACAAGTTGTAAAATAATATCAATATCATGTATCATTAAATCTAAAATTACACTTACATCAGTACCCCGAGGATTAAATTGTGAAAGTCTGTGTACTTCAATAAACATTGGATCCAGCGTATAGTTTTTTAAAGCAACAAATGCAGGATTAAACCTTTCTATGTGCCCTACCTGAAATTTTAGGTTAGATTCAACAGCGAGCTTTAAGAGGGATTTTGCTTCGTCCATTGTATTTGTAAGTGGTTTTTCTACAAACACATGTTTGCCTCTTCGCAATGCAAGAGCACAAAGCTCGTAATGTTGTGTTGTTGGGGCTACAATATCTACAGCATCACAGTTATCTAATAATTCTTCACATGTATTAAATCTTTCAATTTTATATTTTTCAGTAACTGCTTTTGCATTTGTTTCATCTGTATCAAAGAAACCTACAACAGTTACGTCTTCAATTTCAAGCCAATTGTTTAAATGAAATTTCCCTAAATGTCCTACACCAATAATTCCAATCTTAAGCATATAATTAGTTTAACCCGGGTTGTATTTGTATTGTTTTACTCTTCCCAAAAGCCCATGTTTCCAAATTTTTTTATGCGGTTATCAACTCTTTCCTTTGCCGGGATTTGTTTTAATTCTTGTAAAGTTTTTATAAGATAATTTCTCAGTATTTCCGCAGCTTCGTCATAATCCCAATGTGCTCCACCAATTGGTTCAGGTATAACTTCATCTACCAAACCAAAGGACAGCATATCTTTGCCTGTGAGCTTTAATTGTTCTGCAGCAGTTTCTTTTTTATCCCAGCTGCGCCACAAAATGCTGCTGCAACTCTCAGGCGATATAACAGAATACCAGGTATTTTCCATCATAACTACTCGATCGCCCACACCTATACCCAAGGCCCCGCCACTTGCACCTTCTCCAATAATAACACATATTACTGGCACTTTAAGGCTAATCATTTCAAATATATTTCGGGCAATAGCTTCGCCCTGTCCCCGTTCTTCTGCTTCAAGCCCTGGATATGCACCCGGCGTATCTATTAAAGTTATAACGGGTTTATTAAATTTTTCTGCAAGTTTCATCAAACGCAATGCTTTTCTGTAACCTTCAGGATTTGCCATTCCAAAATTTCGCAACTGGCGTGTCTTGGTATTGGTGCCTTTCTGCTGACCAATAATCATTACCGTTTCTCCATTTAACTGCGCAAACCCCCCAACCATAGCTTTATCGTCTTTAACGTTTCTATCACCATGAAGTTCAGTAAAAGCAGAACACATTTTTTCAATGTATTTTAATGTGTAAGGCCTGTCAGGATGACGACTCATTTGAACCCTTTGCCACGGAGTTAAATTTTTGGTTATTCCTTTTTTTGTTTCATCAATTTTTTCTTGCAGCAATCCTATAGCACTGCTCATATCTGTATCAGATTTTTCTTGCGTAATGTTTAATTGTTCTATTTGTTCATACAATTCTTTTAGTGGCTTTTCAAATTCGAGATATTGCCTGTTCTTTAGTTGTGGCATAATGTTTAACCTTTAAGGAAGTTTAGAGGTGTAATATAATTTGTAAAGATGGAGTTACATTTTTTTTAGAAAGTTTGTTTACAAAATATAAATTACTGTATATTTGCAATCTGGAAAAAAAACAAGATTGCTTAAAATCAAATATGTTTTTTAAGGAAATGGGTTGGTAGTTCAGTTGGTTAGAATGCTGCCCTGTCACGGCAGAGGTCGCGGGTTCGAGTCCCGTCCAGCCCGCGCTTAGAATTTTATACCTTGTGATCTTAGAATTACAAGGTATTTTTATTTTGATAAATAATCTACGTTACATTCCTTTAAATTTTTTTAAAAAAATCTCCAATCCATTTTTAGGATTAATATTCTTTACAAAATAATGTAGTAAATCTCATTAAAAAAAACCCATAAAGTTGATGTATTATTCCAATTCTTTAAGGTTTCAATATTTTTTCTTTTTAAGGTAAAGTTGAGGAGTAAATTCACTTCGGCTATTATCTGTTTGATTAAATTCTAATTTATAGGAAAAAACATAAAACCCTAATTTATCCATTTATTTATTTAATTTTTATTTTATATAAAATAATTGTAATTTAGTTTACTTTATTTTAGATATAGGTAATAAGAATGATCATGGAGGTATTGAGTTTCTTTCTATTATCAAAGTATTTTAAAATGAATCATTAATTATCTATTAATTTAAAAATTTGGTTTTTAAAATTTAAAATTCAATTTACTTATTGTGCCTCTCGTTTCTTTATAAAAATATCCTATTAGAAATCTGAATGCTTTTATTCACTTTAAAAATTTTTTATTATGAAACAAAAACTGAATTTGATTATTGTTTTTTCGACATGTTTGTTTTTTACGGAATGTAAAAAGGAAACATTGTCTACAGACCAGGCTAATTTAACAGATGGAAATGTACAATTACAAAAGTCTGAGGGTACAGCAACAATGAAAACATTAACAACAGGACTTATTTATCCCAGGGGATTAAAATTCGGACCCGATGGAAATTTATATGTTGCTGAGGCAGGAAATGGGGGTAGTACAAAAAGTTGCATTGCCCTTCAACCTCATATTTTCTCGCCTTATTATGGTAGTCCTACCGGGGGACGGATATCCCGGATTAATCCTTCGTCAGGTATCCGCGTAACTGTAGTTGATAACTTACCTACAAGCGTTGGAACTAACAGAGATAAATCTCCAGCAGATGCTTTTGGACCGGCAGATGTGGCCTTTATCGGTAACACGCTTTATGTTCTTCAGGCAGGAGCAGGTTGCGGTCATGGAGTTCCATCCTCATCCAACGGTATTTACCGAATTAATGCAGATGGGAGCCATATTATTGTCGCAGATTTGGGTGCATGGTCGGTAGCACATCCTGGGGCTCATTCTGAACCGGGTGATTATACACCTGAAGGCAATTGGTATAGCATGACCGTTGCAGAAAACAATTTTTATGCATTAGAACCCAATCACGGTAATTTTGTAAAAGCTGGATTGGATGGAAAAATTCAATTAGTAACTGATATTTCTGCAAGTCAGGGTCATATTGTTCCAACTGCATTGGATTACAAAGGCAATTTTTTTATTGGTAGTCTAGGAGAATTTCCGATTGACGGCAATTCCAGCATTTTTAAGGTTACACCATCTGGCAATATGAAAAAAATAGCGACCGGATTTAGTGCTATTATAGGGCTTGTTGTTGATAAAAAATCAAACATGTATGTGCTTGAGCTGACTGCTGGATTTCCTTATCCCACTCCGGGAGCAGGTAGGATTAGAAAAATAAATCCTAATGGAACTGTAGAAAATGTAATATCAGGATTAAAATTGCCAACCGCAATGACAATGGGTCCCGATGGAAATTTGTATGTTTCTGGTTGGGGCTTTGGACCTCCATTGGGTGAGATAATAAAAGTAACATTGAACGACTAATTATTTAAACGACACGATAAGAAAGATGTCTTCAATTTTTTGAAGGCATCATTTTTTATTAAAATATTTTTAAAGCAATTGTTAGTGCTTGAATAGGTCCATAATAAATCAATGAAGGAATTTAGGTTGTTGAAACCGTTTTTTATTTTATAATATTGCTGAAACTGTTAAACTCGATGAGTTATATGCATTTCGAATAAAACTGCATCAAAAACCTGTTTGACCATCTTGTGAAGTATTGTTTCCGTTATTTTTTGGATGTTTGTAATGCATTCCGTTTAAATTTAATTCTTCATCTTTTATTCTCCATGCATATCTATTAGCCTCTGCACCAAAATATGGAAAAGCAATTAAATTTCTGGAACTAACATAATCTTGAAAAAAATATTGAATCCTAAAACCAGATCATATGTTTTATTTATTAAGGGATATTAATAAAGATTATGATTTTACAATGATCAATGAAAAACATGTTTATACCCCAGCTGTTTGTTTAAGTATATAATTTTTCAGCTGTTCCATTCGATAACTTATCCAAATCCATTTCCTAAATAATTATTACTTGAAATATTTAAAATGTAAGTAGTATTACTTCACTTTTATTAAAATGATGATGCCTATTTATTCGTAATTTGGAAAAAATCGATTTTTATAATATTGTGAGAACCTATTAATAAATAAAAAAAGTCTTTCAAAAATGAAAGACTCTTAATTTATTAGGTATTATATGTTAAGGTTTTTATCTGTTGATCCAATTAAATTCATATTCCAAAGGAGTTTTAATAGACCTTTCCGCAACTTTTCTAAAACGTTCAGGCAGTCTCATTAAATAATCCCGGGCTTTTTCACCTTGCTCATTTAAATTTAAAATGTTGCCAATATTCCATTCAACAATCAATGATTCAAGGATGTTAGTATAATCCCAGCTGGTATAAACACCCAGCCTTTGCGCAGCATCACTAAAATGCGAGAATGTTGTTCCTATCTGTTCTCCGGCCTGTCTTAAAAAATGAGCAGGCATTACTATTTTTTTACGCATCATTGTTTCAAAAGCAAGCATCATTTCGTTAGGATCAATTTGAAGAATTTTAGCCACAAAACTCTTATATGCTTTTGCATGTCTGGCTTCATCAGATGCTATTACGCCGCAGATTTTAGAAAGCTGATTACTGCCATGTTTTTTGGCTAGAGAAGCGGTACGCCTGTGAGAAATATTTGTTGCCAATTCCTGAAAAGATGTATAAATAAAATTTTTGTATGGATCTCTCCCTGTGCCAATATCGAAACCATCTGCAATTAAATATTGTGTACTTATTTCCATTTGCCTCATATTAATACGGCCTGAGAGGTATAAGAATTTATTTAATAAATCTCCATGCCTATTTTCTTCTGCAGTCCACATTCTCACCCATTTTGCCCAACCTTGTGGTTCTTCTTTGCTTACTCCTTCAAGATCCATTAACCAGCTTTCGTAAGTAGGTAATGCTTCTTCAGTAATTACGTCTCCAACAAGTACGGCCATGTAATCGTAAGGTAATTCTTTGCATTGCAACTGCAGTTCTTTAATTTCTTCTGAAAAATTTTCCAAAGAACTATCCGGTAAAAAATCTGAGGGTTGCCAATTTGTATCAATGTCTTTTAAGTAGTCTTTTATAACAAAGTCAATTTCTTTGCCCAAAAAATTCATTACCTCAATCTTGTTTTGTTTGATGTTCATTAGCATAAATCTTATTGTAATTTTTTTATTTTATTTTATTTTTTGATAATACAAAATTACATTTATTTAGGAAGCTATAAATTATTTACTTCTTGCTATCTACAGAATATTTAGTATAAGATGTCTCTTTTTATTTATTTGAATCATATTTTGAGACTGAGCAAATTTTGCTCCATAGGTTTAAAAAGAATGATTCAAGTCAGAAGCATATTTATCGTTAAATAAAAAACCCTCCCAAAAATCGGAAGGGTTAATTATTTTATAAAAACAGATTATTCACCTTTGCTTTCTTCTGTTGGTTTTGCAGTAACTTCTGCTTCATCATTGCTGAATTTAGCTTTAAGATCTGCTAATGCACCAAGATCACCGAGGGTTGTTTTTTCTACTTTGGCCTGTATATTTTTTACAGCTTTTTTAGTAGTTTCCACTTCTGCTCTTTTTTCTTTCATTTCAACTTGTCTGACTTCTTCTTTTTCCTGCTCCCATAATCTTGTATGGCTAAGAACAATCCGTTTGTCATTGCGGTCAAATTCAATTACAACAAAATTTGCAATTTCATCCTGGGCAATAGGTTTTTCATCTTCCTTTATTAAATGGCGTGTTGGGGCAAAACCCTCAAGACCATAAGGAAGCTGAACCACAGCACCTTTCTCATCTTTTTTAATTACAGTTCCTTGATGTAAAGATCCTACGGCAAATGTATCTTCAAGGCTATTCCATGGGTCTTCTTCAATTTGCTTATGTCCGAGTTGTAGTTTACGTCCTTCTTTATCAATACTCAAAATCATAACTTCTATTTCGTTGCCTACTTTAGTGTATTCATTTGGATTGTTAAAGCGCTTTAACCAACTTAAATCACTAATGTGTATCATTCCACCAATTCCTGTTGATAGTTCAACAAAAACACCATACGGCGTAATGTTTTTCACTGTACCCATATGCTTGCTCGCTTCAGGGAAATGATTTTCGATTGTACTCCATGGATCTTCAGTTAATTGCTTGATAGAAAGACTCATTTTGCGTGTATCCTTATCGAGAGTTACAACTTTTGCTGCGTATTCGTCACCAAGCTTAAAGAATTCTTTTGCATTAATCGGAGTATTAGCCCATGTAATTTCACTTACGTGTACCAAACCTTCAACTCCAGGCATAATTTCTAAGAATGCACCGTAATCTTCGATATTTACGACTTTACCTTTAATAACTTCGCTTTCTTTCAAATTCTCTGCAAGTGTATCCCAAGGGTGAGGAGTAAGTTGTTTAAGACCCAAACTGATACGTTTTTTATCATCATCAAAATCCAATACAACCACGTTCAGTTTCTGATCCATCTTCAACACTTCTGTTGGATGGTTGATACGTCCCCATGAAATATCAGTTATGTACAACAAACCATCTAAGCCACCCAAATCAAGAAACGCACCGAAGTCGGTAATATTTTTGATGGTACCTTCCAGTACTTGTCCTTTTTCCAGCTTGCCGATAATTTCAGCCCGTTGTGCTTCGATATCGCTTTCAATAAGTGCTTTGTGAGATACAACTGCATTCTTAATGGTTTCGTTGATTTTAACCACTTTAAATTCCATTGTTTTACCAACAAACTGATCGTAATCAGTAACTGGTTTAACGTCTATCTGGCTACCTGGTAAAAATGTTTCCATACCAAACACATCCACAATAAGGCCACCCTTAGTTTTGCTGGTAACAATACCGGTAACAATTTCGCCGGTTTTGTGTAGCTCAACAATTCTTTCCCAGGCTCTGCTGGTACGGGCTTGTTTGCGGCTAAGGTTCAGGTTACCGTCC
>ENA-OFDM01000730-OFDM01000730.1-metagenomes-genome-assembly--contig:-NODE-730-length-12786-cov-2.250884_pt1 | contig 12786 bp, 13 predicted proteins | sample MGYA00153385_OFDM01 | MGnify analysis MGYA00153385
TGCGTTACGCTTGCGCTAACAAACCCTACAACTAAAGCCTAAAACCTAAAGCCTAAAGCCTAAATAAAGCCTACAATTCCTGAGCTTGTCTAATCCAGTTTTGAACTTGGGCGAGATCTGGACATAGATCTCGTCGCTGAATTGTAGCAACGTGGAGTTTGAGGATTTGTTGATGGATTTTGTGAGCGGGCATTTGGGCTAATTGCTTGACAGAAATGATGCCAGTATGGAGTAGCAAGCCATTATATTTACAACCTATTCCAGGCAAACGAGCTAAATCGGCTAGAGCTACTAATTTATTGACATACTGAATTTTTGTGCCCAAGTCGAGGGCTAATTGCTGTTTGGTTGCAGCATCTGGGGCGAATATTAATAGTTGCCCAGTGGTAGTAATGCCTAGCCCTTGGAGTAATGCGTGTTCGGCATTATTTAATCCAGGCAAATCGCCGATCGACCAATCGCAAATCATAAGTAGTAAGGTGATGAAGTAATCGAACGATCGAGATCTAGCTAATATAGTATGTATCCAAGTAAATATCCACGATCGAATACTAATGGACTTTACCAGTATTGTTTTGGTTCAGATTGCGATTTTTTACTGTCTGGCAACATTATTACCGACATCACGGAGTAATTCCAGTCTCAAGATTTCGGCGGTCTTTGTGCTGATTATATTATCCATGAGTTGGTACTTTATGCCCGATCGGATGTCGAAGATCGGCATCGGGGCGTGGATTGTCTTGGTGCTAATTCCGATGTCGCTGATGCAACGACTCGAATCATTAGTCAATAGTTCGCAATATGTGGCAGCCAGTCGGCTTGCCAAGTGGCTCAGATGGCTGATGCCTAGCGATGGGATGTGGGACTACCATTACCTCCTCGACATCATTGCATTGGCTCAGACGGGGCAAATTGAGGCGGCTCAGGAGCTATTCGATCGATACCAACGGAACAATCGCACTGAGATCGGTCGATCGGCAACTGCTTTATTATACCGTTCTACCGATCGCTGGCATGAGTATATTGTTTGGGTAGAGGAGCGGCTGACGCGGGGACAATTGCAACTCGATCGATCGACAATACTAGTTAATTACTTACGGGCATTTGCCGAAACAGGGGATCTCCGGCGGTGTATCGCTGAGGTAGCCAAACTCGATCGCGATCGTCAGCTTAACACTCAGAATCTACACCTACTCAAAATGTATATTCTCGCTTACTGTGGGCGCGTTGATGCTGTCACGCATTCATGTCAAAGTCTCCTCTCGATGTATCCAGCCCCAGTACATCAATTTTGGATTGGTACGGCGGAGTTAGCCGCAGGCAATATCGAAGTGGCAACCCAGCAATTAACTAATCTGCGAGAGATGACTAAAGATAGCTGTATTCAACAGGATATCGATTGGCGACTGGCTCAACCATTACCAAATTTGGATAAACTCACCCCCATCGATTGGGAATCTGTCGCCCAAATGGAAGTTACAGTCGGGCAAGATGCTCGATATGGCACTCAGACTCCGAGTAATGCTGCAACGCCGATTACAACTCTCTTAATCGCCCTAAATGTCCTAGTTTTCTGTGCGGAATTAGGCTGGCAATCTAAGACTGGCGATCGAAATTTTAGTCTGATCCCGTGGGGCGGTTTGGCTGCTCCATTAGTTATCGCTGGTGAATGGTGGCGGATCGTGACGGCAAATTTTATCCACATGGGCATCTTACACTTAGGGATGAATATGCTGGGATTGCTTTATCTAGGTAAATTTGTCGAACATCGACTGGGTTCATTTCGCTATCTGCTTGCCTATTTACTTGCAGGGCTGGGATCGATGGCGTTTATCACTTATTTCGATACTCGATGGGTGAGTCAACCTCAAGTCACAGTCGGTGCTTCGGGGGCGATTATGGGGATGCTGGGGGCGATGGGGGCGATTCACCTGAGTGGTTGGCGAAATACCAAAGTTGCAGCGGCTGGGCGGCAATTCCAAGCAGTAATATTTAGTGTCGCATTTCAATTAGTATTCGATCTCACCAATGGACACACTAGTATTGTCGGTCATTTTTCGGGACTGACGATCGGATTTTTAGTGGTGCTAGTTATGCTCCAATTCAGACGAGATTAGCCGCCAGCCATGCCGATCGAAGTAGTAGAATTGACTTAGATCCTTTTCTCAATCAATCTCGGATGGACACTTCTTCAATTCTGCGGATTCTAGGTATTACGGCGTTTGGGCTACTCATCATCGTGACGCTGGGAATAGTCTACCTGACTATCTTTGGCTGGCGCGACAGACAGCGGCGCGAAGAGGATCGACGTGCTAATCGTTAATTAGAGGTGTAAGGGTAGTACTCGATGGAACCAGCCGCAAATAATTTGCCAGTAATTCAGGAAGATCTCGATCTTGCGCTGCTTACTGCTAGGGATTTGATGTCTACGCCGATTCGATCGATCGATCCAGCAACGACAATTGCCGAGGCTCAACAGATTTTACTCCGTTATGGACACTCTGGTTTACCGATCGTTAGTCGATCGAATGTATTAGTTGGCATTATTTCCCGTCGGGATGTGGAGATTGCGGCACATCACGGTTTCGCTTTTGCCCCTGTGGCAGGATTGATGACAACCACAGTCAAAATCATTGCCAGTGGTAGCCGATGGCAGCTTGGTGGGGATTGTCACTCGTACCGATGTGTTGAGAGGATCGCATCACCATAAATACCTAAAATCGATCGCTCAAACTACGCTGTTTTCCTCCTCTCAACCGCAGGGCGCAACAACTCAAATCGGCAAAAAGATCTCTGCTCCGCTCGATCTTCAGCAATTGCAAAATCAACTTGCGCCCCACCTCTGGGAATTACTGCTCAAAGCCGCTCAGATAGCCGCACAATGGGGCTGGCAGCTCTATCTAGTCGGTGGTGCAGTGCGCGATTTACTCTTAGCCCCTACAGCTAATTTAGCGATAAAAGATATCGACTTGGTAGTTGATGGCTTTCATCAAGCAGCAGATGTTGGTGCAGGTGTCAAACTTGCTACAGCACTTCAGGAGCTGTACCCATCAGCACGGCTGGAGATTCACGGGGCTTTTCAGACGGCGGCGTTGCTGTGGGATCGAGATCCCCAACTTGGCTCGCTCGGAATCGATATAGCCACCGCCAGAACCGAATTTTATCCCTATCCCGCAGCCAATCCAGAAGTAGAGGCGAGTTCGATCCGTCAAGACTTATATCGTCGAGATTTTACGATCAATGCGATGGCTCTGCGGCTGACACCAGCCACAGGTTCGCCTTTATTAGATTTTTTTGGCGGTTTAGGCGATTTACACAGCCAACAAATTCGGGTGTTGCACCCCAATAGTTTTATTGAAGATCCTACCCGCATCTATCGCGGCGTGAGGTTTGCCGTGCGATTGGGGTTTCACCTGGAAACCCAAACAATAGCCTATATCCGTTATGCCATTGAGAGCGGTGTTTACGATCGCACCGCCCAAGCAAATCCCAAAACTCCCGCACTGCAAACCCGCCTGAAAACTGAATTAAAATATCTCCTTCAAGCACATTATTGGCAACCAGCTTTAGAGTTATTATCTGACTTGGGAGCGTTGCAATGTATCCATCCTACCCTGAAGTTAGATCCAGAATTATTACACCAACTCCGGTTACTAGAGCGGTGTTTGTGGAGATTCGATCGACAGCAGCAGCTTATTCACTGGCAAATGCGATTGGAGTTGACGATCGCTTATCTTGCACCAGAATATCGCCAGCTAGTGGCAAAAAATCTGCAATTACCAGCAGATAGTATCAACAGGTTGCAAAATTTAGCTCTAGCACAAGCCGATATTGTGTCATCGCTACCCAATTGTCAACGTGTCAGTCAAGTAGTTGAACTACTGCGACAGTATGACTTACCCATGTTGATTTTAATCGCCGTGCGGTGTCGAAATCCGAGGATCTTTCGTCGTCAAATTTGGCGATATCTGACAGTTTGGGTAAATGTTCAACCAATTTTAAATGGTAACGATCTCCGCAAATTGGGTTATAAACCAGGCCCACAATATCGCCAAATATTGGATAATTTATTAGCTGCGATGTTAGATGGAGAAGTTATCGATCGAGCTAGTGCTCACGAGTTTCTGAGTAGAGGTAATTGATAAATTGCCTCTATTAAATTAAAAGCTAGTCTCAACATTGGTGCGTTACGGCTGACGCCGAGTACACCCTACCTCAACCCTAGCTGCTCATTTAGGATATCTATTAGTTATTAACCCAACCTTTAAATAGTTGGCGTTGAAGATCGGAAGGATGTTCTAACGATCGCAAGTGATATTTTTGGGGTTGAGGTGCTGATAAAGTAACGGGGACTGTCATCAATCGATCGGCATGAAAAATAGTTAGGTTAATTTGTTGTCCAACTCGATATATTATAAGTCGCTCGTTGAGCTTTTCAGCACTAACTTTAAATCCATCGATCGCTAGTAATTCATCACCAGCATCAATTCCGGCTAATTGGGCGGGAGAGTTACTTGCGACGGATTTTATTAGTTCTCTACCGTGTTCGCTTTTAACATTTATGCCCAGATATGGGGTATTTGCTGCAACTGGTTGTAGTTCGATCCCGAAAGGATTGAGGTATTCATTAAAAGGTAGCTCTTCCACACCATGAATATATCGATCGTAAAATTCAGTTAAATCTTGGCTGGCGATCGATTCAATAATATTTTTCAGTTGAGTTTCAGTAAAACCGATTTCCGCTTTACCAAACTGTTCCCACATTGTGACTAAAACATTATCGAAAGATTTAGCTCCGTGAGTGCGATCGCGAATCAATAAATCAAGTAATAATGTCACCATTTCTCCTTTGAGATAATAGGACATTTGGGAATTAGAACTATTGGCATCGGGACGATACAATTTGATCCAAGCATCAAAACTAGACTCACTCAGCGGCTGCACCAATCGCCCTGGGGTTGTCAGAAAGCGGGTAATTTCTTTACTAAGTTCGGCTAAAAACTCTTTGTCATCATAAATCCCTGCACGTCTAGGAATTATCAGATCGTAATAACTAGTTGTTCCCTCACTAAACCACAGTGAAGGTGTATAATTCTCCCCTTCATAGTCAAACTTTTCTAGAGCTGCGGGGCGAATCCGTTTGACATTCCAGAGATGAAAAAACTCATGTGCGACTAACTGCATAAAGCGATTGTGTTTCTCTTCGCCTTGAAATCCAAAGCGGGGATATAAGAGCGAACAACAATTTTTATGTTCTAATCCGCCACCACCACCAGGCGAAAGATGTAGTAAGAATATATATTTTTCGTAAGGCAATCCGCCAAAGATATTAGCTTCAACTTCGACGATCTTTTGAATATCTGCGATCGCGATTTGTGGATCTAAATTGCCCTGTCCCCACACTACTAACTGATGGGGTTTATCCAATACTGTAAAATCATAAATCTGTTGAGAGCCAATTTCAAATGGGCTATCTACAAGGGTATCAAAGTCTGGAGCCAAAAAAGTTTGGTGACTAATTTCTGGTAATGGAGTAGTAATTTCCCAGTCGGGATGAGGCGGAGCGATGCTAATCTCGATCGGGCAATGTTGATAATCGGGTATATAAAAACACAATGCTGCTGGATTAAAATAGCCATGAGTGGCATCCAAATGATTAGTACGAACGGTTAATTCATTCGCAAACATTCGATAACTAATCTTAATTTCAGCACTATTATCTGTCTGAATTTGCCAATAATTTTTAGCAACTTTGGTCGAAATTAACTTTTTACCTTCACTATTTACTACTTCAAAATCTTGTAACTGCTTTACATATTCTCGGACTAAATAGGAACCAGGAGTCCAGACTGGCATTTTGATATCTAACAGCTCACCACCCCAATTACTCACTGTTAATTCCACCTCGAATAGATGAGTTTGCGGCTGAGGCATTGCTACTCGATAAGCTAATTTCGGCGCGTAAACTTGGGTTGTTGGGGTAGTAACTGTGGGTTTCATTGATGGTGGATGGTGGATGATGGTTAGTTGGAGTGAGATTTATTCTTCTTCGGTGCGTTACGCTTCGCGATAGCGACGCATCGACTTGGAGGTTTCCTCCAAGTTGTGTGCATCAAGACAACACACTACAATATTCACTATATCAAATAGGATTGCTATAGTGAATATTCACTACCCACTAGTTCGCAGCTCTTGGGCGGCTAAATAGATTTGACTCCATTCTCCCATGACTTGATTAGTTTTAATTTTCAGTGATTTGGCGATCGATTCTACCGAAGTTCCGGCTTTTAATCCCATCATAATTTCGTGTTGCTTGGGATCTAAACTATGGCAAAAGTGTAACCATCGATCGGGAGTCAAACCTAAATTATGTTCTTGAAGCGAGACGTGTAGCCATTGAGAAACTAATTCTGGCTCGGCTTTGATTGCAAAGACTTTGAGTGCATGATAATTAATCTTTTCACGCAGCCGATATACTTGCTTGATGTCCATTTTCAAGGCGATGGCGATCGATTCGGGTGTTTTGCCCTGAAGATAGAGATCGAGCCAGATCCCAGCTTCGGGACTGACATTTTCGCTCAGATAATTACGGAGTGTACCTTTGACACGATCGCGGCTAATTTGTGTTTCTTCCCACTCTTGCTGTTGGTGATAGTTTTCCTGAGCTTGCCGATCCAACAGGCTGAAGGTGGAGTCGCTATCGCCGATGACTTCATCAGATACAATCTTGACTAAATCGCTTTGAGGTACGTTGGTGACGCCGCCTTTTTGCGATCGGCGGAGATAGTTCACAAACCGATGAGCGAGAAGGGGTTGATTGCGAACCGGACGCAAGCAATATTCCTCAATACTAGCAAATAGTAGGGCATCGCGCAGCCGAGGATTTTTGGTGCATTGCCCGATCCAAGCAATTTGCTGTTGGATATACTTGTCACTTTGCAGCAGCTCTTGAATTACCTCTTGCAACACATCGACAACCTGTCGCTGTCGATCGTTGCTCAGTGTCAGCCATGCCCGAATTTTGTCCCGCAAAACTGCCAATCCGCCCAACCGCTGCATCAGATTTTTGTAAGCCCGCTCTGGTGACAATCCCAGGTAGCGTTGAAGTAAAATCCGCCACCGATAATCCATCGCTCGATCGGCAATCTTAATATGCTCGGCATCGAGTAATTCTAGCCGATCGGGATCTGCGCCGAGCAACCAATTTAGAATACTTGTTTGAGCAGTAGCATTTTGCCCAGTGCATTCTGTGGCGATGCGGGTTTCCCATTGGGTGGCGATCTTCTCGATGGTTGTGTTCGTCATTTAACGGTTGCTCCTATCCCCTCGGTGTAATTTAAGGTGCCTCAGATTGGCTCCGATCCACAATATAGCTGATGGTGTTCGCTCTACGGGGCGGCTGAATGGCTCGATCTAGATGTCTAGTTAGACTTTAATTGGGTGGAAAGATCGAGATGATGCAAGGGATAATCTCGGAGCATCAGGTATAAGGATCGATCGCCTAGTTCCGGTAGCCACGGGTTGTGGCTAACGCTCAAACCATCCATCGCTGTTGTCTCCGATTGTATCGATTTAGATCGGGAGTTTGGATGATGCGATCGATAGCTTTCTGGCGATCTCGATCGCTGACGATCGACTTGCGATCTCTATGATGTAGACGATCGCCTGTAGACATGATGCACCTGAAATAGTCTAACTAAATTAACTCCCAAATCCGATCGAAAAGGTAACTAAAAGGTAACTAAAAAGTCGCAAGACAACTGGCAACAAGTCATCCTCCGACTTTTCCGCCTTTTGGCGTAAACCTCATCTACCAAACCGCTCTGAAACTTCCTTGGCTCCAGTGACAGCGAGTGATGGAGTAGTAACAAAATGCTCCATCGATCTCCTGCCGCGATCGCGGTCGGCGCGATCAAAATGAAATAATTAGATATCCACTTTGAAACTTCGCTCCAGTGACACTCGATCCCTTTAGCGGCGGTGGTAACAAAATATTCCGGCGTTGATCTCCTGCCTCTATCGTCACCTCTGGCCCCGATTGAGTTAGCTTCACTTGTGTTTTGTCAAAACCAGGTAAATATAGCCGTACCTCGCGCTTGGGGATGTCAATGGCGATCGGTTTGGGTGCGTCGATCGCTTGACTAAAATCTGGCATGGCATCTAATAGAGGTTGCCAATCATTCCCGATTCGAGTGGGGATTGCTGTAATCGCTAAGGGAGCAAACTCCAACCCAACCACCGGATCGTTAGCACCTTGATTAAAAATGATGCCACCGATCGTCAATCCTGACTGTTGAGCACTCCCCCACAAATACTTAGCTGTCGCGACTGCTGCTGGCTCCTCAGTAGTGACCAGATAACCCACCACTCGCTGGGGATTACCGATGACAGTTTGACTCACTGCTAGGGCGTTATTTGCCTCCTGTAGCGGCTGTGAGCTGACACTCTCACCCGTCCAAACGAGTGCCCCAATTGTTGCCATTGCAGGCTGCATAATCGGCCCGATCGTTTTCCACAGATCTGATTCTTCAACTACGGCAACAAAGCGACGTAGATACCAACTGAGACTATCGGACATCCCCGCCATCCTCAGGGTAGTAATGTCTCCAGTGCCATCATAGACAATGGTGTCATACTTACCACTAGCATCATATTGTCGCAAGGCATTGAGCGCGATCGCACTCTCCATCCCGGGGATAATCGCCAATTCTTGCCCGTAAACATTGCGTAAAAATGGCGATCGCAAGTACCGCGCTTCAACTTGCTTGATATCTTCCCAACCGCGCTCGATCGCCGCAGTTGCCGATATTAGTACTACCTCTAGGTTTGCACCGATCGATTGGGGTTTATCTGTGAGGGGGACACCCAGTAAGATCCCCGTTGCTGGCGTAGGATCTTGACTGACAAATAATACCCGCCGACCCAGGTTAGCTTGTTGTTTGGCGGCGGCGATCGCTACAGTAGTTCGACCGGAACCGCCTTTACCGAGGAAGGTGATAATTTGAGGCATATTATTCTACAACTTTGAGTTCATCTTCAAAAAACCAGGTACTAGTTTTATCCTCAAATTCCACGACAGCACCGACACCGCTACCATCAGTCATTTTGAACTCTTTAACTGTACCTACTTTACCTAGTTTACTCACAACGCCGTTCGATACCCGATCTCTGAGGCGATAAACTTTGACTTGTTGACCGATTTCCATTGAACTTAAACTTTTACAGGTAATTTTCTCCATTCCACAGTTTACCAGCAATTCTAGGCTCAGATTAACTTGCTTCGATCTGGCGATCGAACTACTTCCTTCCCCGTGACAAATTAGCTGGTGGAGGGTGTACTCGATCGGCAACTCATCGATCGCGGGATTACTCGACGAAATATGTCAAACTATGAGCATATCTCATCCAGGCGATCGACTTATGACTACTAGACGCAACTTCCTCTATCTCCTGAGTGCAGGTACCACAGCCACTTTTTTTGGAAGTGTTACTGCTAGGGCTTGGGCGGCTCCTGCGGTCGCGACCGCCGCGACAACGGATGTCTTTAGGGTGCCACCATTAACGTATGATTACAACGCACTAGAACCACACATCGACGCGGCGACGATGAAATTTCATCATGATAAACATCACGCTGCTTATGTGAAAAATTTGAATACTGCGGTAAATAAATACCCACAGCTCAAAACTAAAACTGTCGAACAGCTACTAACCAATCTCGACAAATTACCTAAAGATATTCAAACCACAGTTAGAAATAATGGTGGCGGACATTTCAACCATAGTATGTACTGGCAAATTATGGGGCCGAAAGCTGGTGGCGCGCCTACCGGAGCGATCGCTGCAGCTATTACAACGCAATTTGGTTCATACGATACTTTTAAGACCCAATTTAACGAGGCAGGTACAAAGTTATTTGGTAGTGGTTGGGTCTGGTTAGTAACCGATCGAAACAAACTCAAAATTATAACAACATCCAATCAAGATAGTCCAATTTCCCAGGGTTTATATCCAATTATGGGAAATGATGTTTGGGAACATGCCTATTATTTAACATACCAAAATCGTCGTCCTGAGTATTTGGCTGCTTGGTGGAATGTGATTAATTGGACTGAAGTAAATAATCGATTCGATCGCGCTCTAAAAGCTTAGACTTATACCTCGATACCGCGTAGAGGATCGAGTTTGATTCGATTCTCTTGCAGAGAGGCTCCGCCAATGAGATGAGATTCAATTCGCCATCATGAACAGCCAAGATTTAGCTAAATACATCGAACAAACAGACGGCATGGGTAAATCCTGGCTACTGGTGCAGCTACGTCTACAGCAGCTAGCAGAAGCCAAGCTAGATCTATCGCCAGAAGAATATATCATGAGACTAGAAGATATTCACCAAGATATGATGAATCTGGGTGAATGGTGGGTAGGAATGGAAAATGAAGTATTCTAATGGCGTAGCCGAGCCGACGAGAAACTGACGTTACCTAACTTTTTGATTGAGAGAATTATACGATTGCTCTTTTTCAATCCAATCGCGACCGAGTTTAATCGTCACATCAGAATATAAATTGCCAGAACTATCGACTTTGACTTCCCCAAATCCCAAAATTTTCGATAAACCTTCGGCGACTTCAGGGTTGCCTTTTTGAGCAATAAATTGACTAGTATCTAAGTCTTCTTTGAGTTTGAGAGTATTGTCGATGTGGACGTTTTGATAACCTGCTTTGTTCAAACGTTTGACGAGTCTGGCGGTAGCATCAGGGAAGTGACTGGTATCTTGAATATTTACCCGCATATTTTCGGCTTTAGGTTGTTCTAGAGAAATTATCCCGTGGTCGAAGTACCGCGCCATCATATTTTGGATCCCCTTATCGTCAGCTAACCAATAACTAGTGCCGTGTTTGCCGTCACCATTGTAGTCACCTGGCATCATCAGCATTTGCATTTTGGATTTGCCATTTTGCATCGAGAAACCTCCCAGTGCTAACAACTCTTCGACAGTGAGATTGGTATCGACGTGGGATTGAATCACTGAAAATAGTTGCGGAATCCTCGCAATCGTCATCGGATTGAGCGACTGTTCTAGCAATGCCTTGACTACCATCTGTTGGCGTTGCATCCGACCGATATCACCATTAGCATCGTGACGATAGCGGAGCAAGCCCAGTAGCTTTAGTCCATCAAGATGTTGTTTGCCAGCCTTGAGATTGACATAAAAATGTTGGGAATCATCCTGATACTTGATATCTTTGGGTACCGTCACGGTGACACCGCCGAGTTCATCGACGAGTTTAGCAACGCCCATATTATTGACGCGGATGTAACGATCGATCGCCACACCACCCAAAACCTTACTGACTTCCCTAGCGGCTGCTGCTGGCCCACTTTCATGGTCTACAGCATTGATCTTCTCTGTACCATGTCCAGTTCGTTCGATTTTGGTATCGCGAGGAATCCCTAAAAAGATCGTCCGTTTGGTTTGAGGGTCGAATCGGAGCAACATGATCGTATCCGACAAGCCTTCTAGAGTGTCAACTTCAGCATCATAGCCAGTTTTTTTTCGATCGCTACCATTGCTATTTTTGACATCGGAGAGATTAGTCTTGATGCCCAACAACAGGATGTTTACTGGTTTGGAGACTTCGGGTACCTGTAATATACTCCGCGAAAAAGCTTCTTTGCCATTTTGCCTAAAAAATGCGTCATCCACTGCTGAGAGCGCACGTTGTTGCAACGGTGCCGAAGTCAGTGATACGGCTAAAAAAGCCCCAGCAGCAGCCGAAGATGCACCAATCATCCCCATTCCTAACCACACCCATAACGGCATTTTTCGCCGCTTTTTGGCTGGCTGACGCTGCACCATTTGCGGATTGGGTTGAGTCGATTTGCGGCGGTGCTGGTTTCCTTTTCTAGCGTCCACTTTACTCACGGTTTAATAGGGGTTGGTGGGTTTGAATCATCGCACTGCGATGGTTGGACTCGATCTAGTCGAAGTGTCAATGCACGGTATCGGCTCTACCGAATTTTGTCTGCTAAAGCACTAAATCCAGGCAATCGTAAAGATTTCTTTTGCCAGAGTAGCATCATTAGCCACAAACTAGCGATAAAGTAGCTAGAAGTCGCCATACTATTAAGAAATAATAGCCTCAGTCCGACGCTAGATGCTCCTGATAAATCTGCGCCAACATTTAAACTCAGATATACACTCAGCCAGACAAAGGCAAGCATAACTGATAATCGACATACTGCTAATTGTTTGCGATCTCGTTGACGACGGTAGATTGCCCAGATCGAGGGCAATACTCCAATGACAGGTGTGAGGTAGAGAAATGTTTCTAACCTGTCGATTGGATCTAAATTGCCTGGGTGGATCTCCGGTAACGGATCGTACACTGGCTCCTGCATCGGTGGCAATAGTGTCATGGGATGTTGTTTTAGCAATGTGGATAATTTTTCTCCATAGATCTAAAATCCCCAATTTTTACTGTTTAGTATCATCAAGCTGAAATTTCTTGAATTAAAGTCCGATCGCTGACAATCCACATGTCGGACAGCTCGATTAGTTAACTGTAAATTCAATGTGTAATTTATTACATCTATCGTTATAAGTATTTTTGGTCGATCGAAGTTTAGACACCCCATTCTCTCATTAATAATTAACCTTTTCTTAATTATTTTAGAATTTTGGTCAGATCTTGTACCAGTATAAAAATATTAGTAATAAGCATAGAAGGGTACCCATGAAGGGCACCCCTACACAATTAACCTGTAGGGGTGCCCTTCATG
>ENA-OFDM01000732-OFDM01000732.1-metagenomes-genome-assembly--contig:-NODE-732-length-12759-cov-2.785186_pt1 | contig 12759 bp, 9 predicted proteins | sample MGYA00153385_OFDM01 | MGnify analysis MGYA00153385
TCTCGCAGATGTGCTGTCAAAGCTGTAGTTGTCGGATCGTAAATCTGGGTGAGGAGCTTAGGATAAAAACCTACCCCAATAATCGGTACCAATAGACAGGCGATGATAAACACCTCTCGCGGTTCGGCATCGACTAACTCTTCACGCTCGACTAATTCTTTATTTTCCACACCGTAGAAGATTTCCCGCAGCATTGAGAGCAGATAAATCGGTGTTAGGACTACGCCGATCGCGGCAATTAGCACCATGATGACTTTAAACTGAGGATTGTAGGCATCACTGGTGACAAAGCCGACAAATACCATCAATTCAGCTACAAAGCCACTCATCCCAGGTAATGCTAGCGAAGCCATCGAACAAGCGATAAACATCGCAAAGATCTTTTTCATCTTTTGTCCGACACCGCCCATCTCGTCTAACATTAACGTGTGAGTGCGATCGTAAGTAGCCCCAACTAGGAAGAACAAACTCGCCCCAATCAAGCCATGCGATACCATCTGCAAGACTGCGCCACTCATCCCGATATCGGTAAAGGAGGCAATCCCGATCAGCACAAATCCCATGTGAGAAATTGAAGAATAAGCAATCTTCCGTTTGAGATTTCGCTGTGCAAAAGAAGTCAATGCAGCGTAGACAATATTCACCACCCCCAGCACGATTAGCACTGGTGCAAAAGTAGCATGAGCGTCAGGCAACATCCCTGCATTCATCCGAATTAGGGCATAACCACCCATCTTCAGCAAAATTCCAGCCAGTAGCATGTGGACGGGTGCTGTGGCTTCTCCATGTGCATCTGGGAGCCAAGTATGCAGGGGAATAATCGGTAGTTTCACCCCATAGGCAATCAACAACCCAGCATACATAAATAACTGAAAATTCTGGGCGTAATCCTTGGCTGCCAATGTCCGCATATCAAAGCTAATCGTATCGCCATAAAATCCCATCGCTAAGGCAGCTACCAGGATGAATAAGGAGCCGCCAGCCGTATACAGGATAAACTTGGTCGAAGCATATAGTCGCTTCTTCCCGCCCCAAATAGACAGGAATAGATAAACAGGGATCAGTTCTAGTTCCCAGACGAGGAAAAATAGCAACATATCTTGCACGGCAAAGACAGCCACCTGTCCGCCGTACATCACCAGCATCAAAAAGTAAAACAGCTTGGGCTTGAAGGTAACGGGCCAAGCGGCTAAGATTGCCAGCGTACTGATAAAGCCTGTGAGCAATACTAGCGGCATGGAAAGACCATCCACACCCACCGACCATCTCAAATCTAGTTGTGGCACCCAAGGATAACTCTCGACCAATTGTAACTGGTCGCTATGAATGTCATAGTGATTGGCAAATGTATACACAATCAAGACAAAATCGAGCAAGCCTACGATCAGAGCATACCAGCGAACTGTCCGCCCATCTTTATCGGGAATAATCGGAATGGCGAGGGAAGCAAGAACTGGAAATAAGATAATCGTTGTCAACCAGGGAAAGCTATTCATAGGCATTAAAATCGGGATGTGCCCAATAGATTAGTTAATATATTTAGTGACGGATCGAGGATGGAAATGTGAATAGGTCTAAAATCTGAAGGACGAATGAAATTTGTGGAGACAATACTCGCGCAGACGAGTCAATTGTCGATCTAAAAATTATGATGGCAATTCTTAGCCTGGAAAACCGATCGATCGATGACAGCCGATCTCAGGTAAGTAGCGACTTTGACGTGTGGTATCTAGTTTTTAGACATGAAACCACACCTTCTAGACACTATATGCGATCCCCAGAGGGTGGGACTGGGATCTAAGAAATCCTTAACAAGTTTTTAGGAGTGGGAACTCCACAAAGAAACCCGACTTCTTTGGAGGAGTCGGGTTTCTGGGATACCTAGAACTAGAACAGGTTTAGGTATGATTTTGGTAGTTAAGTGCTATGGCCAGCGTCGGACTCGAACCGACACGCTTTCGCGGATGATTTTGAGTCAACTGCGTCTACCAATTCCGCCAGCCAGCCGTATTTATAGCTTGCTTATTATAACGCATAGTTGGGTTATTTAGCAAGGACTGATAATTATCGGTTTGCGACCACAGATCGATCTCCTTTGCCCGCAATACGGGGACGGGGTGGCTGAGTTGTTCGGTTTGGCTAGCTGTGAGCATTTTGCCAAAACTAGTATTCCCGATCGCGTCATAGGCACGAGCCTGAGCCAGAAACGCATCGACATTGAGTAATGGTGCTAGCAGTGGGGAACCACCAGAAAGTTTCATCAATACCGAGATGACTGTTTTGGGATCTTGACTGACGAGTAGAGCAGCTCGATCGCAACTAAACTCCGCACAGCGCAACCATTGGAGCATTTGCGCCTGAAGATTTTGGGCGATCGCATTTCCGATTCCTGGCAATAATCCGCCTGTAGCGAGGACGATGATATTCGCCAGGGTGAGATAGACTCCATGCTCGCATTTGAGATGTCCCAATTCGTGAGCGAGTACCGCTTGGAGTTCTTCTGGGGTAAGTAAATCTACTAGTGAGGTATGGACGACAATAAACGGTTTTTTACCCCGTACTGCCATCGTATAAGCATTTGGGGCTGGGTGCTGTTTGAGATAAAGTTGAGGCACTTCTAGATCGAGGATCTGACAGGCTTCAACTAGTAATTTGTGAATATGGGGGAGTTGTTGTTCGCCAATCAAGACGCTAGCAGCAATGTTATTTAGATATAAAAAGTCTTCGGTTACGCCACCTAATAAATTGCGAACCAACAAATCTAATCCTGGGAGTCTCCGCAGGCTAGTAGTTGCTTCTAAGTCTAGGGGGTGCCGAAATCGATCGGCTTTTAGACCGATTAATTGAGTCTTGTTGTTTAACATTTTTAGAATTTATGAATTGCCTCTACTTGAAAGATCGATAAAAGAGCGAAATATTAGTCTTCAAATATCAACTTTTCGATCCGTTTGAGACTTGCCCAGTCAGGTTTACGGGCAAATCCATCCTTAAAGTTGGCGACTACCTGTTCGTGGACTTCAGGAGCAGCCTCGACGAGACTTTTAGCCATTTCAATATGTTCGCGGACACCAGATTGCTTGGTTTCTAGCATTGCTGCGGCGAGATTGATCCGCGTTTGGGCATCAAAGGGATCGATCTTCATCGATTTCTGAGCAGCTTTCAGTGCCAGTTGGGGCTTATTTTCGAGTAAGTACAACCAGGCTAAACATGTCCAAGCACTATCGAGTTTTGGCGATCGATTACAAATATCGACGAAAATCGGTAATAGCTGTGCCGGACTTTTCTCCCCAGCTTGATATTCCTGAATCGCGTTGTCAAATAATTCAGCAGGAGTAATAGTTTCAGTCATGATTGGGAGATGGAGATGGAAAATGAAAGTTGAGACGACGGGACTGGAACACCAAGGAGCGTGCTAACTGTCCCAATCCCTAAAGCCTAAAGCCTAGAACCTAAACTGCAAAGGACTTACCACAGCCACAACTTTGAGCGGCGTTAGGGTTGGTGAATTGGAAACCACCACCGATCATAGCGTCGCTGTAGTCGAGGACTAAACCATAGACATACAGCATACTCTTGCGATCGCAGACTAGTTTAAAACCTTTATAGTCGCAGATTTCATCATCATTGCGGATTTGACTGGGATCTTCAAAATCCATCACATAGGACATCCCCGAACAACCACCTTGACGTACACCCACCCGCAAGCAGAGATCTTTACCTTGTTTTTCGCGCAATGCGAGTACGTGTGCCAGCGCATTATCGGTCATTTGAATGCTGGGCTTTTTAACTGTTATTACTTCAGTCATGACCTTCGATCGACTCCTAGTAAAAAATCTGGTGGTGAATTCTAAGATCTAAATAAATCTCATCCTAAATCTATGTTAACTTCTCTGACCCAAAAGGTCATAAAATCGGAACAGTGGAAATTGTGACTTAAAATAAAAATCTGTTCTAGATTTTAAAGGATATGACGTAAATCACAAGTAGCGACAGTCTTGGCGTTTGGGTTCTGTGCAAAATGGCGCAAACGAGGTTTGACTAGACGCTGCGGTGACGATCTCATTATTCTGCTAACGCTCGATCCCAGGTGCAATTTGATTATGACGGCGATTAGTCCTTCCACTCAACGACGACTCCAACAACTCCCTCAAGTTCCTAGTGTGTGGGAGGGAGACAGGCGATATGTAGCGCAATTGATGGAAGAAGCCGAGCCAGAAGGCGACGAGCGACGGGAATCGATCGTGTGGGTTGATGGGGTTGAATGTGTAGTTCGATCGATGGAAGTAGTCAATGCCACGATGGGCATCGAAGCGATCGTTAGGGCACTAATCAAGGCAATGGAGGCACCTCAGCCGCCCTCCCAGCCCGCTCGTCCCCAGAAAATCATCGTCCGCGATCGACAGTTGCAATTTTACCTGCGGGGAGTGCTTCAGGACTTGGACATCATCGTCGATTATGTACCAGAATTGCCTGTGATCGATGAATTATTCAATCGGTTTGCCCAGATGGCTGGCGCACGTATTCCCAAATTGCCTCGCAAATATTTGGAGCTGCTCAGAGCCACAGCTAGAGAACTTTGGGATCTGGCACCTTGGTCGATGCTAGCTGATTATGAGGCAATTTCGATCGAGTTAAATGGCTGGGATATCCAAAAATTTTATGTCTCAGTGATGGGGATGTTGGGGATGGAGTATGGGATACTGCTCTATCGATCGGTTGATTCCCTGCGACGGTTTCGGGCGATGGCTCTGAATGAAGATGAATCGCTCCAGATGGAGTCAGCATTCTTGTCTCAAGATTGTATCTTTGTGACTTTCGATGCGATCTCACCAGATCCAGAGGGCGATCTGGGTACATTACCTGCGGCGGCGATCGAGCCGAACTTTGGAAACATCCACCCGATGGAGGGAATGCGCCCCTTCTTGTACGAGGAAGAAGCGATCGCGACCCAAATTGCCCTAGATGCGCTCAAGGGGTTTGTGAGCGAGTTTAGGCAGCAATTGCAAGCAGACGATCTGCCCAGTCTAACTACCTGCATCTCAGTGACTACCCCTGATACCAACCAGATCCACCAAGTGAGTGTCGAGACGCTCCCCGAACTCTCCCAGGAGTTGCTGGGTATGCACCTAGCAATTGGAGCAGATGATGAGTTCGATCCATTGGAACTCCAGATTCGCGAGGACTTAATTCCCCACAATTCATTTATCAGTTTGGGGATGATGCCCTGGGATCGAGTAGAGACAATTCGCCAATCTGCTGACTATCATCAAACCAGTGAAGTCATCCAAGCTGGGGAAGGATTGCCAATTATCCTGATCCAAACCACCCGCCCCAAAGCCCGCGAAATTGTCGATCGAATTCAACAAGCTGGCGGCTTACAGGGGATTTGCTTCAATCCTGGCGAAGATCCGATCGCTGGAGCCAGTTTCGACTTGGGGATACTCCAGTTAGCTGATGGCGAAATGCAGTTATTTGGCGAGTTTCGGAATGAAAGTGCAATCCATATTGAAGCCCGCAAAAAGTGGAACCAACGTAGCAAAAAAACTCAGGGTTATTGTGGGTTGCTTGTGGCGCAGGGGTTGACAGGTAAAGCCCGTGGCAATCCAGGTATTCGCGAAACAATTGCCTTCCTCGAAACCAAGTCCTTGTCTAACGACGATCTAGGCTTAGGCACATTACAATTGACACCTCATTTTGAGTAAGATATTCAATTAGGGGCGATCGTTTCCGATCGGCTCAAATTTGCGGATGAGTGTAAATCTCAGCAATCGTCAAAATTAACGTTAGCACTGGTTCCTCAAATCTGCTAGCGGCTATCTTCCCACTCGTTCCCTGCTTTGCCTCTGCTCGGAACGAGAATCGATCGACCCCAAATCTCTAATTTGACACTAGATTAAGATAGATCGGGAACATCGATTGTGAATTTGAGTCGAGCGAGTGGGAAGTATAGATAGTAAGGCATTTATTTTGTCTAGATTACATCAATCCGCGACTGGTACATGGCAGACTAGATCTAAATCTGCGTAAATTTAGCTTCGTAGTAAGTTTCTGGCGAGGCTAGATCGGCGGTAATAGGTTTGGGAGTTGTGAGGAACAGATGAAAAATTTGACCTGTGATGCTCAGATCCAAATCACCAACAACAAATCCTGTCAGGACTCCCAAACAAGCCCCCCTGGCTTTGAGGCGGCTATCTCATAACCATCTGCGTGCTGTCATTTACCATGCTTACCTGTCCCCACTGTCGATCGTCAAATCCAGACAACCACAACTTTTGTCAAAGTTGCGGTCGATCGCTCAAGCACTATATCTGTCATAATTGTAGTAGTGATGTAGAATTTGATGACCAAAATTGTCCCCAGTGTCAAGCAATCAGTGGTATGTACTGGCAGGCAATTATCGAGCTGACAACAAGTGAGACGATGGGGGCAAGTATTGTTCCTATTACCAGTACAGATGAGTCAAATTCTGACGCTCCTGGATTACCAATTGCTACAGTCACCGATAGTGCCAGCGACCTCCAGACATTGATTAGCCCGTGGGATTTACCCCCACCAGTGCTGGCTGTACCTGTGGAGATTGCCCCAGCAAATTTGTCGTCGGGCACAATTAGCGACGATTTGGAGACTAATCCTTGGGACTTGGGACGAGCGGAGCCAACTTTTAGCAGCTCACCCTCAGCGCAACCCAGCGTGGATGCAGCGATTCCCTGGAGCACCGTTGCTACCAACCCAGACCAACCATTGGTAACAACTACCTATCTCGACCCTCAATGTCAATATAGATTGCTCGATCCTGTGGTCATCCAACTATTAAGACCGAGTGACTTTAGCCAAGTACGGGTAATCGATCGTCAACCTTTCTGTAATTCCCTCTTGGAGATATTGATGGAGCAAGAACTAGTCACATTAGACAACGCTAAAGACCATAGCGCACCGCCTGGTGAATCACCAGCAGAAACACATCGACAATGGCAGTTTTGGAATAGTCATGGCATTCCCAAAGTTGCCCAGGCATATATCGCCCTACAAGTAAGTTTGCCAGGAACGATTCCCGCGATTCGCGATAGTTGGGATAAAGATGGCAAAACAGTGACCATTGTGGAGGATCGTAGCGACTGGACACAGTTGGTAGCTAGTTGGAACGAGCCGGATATCCCCGCCTCACAGACGATCTACTGGCTAGACTATACGCTCAAACTATGGGTTGCACTGGAACCGTGGCAAATGCGCCAAAGCCTATTAGAAGTCGCTAATTTGTTACTAGATGAAGATGCGAGGATCTGCTTTCAACGGTTGTACCCAGAACCAGCAGATCGCCAACTCAAGCTGGCAGATTTGGCTCAGATGTGGAAAAGTTTATTCGATCGAGCAGATCGATTTGATGCCAATGAAGCGCGTCAGTTACCCTTCCCACTAGTAGATCTGATCCACTCCATCCAGATTGGCGAAGTAGAACGAGTTGAGGAAATCAGATCTAGACTTCAGCAAATTGCCTATGAACTAGAACCAAAACAACTCAGCGCACCCCTCCAATCCTCAGCATCGGGGGATTTAAGTATCGCTCATGATGCACCGACAATTGGCTTGGAGCGGAAACTAATCGGTTTGGAAGATGCCGCTGCTACCCACACTGGCAAAAAACGCGACCACAATGAAGATTGCTTCGGGATTGTCAGCCGGATCGAACGTCGAGATAGTCCTAAAGGCAAAAATATCTCCGCCCAGGGTTTATATATTCTCTGTGATGGGATGGGGGGACATGCTGGTGGGGAAATAGCTAGCTCCATGACAGTAGACCTGTTACGAGACTATTTTGCGACTAGGTGGGGTGATACTCTCCCCGACGAGCAAACGATCCGCGAAGGGATTGTGGCGGCAAATGAGGCGGTATTTGAAATCAACCAAAAAAATTCGGCTCAGGGTAGTGGCAGAATGGGTACTACTCTGGTATTGGTGCTAGTTCAAGACCAAAATATTGCTGTCGCGCATGTGGGCGACTCGCGCTGTTATGGGATTACACCTACTCAGGGTTTGATCCAACTCACCCTCGATCATGAAGTCGGACAGCAACAAATATTACGTGGAGTCGATCCAGAGATTGCTTATGGTCGTCCCGATTCTTATCAATTGACTCAAGCAATTGGGCCACGCGATCGCAATTATATCGCCCCCGATATCAGATTCTTTGAACTCCAAGAAGATACTTTGATTTTACTAGCTTCTGATGGTTTAACTGACAATCAATTATTAGAAAATTACTGGCTCACCAATGTTGCACCATTACTATCTAATGATTCTAATCTTCAAGATGGAGTCGATCGATTAATTGATTTTGCCAATGAATACAACGGTCATGATAATATTACAGCGATGGTAGTTCGAGCTAAGTTGGGTTAGATAGTTGAAAGGCTATCAACGCAGCGATGACTTTTATCTCGAACGAATCGATCGCATGGATGGTTGGAATAGTCCACGTTTGGGAATTACCTTTGGGTTAATTGAAGGCGAATTGCAACTTACCCATCCCGATGGACGAGCCTTTGAAAATTTTGATAATGTCGCCACCGAACGCGATTTAATTCGTGCTAAAAACCAGCAACTAGAGATCGATAAACAACAACTACAGGCTGCAAAAAATCAGCGAGATGCTAAACTTCGAGAATTGGGTATCGATCCAGACACTCTATGATGTTCGATAGTCTCAATCCAATTTGGTTGTTTCTGGGTGGCTTAGTCCTCCGCTACGGCGGAGATTTACTTAAAACGATCGCCCAGTTTGGACTGCAAAGATTGGCGTGTCAAATTACGATCGCTGAAACTAATCCGATTTACAGTGCGATCTGTTGGGAATTGGAACGCACGGGTAAAGTTTATGATTTTAGCGAATTAATCTACACTTCGACACCATTAGTACCACCTGCGATCGAATCACCAACGCTCAAAACCAAATTAGAACCGCGTTCGGGGTGGATTGGAATTGGCTACCAGGGCGCGTATATCGGCATCCACCGCCATGATTTTAAAGTAACTGAGTTGCATACCCAGCTCATCACCTTGGCAACATTGCGCTGGTGGCAACCCCAGATGCTCGAATGGCTGACCAATATTGAGGCAAATTATAATCTCGAAGCACCGTTAATCGTCAGACTAATTGGCGGGACGATCTCAATAGTGCGGACTCAAACCAAGCGGCGACGGGAAACTTTGGCAATTGATACCGTCACCGAAACCACACTATTTAAAGATCTCGATCGATTCCTTCAGAGTCGAGATCTCTATCGTCAACGGGGCATCCCGTGGCGGCGGGGATATCTGCTCTACGGCCCTCCAGGGACGGGTAAAAGCTCGCTCATTCAAGCGATCGCCAGTCACTACGATCGGCAGCTTGTCTCGCTCTCCCTGACTGATATGGACGATAGTGCCTTGCTTCGCGCCTGGTCGGAAATTACCGCAAATTCGATCGTTGCCCTCGAAGATATCGATAGTGTATTTGCAGGTCGTAAACCTCTAGGTGATTTATCATTTAGTGCTCTGCTCAATACCCTAGACGGTGCAGGAGCCGTCGAAGGCAGTATTACGATCTTGACAACCAATCACCGAGCACAACTCGATCCTGCCCTGATTCGCCCAGGCAGATGCGATCGAGAGTTCAAATTAGATTATCTGAGTGCGGAAAGTTGCGCCAAGATGTTTGGTTGTTTCTTCCCCGATGCTGACTTAGCCGCAGTCGTCTCTGAGCAGTTGGGTAGTTATCGAGTTTCTCCGGCTGCATGGCAAAATTATCTTCAGTGCCAAGATAGTGCTGAGGAAGCAGTAGCCAATTGTAATTTTGCAGATCTGCAACTGGATTAGAGGATTTCCAGCTACCTACTGGAGTGCCTACGATTGAAATCGTGGCTAATGCTGCAAAGTCTGCCTACGCGGACTAAGATACTAGTCCGCGTAGCGAAAAGTGCGGTCTTGGGGCTTCCCCAAGTAGAGCACCTTTTCAAGACAGGCGGACTTTGCACTCCGAGGAGCGGTTTCTAACCGCTTAGGTTGTAGGTAGCAAATTGGGTTAACTGATTCAAACCTGCCCAACCTTACCAGCAACCCGAACATTTTTCTCGTTCAATCTAAGGGTACCGCTTTGAGTTTGGGTAACAACTTGAGTTTAGATAGCACAAGAGGAAATTTATGACATCAGTAATTATTGATTCCACCGCTAATAGAGCCACCCAAACCGAAATCTTTTACCCAAGTTCCGACGGAGAACCCTTGGCTGAATCTTACGACCATCTCTATGTCATCATGACCACTCTGGCGATGCTCTTAGCTCACCTCAAAGGTCAACAAGCCACAGTTTTAGCCGACCAATTTTTATACTATGCTCAGGGATTCCCGCGCTTGAGAGTCGCACCTGATGTGATGGTAATTTTTAATGTGGAGCCAGGTGGACGCGATAATTACAAGATTTGGGAAGAAGGTCAAGTTCCCTCGGTCATATTTGAAATGACTTCTCCAGGTACTCGCAGTAGAGATGATGTCGAAAAAAAACATCTGTATGAGAGCCTGGGGGTGGCTGAATATTGGCAATTCGATCCACGCGGCGAATGGATTCCCGAACAGCTACGCGGATATCGGCTTCAAGGAGATGAGGAACCAGTTTATGTCCCGATTACTACCGATCGCAGTGATGTATTACAGCTCCGTCTAGTTGCCGAAGATAAAATCATTGCTTTTTATCGGTTAGATAATGGCGTGAAATTGCTACCTTTAGCAGAATTAAATATTGCCTTAGAGCAACAGATTGCCCAAGCTGATGCAGAATCCCAACGTGCTGATGCAGCATCCCAAAGAGCCGATGCAGAATCCCAAAGAGCTGATGCAGCATCCCAAAGAACGCGAGAGCTGGAAGCACAGATCGCAGAATATCAACAGCAATTAGGCTTACCTCCCAATTAGACGAATTTAATATTCGCCAATTATTAAGTAAACATGACCCAAAATAACGACCTCACAAAGATTCCATCACCTTGTTTTGTATTAGAAGAACAACTGCTCGATCGAAATTTGGCAGTATTCGATCGAGTCCAAACAGATGCTCCAATTCGGATTATGCTGGCACTCAAAGGGTTCGCGCTCTTTCATGCCTTCCCGCAGATTCGGACTACCCTCAAGGGTGCCTCAGCCAGCTCTCTGTGGGAAGCACGACTCGCCGCTGAGGAATTTGGCACCGAGGTACACATCTATTCGCCAGCCTATCGCGCTGAAGATGTGGGGGAGATTCTCACCTATGCCTCGCACATGACGTTTAATTCGATCGGTCAATGGGAGCAATTTCGTGCCCAGGTTGAAGGCTCTGCGCCCCCTAAACCCTCGATCGGACTCCGAATCAATCCCGAGTACTCACCAGTCGAAAACCCGCTCTACAATTCCTGTCAACCATCAACGCGGTTGGGGGTATCCGCAGCACACCTCGGCGATACTTTACCAGCCGGAATCGATGGTTTCTTGTCGCACAATCTCTGTGAGAGCGACTCATTTGCACTGGAAAAAACTCTCGCCAATATCGAAACCTTATTTGGGCGGTTTTTACCACAGCTCAAGTGGCTAAATTTGGGCGGTGGTCATTTGATGACGCGCACAGATTATGATGTGAATCACGCGATCGAGGTGTTAAACGCGTTTCACACTCGTCATCCCCACATTCAACTCCTAATGGAACCAGGTTCGGCAATTGTCTGGCAAACAGGGTTTTTGATGGCGACTGTGTTGGATCTAATTCCCACCGACGAGCTGACGAATGTGATGTTAGACGTATCATTTACAGCGCATATGCCCGACTGTCTGGAAATGCCTTACAAGCCAGCGATTCGCGACGCACACGAACCGCAAGCGGGAAAAACAGTCTATCGGATGGGTGGCTCTAGTTGTCTGGCTGGCGACTTTTTAGGTGACTATAGTTTCGATCGGGAATTGGCGATCGGCGATCGGCTGCTGTTTGAAGATATGATGCACTATACAATGGTCAAAACTTCGATGTTTAATGGGGTAGTACATCCCTCGATCGGGGCATTGGATAAAGATGGCAAATTTAAGCTATGGCGAGAGTTTTCCTATCAAGACTATCGATCGAAGTTAGGGTAACAGTTGACAGTTGACAGTTGACAGCGAAGTTTTTAAGCTGGGTATTTAAGCCCCAGCTTAAAAACAATCTACCTAAAGGTGGGGGCTTTAAACCCCTGCACTTCAGTAAATTTAATATTTCTTTTTGTTGCGATCTAATGCCACTACTGCCCAGAGATAGTCAAAGAATATCGATCGAATGATGCTGAATATATTGCAAGATGGGCTGACTCTAAGTGCGAATTATCCGTGGCTAGTAGCGATCGGCTTAAACTCGATTTTACTAGCGATCGCGACAATTATCCCCAAGAAACTATTAACCCCAGCCGGAGCGATTAATGCTTGGGGATTGGGGGTAGTTGTCTGGGGAACTTTAGGTTGGCGCGGCTATGGAGTCGTGATGTTTTACTTCCTCGTTGGCTCGGCGGTAACTCGAATTGGCATGAAGCAAAAAGAAGCTGAGGGCATCGCTGAAAAACGCGGTGGTGCTAGAGGACCCGAAAATGTTTGGGGTTCGGCTTTTGCTGCGACTGTGTGTGCGATTGGTGTCGCTGCGATTAGGTTAGGTTGGCTCGATCCTGGATGGGAATCGCTATTATTATTAGGCTATGTGGCGAGTTTTAGTACCAAATTGGCTGATACAACTGCGAG
>ENA-OFDM01000738-OFDM01000738.1-metagenomes-genome-assembly--contig:-NODE-738-length-12637-cov-2.468288_pt1 | contig 12637 bp, 15 predicted proteins | sample MGYA00153385_OFDM01 | MGnify analysis MGYA00153385
CGGCCCAAAATCGGTTCCGAGGTAGATGGTGTCGCGGTCGATCCACGAATATTCGCTCTTGGCGGTCGGCACGATGAACCCGTCGAGCACGAAGCTGCGGGTTGGCAGGTCGAACTCGCGAACGGTCACCGCGTCGCCGCCGTCGGGGGAGAGCGCAACGAGCGCCCGCGTGTAGTCACGCGGCAGCAGCGTCGCCCCGGAGAACACCCACTCGGCACCCTCGCGTCGCCCGAGTTCATCGACGTCGAGCAGCAGCTCCCAGTCGGTGTCGGCCGAGCGGTAGCTCTCCAGCGTGGTGCGTCGCCAGAGGCCACGCGGATGCTCGCGATCCCGCCAAAAATTATAATAGTGGGCGCCGCGCCGGCTCACGATCGGGATGCGATCGTCGGAGTCGATCACCTCGAGAAGGCGGCCCGACAGCGCGTCGAATGCGGGAGAAGCGAACCGGGCGAGCGTTGCTGCGGACTGCTCGGCCGCCCACTCGAGGGGAGCCTCCCCGTGGATCTCTTCCAGCCAGAGGTTCTCGTCGGTCATCGAGTAAGCCTACGCGGGGCTACTACTCGTCGAGCGCGAGTTCCTTGGGCAGCTCGAGCTCCTTGGCCGAGAGCTCTTCCACGTTGACGTCCTTGAACGTCAGCACGCGCACCGACTTCACGAACCGGTCAGAGCGGTACACATCCCACACCCAGACGTCGTTCATCGTGAGCTCGAAATAGAAGTCGTGCTCGGTATCTTGGCGCACGAGCTCGACCTCGTTGGCGAGATAGAAACGACGCTCGGTCTCAACAACGTACCGGAACTGGGATACGACATCCCGGTATTCGCGGTACAACGCCAGTTCGACCTCGCGGTCGTAGTCTTCGAATTCGTCTTCGTCCATGCTGGGGTAATTCTAGTTCAGCCACGGAGAGCGGATTCGCCCGCATGCAACCAGGTGCGGCGGTGGAAGTCTGTGGCACCGAGTACGGCGATCGCCGCGAAATGGTCGGCGCTCCCGTAGCCCTTGTTCGAGGACCAGCCATAGCCCGGGGTGCTGTCGTGGGCGTCGATCATGAGCCGGTCACGGTGCACCTTCGCTACAACGGATGCAGCAGCGACTGATGCGCAGTCCCGGTCGGCCTTCACGCGGGTCGTCAGCGGCACGGGGCTCTGCAGCGCAGGGCTGAGCCAGTCGTGACTCCCGTCGAGCAGTATCACCGATTCGCGCACGCGCGCCCCTGCCTCGTGCAGCGACACAAGCGCCCGTCTTCCCGCCAGTCCGAGGGCTGCAATGATGCCGACCTCGTCCACTTCGCTCGCCGTGGCGAGTCCGACCGCGCTGAACAGCGCCCAGGATGCCGCGAGCGGCGCCAGCGCCTCCCGCCGCTTCTCGCTCAGCAGCTTCGAGTCGCGGAGGCCCTCCGGCATCGCACCGACCGAGACATCCACCACACAGAGGCCGACGGCCACCGGTCCGGCGATTGCGCCTCGCCCGACCTCGTCGCAGCCGATGACGAATCGGGCGCCGCCATCGTGGAGCTGCGTCTCACAGTCGAGAGTGGGAGTGGCGATAACCACTTATTTAGACATGCCCGGGTTGGCCGCCGAGACGCCACCGAAGACGTTGGGGTAGTCATCGAGCCAGGTCCAGTGGCTCGACGGCCAGCTGATCAGGAAGGCGCGGCCCACGACGTCATCCATCGGCACGAAGCCCTTGGTCGGGGTGTTGGCATTCGCTCGGGAATCCCGCGAGTTGTAGCGATTGTCACCCATCACCCAGAGCGAGTTCTTCGGCACTGTCACCGAGAAATCGTTGGCCGCGACCTTTGTCTCGCCGTTCTGGAGCTTGAGGTACGGCTCTACCAGGGGGATGCCGTTCACCGTCATCTGTCCGAAGGCGTTGCAGCAGGCCACTGTGTCGCCCGGCAATCCGATCACGCGCTTGACGAGGTGATCGTTACTGTCGGGAGCGCTGAGCCCCACCACGGAGAGCACCCAGTCCACGCCCGCGACGAACCCATTTTGCTGAACCGCCGGCTGGGCCAACAGCCACCCCCCTGGGTCTTTGAAGACAACGACATCGCCATGCTGCAGCGGAACCATCCGAGGCACCAATTCGTTGACAATGATGCGGTCGTCGATCTGAAGCGTGTTTTCCATCGACCCGGAGGGGATGTAAAAGGATCGGATGAGAAACGCCTTAATCCCGACAGAGATGATAATCGCCGCGACCACGATCAACACGATGTCGCGGATGAAGAGTTTCACCCCACGTGTCTTACGGCGCCGCGTTTCAGCCACGTCGTGCGTCGACGTGGCTGGATCGATATCTGTCATTAAACCCCTGAGCTCCCCATCATTTTAGGTGGTGGGGAGCTCAGTGAAAACTTCGGTGAAACGGCGCGTCTAGTGCGCGTCACGCTTTTCTTTGATCTTCGCCTTCTTGCCGCGGAGATTGCGCAGGTAGTACAGCTTGGCGCGACGCACGTCACCGCGGGTGACGACCTCGATGTGGTCGATCACCGGAGAGTGCACCGGAAATGTGCGCTCGACGCCCACCTGGAAACTGACCTTGCGAACGCAGAATGTTTCGCGCACACCTTCGCCGGAGCGACCGATAACGACGCCTTGGAAGACCTGGATGCGGGACCGGGTACCTTCCACGATGTTCACGTGGACCTTCACGTTATCGCCGGCGCGGAAGTCCGGGATGTCCGATCGGAGGGAGGCCGCGTCGACGGCGTCAAGAATATGCATGGTGGTTCGCTCTCTGCAACCGCCACAGGTCGACCGCGAATTAGGGTGTCACATCAGATGAGAAATGGTGCCGATAGCAATGACGACTCCCCTGTGGCAGAGCCGTGCGGTAGGCACAAATCGCTATTCTGCCACATCGCCCGGAACTAAGCCACTCGCGCGCCTGGCGGCACCCTCGCTTGCATCAGGGCCCCCTGATTCACTGCGGAGACGCAGCTCCTCATAGTCGAGTCCGGTGAGGCGGGCCACTGCCTCCTGCCGCGTCTCGACGAGGTACTCGATCAGCACGACCCAGAGAGTGGTGAACGCGATGATGATGATGACTCCGCCCGCAATGTCTGCGATCGTGAAAGAGGCATCTCGAAAGCCCTGCCCGAAGACGTGGGTCGCGATGGAGGTGCCCGGTTCGGTACTGTGCACCGAGTCGACGACGAAGAAGCCGTAGCAGAGCACGGCGAAGTACCAGCCCGAGAGCAGCGCGGCATCCGTCTTCGAGACCGCCCCGGCGTGGCGGGTGCTCTTTCGCGCCCAGGTGATAGTCGTCACCACAGCAAGGAAGATGAAGAGCAGCGGGGCGAGGAATAACCCGATGGCGTAGTGCCAGCCGAGGATGACGCCGAAGAATACCCGCCCGATCAGCAGCCACAGCGGCAGCACGATGGTTGCGGCGAACTGGGTGTTGAACAAAACCCGGCGATACCACATGATCGAAAGTTTACGCTCGACCCAGAGGACCGACCGCCCACGCGGTGTCGCAGGCAGGTCGCAGATACGTCGCAGGCAGGTCGCAATCAGGGAGGCACGGATGATCGAGCTCAGGACGCCGGCAGAAATCGACGAGATGCGCGCCGCTGGCACTTTCGTGGCGAACACCCTTACCGAACTGGTCGCGGCCTCGCAAGTGGGGGTCAACCTGCTCGCGCTCGACTCGCTGGCGGCGAAGCTCATCCGCCGGGTTGGGGCCACGAGTTGCTACGTGGATTACCACCCCTCGTTCGGTGCCATGCCATTCGGCAAGGTGCTCTGCACCTCGGTGAACGATGCGGCTCTGCACGGGCTCCCCCACGACTATGCGCTGAAGAACGGTGACGTGCTCAGCCTCGACTTCGCGGCATCCGTCAACGGCTGGGTGGCCGATTCTGCCGTGACGGTGATCGTGGGCACACCGCGGCCGGAGGATGTCACTCTTATCGAGACGACGGAACGCGCGCTCGCGGCGGGCATCGCCGCCGCCCAGATTGGAGCGCGTATCGGCGACATCTCGGCCGCGATCGGCGAGCTGAGCCGGGCTGCGGGCTACTCGGTGAATGTGGACTTCGGCGGGCATGGCGTCGGCCGCACGATGCACGGAGACCCGCACATCCCGAACGACGGTCGCCCAGGTCGTGGGCTGCCGTTGCGCGCCGGACTGGTCTTCGCCATCGAGCCGTGGCTCATGGAGGGTACGGACCGCATTTTTACCGACCCGGATGGCTGGACCCTGCGTAGCCTGGACGGCTCACGGGCCGCCCACAGCGAGCACACGATCGCGATCACGGATGCCGGCCCGGTGGTGTTGACGGCCCGCTGAACCTCACTGCTGCTGGGTCGCGCATCGCTCGACAGCGATCGACGCGCTCTGCGCCCATGAGTGACACTCGCGCCCGAACGTTCGGGTGCGAGTGTCACTCGCCGGCGCGACGGCGTCCCCCGCGTCAGTCCCCCGTTGCCCCAGTCCGCCGTTGCATCAGTCCCCGTCCGGCGTCACGGTGGCCCGTCATCCCCTCCCTGTCGCAAATGCAGGACTGGGCGTGACTGGAGTGACTGGAGAGGCTCACCCGCCTCATCCGTAACACCCAGTCCTGCATTTGCTACCGGCCGGGCTACAGCGGGTGCGGATCGAGGTGCGGCGTCGCCGGATAACAGCAAAATTCACCGAAGCGGATGCTGCGGGCGAACGCCTTACAGTGCGCCGGGTCGTGCGCTGCGCCACTCGTCGGCGAGCATGGCATACGTGAGCCCGTCGAGCCATTCGCCGGAACGGTGCAGCGACCCGCGCACGTCGTGGGACTCGCGGCGCATGCCCACGCGCTCCATCAGGCGCCAGGACGGCAGGTTGTCGGCGAAACACTGGGCAAGCACCCGGCGCAGGTGAAGCTCCTCGAAGCAGATTCGGATCAACTCGGCGACGGCTTCGGTGGCGTATCCCCTGCCCGCGTAGGCGGGGTCGAGGCTCCAGCCGAGCTCGGCCTGCACCGCGCGCGCCCGATCCCTCACCTCGGCCTGCGCCCAGGCATCCTCGATGGCCAGCATCAGGTCGCCGATCACGTGTCCATTGAACTCGATCACCAGGGTCTTGGCCAGTCGCGCGGGCTCGGTGAAATCGGCGAGATAGTGCTCGCTGTCGGGTTGAGCGCTGGTGATCCAGAGGGCGACGGACTCTTGTCGGCGATAGCGCCAGGTTGCCGGACCGTCTGCCTCTGTCGCCGGGCGGATCTCGAGGCGCTCGGTACGAACCGGCCATGCGACGGCTCCGAGGCCTTCGCTCACGGGCTCGTCCGTCACGCGCGCGGAGCGACGTCTTTGGGCACCGCATTCTCCGGCGGCAACAGGTCGGGCCGCACGCGCCGGGTGCGCTCGAGCTGCTGCTCGTGTCGCCATGTAGCGATCGCACCGTGATTGCCGCTCAACAGCACGGGAGGCACCTCGAATCCGCGCCACTCTCCCGGCTTCGTGTAACTGGGGTATTCGAGCAGTCCATCGGAATGGGATTCCTCGACAAGACTCTCCGGGTTACCGACGACACCGGGGATGAGTCGCCCGATTGCCTCGATCATCGCCATCGTGGCGACCTCTCCCCCGTTGAGCACGTAGTCGCCGAGGCTCACCAGACGCACGCGGGCGCGGGTTGCGGCGTAGTCGACGACGCGCTGGTCGATGCCCTCGTACCGTCCGCAGCCGAAGACCAGCCGGGGCTCGGTCGCGAGTTCGTTGGCAAGCTTTTGGGTGAAGAGCTCCCCGGCAGGTGAGGGGAAGATCACGACCGGGGCATCCGCTCCCTGCGCCTCACCCGCGTAGAGGATGCTGTCGAGCGCTTCGCCCCAGGGCTCCGGCTTCATCACCATTCCGGCCCCGCCGCCGTAGGGCGTGTCATCGACCGTGCGATGCCGGTCGAAGGTGAAGTCGCGCAGGTCGTGGATGCCGAGCTCGATCAGCCCGGACTGCCGCGCTCTGCCGAGAAGGGAAACATCGAGCACGGAGAAAAACTCCGGAAATATCGTGACGATGTCGATGCGCATCGTTGAGTTCTCTAGTCGGTCGACGTCGGGCCGGGCTCGACTTCGGGCTCGACTTCGGGCTCGACTTCGGACTCGCCAACAGCGGACGCCGCATCCGGCTTCGTCTCTCCGTCGTCGTCCGGCAGCTCTTCAAAGAGGCCATCCGGCGGGGTGACCGTGATCGTTCCCGATTGGATGTCAACGGTCGGCACGATGGCCTTCACGAACGGCACCAAAACTTCACCGGCATCGGTCGTCACGTGGATGAGATCCTGCGAGGGAAGGTGATCCACCTGGCTGACGATTCCGACGCGGATGCCGTCACGCACGACCGCGAGTCCGACGAGCTGATGGTCGTACCAGGCATCCTCCTCGTCCGACGGGGCGGCGAGGTCGTGGTCGATCCAGAGAATGGCCTTGATCAGGCCCTCCGCGGCGGACCGGTCGGAGACGCCCTTGAAGAATGCGACCGGCTGCAGGTTGTACCACTTGAGCTCGATGAGTTCCAGGGTCTTTCCGTGCCAGGCCGAAGAGGTCGGTACCTGGAGGGTGAACACGGCGCCCGGAACGAAACGACGTTCCGGGGCATCCGTGTAGAGCTCGACCTTGATCGCTCCCTTGAGGCCATGGGCCTTAGTGAGACGACCGACCCGCAACTGGTCAGTCCCATTCAGGACCGGTGCCGGGGGTGTGCTGGGTTCTGGGTTGTTAGAAATCGGTATCCACCACGTCGACGCGCACCTTACGACCATCGGCAATGGCCGAAACGAGGGTGCGGAGCGCCTTCGCGGTGCGACCTGCGCGACCGATCACACGGCCGAGGTCCTCGGGGTGCACGCGCACCTCGAGAACCTCACCACGTGGTGAATTCTTTGCTACGACCTGAACCTCGTCGGGATTATCGACGATTCCCTTGACGAGATGTTCGAGGGCGGCTGCGAGCATTACCTACGCCTTATCGGCGCTGGCAGCCTCGGCGTCAGCCTCGGTCGCGTCATCGGCCTTGACCTCGGCGGCGTCGGAGACGGCCTCGACCTTGGCGGCGTCGGCGTCGTTCAGACCTTCGACCGCCGGGGCAATGTCAGCTTCCGGCGCCTCGACAGGCGTGTCGACGGATGCCTTGGCCGGCGCCTCGACCTTTGGCGCGGGTGCCGCGGCCTTTGGCTTGAGCACAGGCTTCTTCTTCTCATCCGCGACGAAGTCCACTTTGGACTCTTTGGTCCTGACAGTGCTGACGGCGTTCTTGTCGCCCTGGAAGATCCCCCAGTCGCCCGTGAGTTTGAGGATGGCGGCGACCTGCTCGGTCGGCTGCGCGCCGACTCCGAGCCAGTACTGCGCGCGGGCCGAATCGACCTCGATGAACGACGGCTCTTCGGTGGGGTGGTACTTGCCGATCTCCTCGATCACACGACCATCACGCTTGGTGTGTGAGTCAGCAACGACGATTCGGTAGTAAGGAGCGCGGATCTTGCCCATGCGCTTCAAACGAATTTTTACAGCCACAATTCTCCAGAGATGATTTATGAGGGCGAACTGCTTGCCGTGAGCGTGGGGTGCACACTCGGCAGAAAAGCTCTGATGGGAGACGATGCCGTTGGATTAGAGGGTCGAACGGCATAACGCTCGACTTGTCATTCTTGCAGGTTTTTGCCGGTTTCAGGAACCAACCGCTGTGAAGGGCACCCGAGCACGCTTGCGCGACAGGGCGACACCAACCAGGCACACGATTCCGCCGACGACCGCGAGGGGCGCGGGCACCTCCCGGAAGAAGAGAAATGCCTCGAGCACGACCAGTGCCGGAACGATGTAGGTGGTGACGGCTAGCGATCCGGCTGACATCTTCGACAGGGCGTAGGCCCAGGTGCTGAACGCGATCGCTGTGGGCACGACACCGAGGTAGATCGCGCCGAAGACACTCGAAACCGGCGCCCGCGACAGGTCATGGACCAGCGATCCGGCGAACGGGGTGCAAGCGATCGCGCCGATGGCGCACCCCAGGAAGGTGACCTGGCGATTGGGCAGTCGACGCAGCACCGGTTTCTGACAGAGGACGCCGATCGAGTAGGTGACGGCAGCAACCAGGGACCAGAGGACTCCGGTTCCATCGCCCACTCCGGTAATTCCGCTTGAGATACCGATGAGCACGACGCCGAGGAACGCGACACCGGCGCCGATGAGCAGCCACCGCGGGATGCCGTCTCCGAGGAAGACACCGGCACCGAGCGCAATGAGCAGCGGGCCGATGTTCACGATCATCGCCGTCGTCCCGGCATCCAGGGTGTGCTCCGCGATATTGAGTGAGACGTTGTAGGCCGCAAACCACGCGATCCCAAACACCACGATCAGCAGCCATTCCCGACCGGTCGGGCGTACCCAGCGGTGACCGACTAGGAGAAGCGACAACACCACCGTACCGACGACCAGCCGCGCGAGCGCCAAAGAACCCCCAGTGAAATGCGGGGCGACACCGCGAATCACTATGAATGCGCTCGACCAGGCGAGCAGCGTCACGATGATCGCGATCAGTACCGAGGGGCTGAGCTTGGGGGCGACGGTGGAATGAGCGACTGGATCAGCGCTGGGGAGGGGAATGCGGGTCATCCACTCAGGCTATCCACAGCCACCGTTGCAGCGGTGCAGCCTGCGAGATGATGTCCGCAATTCGGGCAGGTTTGGCCGAAACGCGTCAGCCCAGCATCAGGCTAGCGTCAGCTCTCAGAGAAACCGGGCGCGATCCGCGGCCAGGGACAGAGCTGTTCCAGCTGCGTCGCGAGCGAGAGGATCAGCGCCTCACCGGCGCCGTCAGGCTGCGGCTCGGCGACGATCTGCACCGCGAGCGGCACCTGTGCCGTGGCGTGCCAGCCGGCGGGGATGCTCGCCGCCGGCCAGCCGAGGAGATTCCAGGTGGACGGATACGGGGCATAGCGGATGTTCGAAACGATGTTGGCCCACCAGCCGCGCTCGTGCCAGTTCTCGGCGAGCGGACCGGGTTGCGCGAGCGTCGGCGTGAGCAGCAGGTCGTAATCCGCAAAAAAGTTGTGCACCGTGGCCCGCAGGCGATCGACCGGTGCCGCCTTCAGCAGGCCAGTCCGGCGTGCGAGCCGGCCGAGTCGGGCATGCACTCGCACGCGCCGCTCGAGCTTCGCGGGATCGAGGCCCTCGGCATCGGTGGCGGTGCCCGCAAACCAACGAGCGAGCAGGGGAAGCGGGTTCGGGTCGTAGGGAAACTTCACGTCGTTGACACTGTGCCCAGCGGCGCGCAGCGCGGCAGCCGTCTCGACGAGACCCCGGCGCCACTCCGGGTCGAGAGAGACGAGCGCGGAGGGCTCCCCCGCCGCGATAGCGATGCGCAGGGGCCGCGACGGTATCACCGGGAACGCAAGCTCCGGACGACCCGCCATGACCGAGAGCAGGAGCGCGGCATCCGCCACCGTCGTGGCGAGGGCTCCGTTCTCGCTCATGCCGAGCCAGGCATCGACGCCGATCCCCTGGGGGACGAGTCCGCTGCCTGGCTTGATGCCGAACAAGCCGCAGTTAGCGGCGGGAATTCGAACCGACCCCATGCCATCATTTCCGTGCGCGAATGGTACCTGGCCGGATGCGACGGCGGCGGCGGAACCACCGGATGAGCCGCCGGAGGTGCGTTTCACGTTCCATGGATTGCGGGTGGTGCCGTAGACCGAATCGGTGGTGCCGAAGACGCAGAGCTCTGGCACTCGAGTGATGCCGACGACGACTGCTCCGGCGGCCCGAAGTCGGGCGACGATTTCATGATCAGCCGACTGTGCTGCCGAATCTGTGGCGGCCGACCCGTCGCGCATCGGTTCCCCCGCGACCGGGATGTTGTCCTTGATGGCGATCGGCACGCCAGCCAGCGGAAGTAGCGGACGATCGATGCGAGCATCCACCTCCGCCGCCTCGGCGAGGGCCTTCTCGGCGCGTACCACTTGAAAAGCACCTAAACCGGTACCCCTCTCGATTCGAGCGAGCGCGGCGCGGGTGGCATCGACGGCGGTGAGAGCGCCGGAGCGGACTGCCGCGGCACTCTCCACAGCGGTGGGGAGAGTCATGGGCTCAGCCTATGGTCCCCTCACCGCAAACCGTGTCAGGCGTTCTTGCCATCCCGCCAGCTGAGCCAGTCGCGCACCGGGGCGAGATCGTAGTCCGGGCCGCTGATGCCGATCGTGAAGAGCGTCGTGCCCAGATCGAGCAATTCATCCGCCTGCTCGGGAGTGCGCCCGCGCAGCTCGGTCGAGATCTCGATCTCCGAGACATCCCGCCCCACGGCCTCGCCGTGCTCTCTGAGAATTCCGAGCTTGCGCTGGAGGGTCTCCGGGTCGCTGAAAGAGTGCCAGATATCCGCGTGCCTCGCGACGATTCGCAGGGTCTTCTTCTCGCCACCGCCCCCGATCAAAACCGGGATATGCCGGGTGGGCGGCGGGTTGAGCTTGCCCCAGCGATCCTCGATGATCGGGAGATTGGCCGCGAGAGCATCCAGTCGCTGGCCGACCGTACCGAATTCGTAACCGTATTCGTCGTAGTCGCGCTCGAACCATCCGGAGCCGGTCCCAAAGATGAATCGCCCAGTGCCGGTGCCCTTTGCGCTGATGTGGTCGATGGTGCGGGCCATGTCGGCCTGAAGGTTGGCGTTGCGGTAACTGTTGCAGTTGACGAGTGCGCCGAGCTCCACGCGCGAGGTCTGCTCGGCGAGCGCCGCGAGCATGGTCCACGACTCGAAGTGCAGACCGTCGGGTTCGCCGGAAAGCGGGTAGAAGTGGTCCCAGTTGAAGAGGATATCGGCGCCGAGCTCCTCTAGTTCGGTAGCGGTATCGCGGATCTTCTCGTAGCGCGAATGCTGGGGCGCGATCTGCACGCCGAGTCGGACGGGACGGGTCGATACATCAGTCATGGGACAAGCCTATGGTGCTCCACTCGGCATCCTCATAGGGTGCCAGGGTTGACTCGGCCTCCATGACTTCTTTGCGAACACGTGCCTGTGCGATCGTGCTCGCTGGCGCAATGCTGGCGCTCGCAGGATGCTCTCCCGCCTTGCTCGCACCCGACACGAAACCCTCCTCGTCGGCAAATCGTCCGGTGGTCGTGGCAATCGGTGACTCGATCATGAAGGGACACGGTCTCTCGGCAGAGCAGGCCTGGCCCGCGACGCTCGCCCGGTCCACGGGCTGGGATCTCACCAACCTCGCCTGCGACGGCGCTGGCTTCGCGACCGCGGGCGACGACAACGACTGCGGCGCCGACTTCTCCGGTCTCGTGAACGAGGCCGTGGCGCTGCATCCGACCCTCATCATCATTTCGGGCAGCAGCAACGACCTTGGCATCGACAACGACCACTTGCGCACGGAGACCAACTCGGTGGTCTCCAGCCTGCACGCCGAGCTGCCCGCGGCGACGATCGTCGGCATCAGCACCGTGTGGAACGACAGCGTGGCGCCCGATCAGATGAACGACATCAACGAGCAAGTGCGCACGGCAATCATGGCGGTGAAGGGTCTCTACCTCGACATTGGCCAGCCCCTGGCCGGCCACCGGTCGTGGCTGCAATCAGACCGCGTGCACCCGACCGTGCGTGGGCAACAGAAGCTCGACGAGGTGATCACCGGGGCGATTCGCAGCGCGAAGCTGTCGATCTGACGCCGACGTCCTCCAGCCGTTTGTGATCAATACGCACCCTCCGCAGGTGCCGACCCTGAGACGGCGTGTATGCCCCCGGAGCGGACCTCGACGCGCCGGCTTCAGCCGCGGCCGAGCAACTTCTGCAGGCTCGTGAGCTCTTCCTCGGACGGTCCGGCCTTGCTGGCACCGCCACCGAGTCCGAACCCTGATCCCGCAATTCCCGTAGACGGTTTCGCTCCCGAAGCCAAGGCCGCGTTTTCCGCGGCCCGCTTGGCCGGGTTTCCCGACTTCGAGCCCTTCTTCGGCTGCACCCTCTTCGGCGCGCCGAACTTGGCCCCGGGGATCGGCCCCATGCCCGGCACCTGTGGCATGCCACCCTTCGCCACGGTCTTCATCATCTTCGCGGCCTGTTCGAAGCGGTTGACGAGCGCGTTCACCTCGGTGACGGTCGTTCCGGATCCGCGGGCGATGCGCACCCGGCGCGATCCGTTCAGAACCTTCGGCTGACGACGCTCGCCAATGGTCATCGACTGGATGATGGCCTCGGTACGCGTAATCTCCGACTCGTCGAAGTTCTCCAGCTGCTGGCGCATGCCCTTCGCACCAGGAAGCATCCCGAGCAGATTCTTGATCGAGCCCATGTTCTTGAGCTGCTGCATCTGGCTGAGAAAGTCCTCAAGGGTGAAGCTGTCGGTCATGAACTTTTCGGCGACCTTGCGCGATTCCTCCTCATCGAAGGTCTTCTGCGCCGTCTCGATCAGGGTGAGGATGTCACCGAGGTCGAGAATGCGGCTGGCCATGCGGTCCGGATAGAAGGGCTCGAAGTCATCAAGTGACTCGCCGGTGGAGGCGAAGATGATCGGGCGTCCAGTGACGGATGCCACGGAGAGCGCCGCCCCACCACGCGCATCGCCGTCGAGCTTGGTGAGAACAACAGCCGTGAAGTCGACACCCTCCTGGAAGGCTTTGGCCGTCGCGACGGCATCCTGGCCGATCATTGCGTCGATGAC
>ENA-OFDM01000739-OFDM01000739.1-metagenomes-genome-assembly--contig:-NODE-739-length-12617-cov-3.540439_pt1 | contig 12617 bp, 10 predicted proteins | sample MGYA00153385_OFDM01 | MGnify analysis MGYA00153385
AGGCCGGCCTGACAGGGCTCGCCGATGAGGACCTGCCGCGGTCGGTCGTCGTCTGCGGGATGGGCGGCTCCGGCATCGCCGGCGACGTGCTCGCCGCCGTCGCGGGCGTGAGCTGTCCAGTACCGGTGCTGACCCACCGCGGTCACGGCTTGCCGACCTGGGTCGGCGCCGCCGACCTGGAGCGGTCCTTCCCGACGGTGGGCACGCTGCGCCGCATCCGGGTCACCGCGCGGGACGGCAACGGCGACTGGGGCGGCCGGGTGAGCGCCGTGGTCCTCGAAGGCGTGGCGGCCGACGGCAGCGCGACCAGCGTCCCGACGACCGGCGCCGGCGGCTACTCCGCCGCACCCTGGCCGGCCCGGTCGGACGGGCTGCGCTCGACGTGGTGGCACGTCACCGGCGTGTCGACGCCGCAGATGGTGAAGCTCGTCCAGGCGATGTACCTGGACCTGCTCGGCAGGCCCGCCGACGATGGCGGCCTGCGCGGCTGGTCCTCACAGCTGGCCAGCGGCCAGCTGACCGCCCAGAGCCTGGCGCTGTCGCTGGGCCGCTCACCAGAGAACACCGGTCGCGTCGTGACCGGGCTGTACGCGGAGGTCCTCGCCCGCGCCCCCGACCCGGTCGGGCTGGACGGCTGGTCGGCCGTCCTGCAGAGCGACCCGACGCAGGTCGCCGCCGTCGCCGCAGCGATCTACGGCAGCGAGGAGCACTTCGCGGTCAACGGCCACGACGCGCGCCGCTGGGTGACCGCGCTGTACCGGCAGGTGCTGCTGCGCGACCCCGACCCGGCCGAGCTGGCGGCCTGGGTCGGTCAGGTCCCGACGCTCGGACGCACCGCGATCGCACGCGGCTTCTACGACTCGCCGGAGAGCAGCCAGCGCCGAGTACAGACCCTGTACGTCAACCTGCTCGGTCGCTCCGTCGACCCCACCGGGCTCGCCGGCTGGCCGGCCGTCGTCGCGCAGCAGGGCGACATCACGCTCGCGTCCTACCTGGCCTCCTCCGCGGAGTACCTGGCCCGGGCTCAGCTGCGGTAGCACCCGCGCTGGGCGCCCGACCCGGCGACGACCCGGATAGCGTCGGGGAGTGCGCGTCGGGGTGGTGCTCGAGCAGTGCCTGGCACCGGTGCCGGGCGGCACCGGCCGCTACAGCCGTGAGCTGGCCGCTTCGCTCGCGCGTACGGCGCTGCCTGGCGACGACGTGCAGGGATGGACGGCGCTGCACCGCGACCGTTCGGCGGCGCGGGTGCCCGGCGTCGGCGGCCCGCATCTGCTGCCGCTGCCGCGGCGCGCGCTGTTCGCCGCCTGGGAGCGGCGGACCGGCCCGGGTGTGCGCGCAGCACTCGTGCACGCGCCGACCCCGCTCGCCCCGCCCCGGCGCGGCACGCCACTGGTGGTCACCGTCCACGACGCCGTCCCGTGGACCCACCCCGAGACCCTGACGGCACGCGGCGTGCGGTGGCACCGGGCCGCGGTCGCCGTCGCGGTCGGCACCGCGGACCTGGTGGTCGTCCCCACCCACGCGGTCGCGCGCGAGCTGAGTCAGCACCTGCCCGTGGTGCAGGAGCGGCTGCTCGTTGTCGGCGAGGGTGTCAGCCGTGACCTGGCGCCGCCGGTCGATGCCGACGCGCGGGCCGACCGGCTCACGTTGCCCGACGGCTACCTGCTGACCGTCGCCACGCTCGAGCCGCGCAAGGGCCTGGCCGGGCTGCTGCGGGCGCTCGCCGACCCGGCCGCCCCCGACCTGCCGCTGCTCTGCGCCGGCCAGCCCGGCTGGGGCGGTCAGGATGTCCTTGCGCTGGCCGAATCGGCCGGGCTCGCCGACGGCCGGGTGCGCCTGCTCGGCCGGGTGAGCGACCCCGACCTGGCCGTGCTGCTCGCCCGCGCGACGGCGGTGGTCGTGCCGAGCCTGGCCGAGGGCTTCGGACTGCCGGTCCTTGAGGCCATGGCGGTCGGCACGCCGGTGCTCACCAGCACCGCGGCTGCACTGGTCGAGGTCGGCGGCGGCGCCACGCACGTCAGCGAACTCGACGCGCCCGAGCTGGCCCGGGCGCTCACGCAGGTCACGCAGGACGGCCCGCTGCGGGACCGGCTGCGGCGCGACGGCCCACGGCGGGCCGCGGCGTACGACTGGGACGACGCGGCCCGCACGCTGTGGCGCGCGTACCGCGACCTGGGGCAGGCGTACCGCACCCGACCCCCCGCCCGGGCGTAGGCTCAAAAGGCCCGAACCGTCGGGCATCACGCCCGAACGGAGCCTGCGCTGTCCCCGCACCCTCGCGTCCTGGTCGACGCGACCGCCGTCCCTGCGGACCGGGGTGGTGTGGGTCGATATGTCGATGGCCTGGTGTCAGCGCTGGGGCGGTCCGGCGCAGACTTCGCGCTGGTCTGCCAGCGCGCCGACGCCGAGCGCTACGGGGCTGTCGCGCCACAGGCCCGCATCGTCGCCGGGCCGGCCGCGATCTCCCACCGGCCCGCGCGGCTGGCCTGGGAGCAGACCGGGCTGCCGCTGGTGGCCTCCCAGGTGGAGGCGCAGGTCGTGCACGCCCCGCATTACACGATGCCGCTGCGGGCCGGCCGGCCGGTGGTCGTCACGGTGCACGACGCGACCTTCTTCACCGAGCCCGAGATGCACACCACCGTCAAGGGCACCTTCTTCCGCTCCGCGACGCGTGCCGCGCTGCGCCGGTCGGCCCGGTGCATTGTCCCGAGCCGGGCGACCCGGGACGAGCTGGTGCGGGTGCTCGACGCCGACCCCGGCACGATCGACGTCGCCCACCACGGCGTCGACCAGAGCACGTTCCACGTCCCGTCCGACGCAGAGAAGCAGCGGGTCCAGGGGCGGCTGGGCCTGGACGGGCTGCCCTACATCGCCTTCCTGTCGACCCTGGAGCCGCGCAAGAACGTGCCCGGTCTGGTCCGGGGCTGGGTGCAGGCGTGCGCCGGGCGCGAGACGCCACCCGCGCTCGTACTGGCCGGTGGATCTGGCTGGGACGACGAGATCGACGGGGTGATCGCGGAGGTGCCGCCATCGCTGCGGGTCATGCGGCCGGGCTACCTGCGCTTCCAGGACCTGCCGGGCTTCCTGGGCGGTGCACTCGTCGTCGCCTACCCGTCCTTCGGCGAGGGCTTCGGCCTGCCGGTGCTGGAGGCCATGGCGACCGGCGCGCCGGTGCTGACCACCGCGCGCCTGGCGTTGCCGGAGGTCGGTGGCGACGCCGTCGCCTACACCGAGCCCGACGCCGGCTCCATCGCGGTGGCGCTCTCGGCGCTGCTCGACGACCCGGACCGGCGCGCCGCGCTCGGCGAGGCCGGGCACGTGCGCTCGCGGCAGTTCACCTGGGAGGCGAGCGCCGAGGCGCACCTGGCCAGCTACGCCCGCGCCGTGGCGTGAGCCCCCCCGATCTGGTTCCCCGGGTCATCGTGCTGCTGGCGACGTACGACGGACTGCGCTGGCTGGGCGAGCAGGTGGACAGCATCCTGGGGCAGCGGGGTGTCACGCTCGAGGTGATCGTGTCCGACGACATGTCCTCGGACGGCACCTGGGAGTGGCTGCAGGAGCGCGCGGCGACCGAGCCGCGGCTGACGCTGCTGCCTCGGCAGCGGGCCGGCGGTGCAGCGGCGAACTTCTTCCGGCTGTTGCGTGAGGTGGACCTGAGCGGCGACCCGCTGGTCGCTTTGTCCGACCAGGACGACGTGTGGTTGCCAGGCAAGCTCGCTTCGCAGGTCGCCCAGCTCGCCCGCGACGGCGCCGACGGTGTCTCGTCCAATGTCACGGCCTTCGACGCGGCGGGTACGCGCGCCCTGCTGCGCAAGGATTTCCCGCAGCGCCGGTTCGACTACCTGTTCGAGGGACCAGGCCCCGGCTGCACCTTCGTCCTGTCGAGCCGCCTGGTGGCGCAGCTCCAGGCGTTGTTGCGCACGCGCGCCGGTGTGGCCTCGGGTGTCGACTTCCACGACTGGCTGATCTACGGCGTGTGCCGCGCCCGCGGCTGGCGGTGGTCGATCGCCGGCGAGCCGACTGTCGACTACCGCCAGCACGAGACGAATGCCTTCGGGGCCAACCTCACCGTGCGCTCGGCGGTGCACCGCCTGGGGCTGGTACGCCGCAAGTGGCACCGGCGCGAGGCCGTGGCGATGGCCGAGGTGGCACTGCAGGTGGCGCCGGCCGATCGGCGGGCCGAGCTCGCGCGCCTGATCGGGCTGCTGTCCGACGATGGTGTGCGGGCGCGCCTGCGGCTGGTCGGCATGGCGCCGCAGCTGAGACGTCGACCGCGTGACCGCGCGGCGATCGGCATGCTGATGCTGCTGGGCATCTGGTGAACGGGTGGGGGAGTGCGCGATGAAGGTCCTGCTGGTCGGTGGGAGCGGGTTCATCGGCTCCCGGCTGATCGGGGTGCTGCTCGAGCGGGGTTACGAGGTCACCAACGTCGACCTTCGGCCCTCGGCGGCGCACCCCGCGGTGACGACCCTCGGAGACGTCCGCGACCTCGCCGCGATGACCTCGGCGTCGGCCGGTGTCGACGTCGTCGTTAACCTTGCCGCTGAGCACCGCGACGACGTCCGGCCGCTCTCGCTGTACGAGGAGGTCAACGTCGGGGGTGCGCGCACCCTGGTGCAGGCGGTGCAGGCCGGCGGGGTCCGGCGGATCGTGTTCACCAGCTCGGTCGCGGTGTACGGCCTGGGGGTGCCGCACCCCAGCGAGACGTCGCCGACCGCGCCCTTCAACGAGTACGGCCGTACCAAGCTGCTCGCGGAGGGCGTCTACCGCGGCTGGGCCGAGGCCGACCCGGCGCGCGGGCTGGCGATCGTCCGGTCCTCTGTGGTCTTCGGCGAGGGCAACCGGGGCAATGTGTGGACCCTCGCGCAGCAGGTCGCGTCCGGCCGCTTCCTGATGGTCGGCGACGGCCACAACCGCAAGTCGATGGCGTACGTCGGCAACGTGGCCGCGTACCTCGCCGGCGTCATCGAGGACGGCCCCCCCGGCGCGACGACGACCAACTACGCCGACAAGCCCGACCTGCCCACGCGCGAGCTCGTCGAGCTGCTGCAGAACGCGCTGGGCTCCCGGCCCCGGCTGCGGCGGCCGGTGCCGTTGGCTCTCGGCATGGCCGCCGGGCATGGGTTCGACCTGCTGGCCCGGGTGACCGGTCGCAGCTTCCCGATCAGCGCGGTGCGCATCCGCAAGTTCGGCGCGGAGACGACGGTCGACACGTCCCGGCTGGAGGCGAGCGGCTTCCAGCGGTTGTTCTCGCTCACCGACGGCCTGCGCCGCACCCTGGCCGCCGACCTGCCGCAGCACCCGGCGGTGCGGACATGAGGCACTGCCTGATCCTGGCCGGCGGCTCCGGCACGCGGCTCTGGCCGTTCTCGACCGCCGGCCTGCCCAAGCAGCTTGTCCCGCTGCTGCAGGGCCGCTCGCTGCTGGACCTCGCGGTCGCGCGGGCGACGTCGGTCGTCCCGGCCGAGCGGGTCTGGCTCGGCGCCGGGCAGCAGCTGCGCGCCGCCGTCTCGTCGGTCGAGGGGCTGCGAGCGGACCGCGTCGTTGTCGAGCCGTCCGGTCGCGACACCCTGCCGGCGGCCGCTCTGGGCTGCGCGGTCATCGCGGCAAGCGACCCGGACGCCGTGGTTGCCGTCCTCACCGCCGACCACCTCATCGAGCCGCTCGACGCCTTTGCCTCGACGCTCACAGAGGGCTTCGCGCTCGCCGAGTCCGGCACGAACACGCTCGTGACTTTCGGGGTGGTGCCGGACGCGCCGGCCACGGAGTTCGGCTACCTCGAGCTCGGCGACCCGCTGACCGGGTCGGCCCGGGTGGTGGCCAGCTTCCGGGAGAAGCCCGACCTCGAGACCGCCGAGCGCTTCGTGGCGCAGGGTGCGCTGTGGAACTCCGGCATGTTCGTCTGGCGGGCAGCGACCCTGCTGGCGGCCGTCCGCGAGTTCGAGCCCGAGACGGCGGCGCTGGTCGAGCGCGTGGCAGCGGGCGACGTCGCGGCCTGGGACGGCGTACCCAGGCGCTCGGTCGACTACGGCGTCATGGAGCCGGCCGCGGCTGCTGACCGGTTCACCGTTGCCGCGCTGCCGCTGACTGCACGCTGGCGCGACGTCGGCTCGTGGCCGTCGTACGGCGAGGCGCTGGGGCCCGACGTGGACGGCAACGCCGTCGGGGCGCGCGCGATTCTGCACGACAGCCGAGACTGCGTCGTGACCTCGTCCGACCCCGCGCACCTGGTGGCCCTGATCGGGTGCGAGGGTCTGGTCGTGGTCCACACACCGACCGCGACCCTGGTGATGCCCGCCGACCAGGCGCAGCGCGTCAAGGAGCTGCACGGGCTGGTTGCCTCGCAGGCCCCGGAGCTGGCATGAGGGGCACCGACGCCGCCGGCCTCGTCGGTTACGCGCTCGCGGCCCCGTTCACCCTGTACCCGCCGTTGTTCAAGCGGATGTGGAACAACCGCGACAACAGACTGTTCGCCGTCCAGGAGGTCGGCGTCGCTCTCATCGTGGTCGCGTGGCTCGGCCGGCGCACTGCCCCGGGGGTGGTTGTCAACGGCGCGTACGGCGTGGGGCTCGCCGTCGCGTACGTCATCGCGGGCCGTCGCGGTGGCCGGCGGCAGTGACGGGTCCGGTGACGGCCCCGGTCGCGTCCGCGGCCTGCTCCCCGGACGCCGTCACCACCTGGCGGCCGCAGCTGCCGGTCGACATGCACCGCACCTTGGCGCCGCTCTCGCGTGGGCGCGCAGACCCGACGCACCGGGTAGCGACCGACGGGGCGCTGTGGCGGACCACCTGCACCGATGACGGGCCGGCGACGTACCGGCTGGTGCAACGCGGGTCGCACGAGGTCGACTGCCAGGCGTGGGGTCCCGGCGCCGCCCGGGTGGTGGCCGGGCTCGCCGATCTGCTCGGCGGCCGCGACACGGCGGCCGGGTTCGTGCCCGGCCACCGGTTGCTGTCCGACACCCATGCCCGGCACCCGGGGCTGCGCGTGCCGCGGACCGGGCGGGTGTTCGAAGCGCTGGTGCCGGCGGTCCTGGAGCAGAAGGTCACCGGGAAGCAGGCCCGCGGGTCCTTTCGCACCCTGGTGCTGCGCTTCGGTGCGGCCGCCCCGGGTCCGGCGCCGGCAGACATGCGGGTGCCGCCCCCCGCTGACGTGTGGCGTCGGGTGCCGTCGTGGGAGTGGCACCGGGCCGGCGTGGATCCCCAGCGGGCCCGGACGGTCTGCGAGGCGGCCCGGATCGCGCCCCGGCTGGAGGAGGCGGTCGGGATGCTGCCTGCCGCTGCCGAGCGACGGCTGTGCGCCGTGCCGGGCATCGGCGCCTGGACCGCCGCCGAGATCGCGCAGCGGGCGCTCGGGGACACCGACGCGCTGAGCGTCGGCGACTACCACCTCTCGCAGTTCGTCGGCTGGGCGCTGGTCGGCCGACCGCTCGATGATGCCGGCATGGTCGCGCTGCTCGAGCCCTGGCAGCCGCACCGCTACCGCGTCGTACGCCTGCTGGAGTGCAGCGGAGCGGCCAAGCCGCGCTTCGGGCCGCGGCTGACCGTGCAGGACCACCGCCGACACTGATCGACGCCAGCTCCGGTCGAACCGGCCCGATGCCGTTTCACGGGCCGTCGGGCAGACTGGGCACGGCCTGGGTCCAAGGACGGAGGGGTGCCGGTGGCGGTCGAGAGCCTGCGGCCGGGTGATCCCTGCCTCGTCGGCCCGCACCGGCTCCTGGGTCGTCTCGGCCAGGGCGGCATGGGCACCGTCTTCCTCGCTGTCACGCCGGATGACCGGGTAGTCGCGGTCAAGGTGCTGCGGGACGGCTGCGTGGACGCGGAGGGCCGTCGCCGGTTCCGGCGTGAGCTCGAGGTGCTGCAGCGCGTACGCGGTCCGCACCTCGTCGAGGTCCTCGGCGGTGACGCGTCGGCCGTCACACCCTGGATCGTCACGCGGTTCGTCCCCGGGCAGCGGCTCGACGAGCTGGTCGCGGAGTCCGGGCCGCTCCCCGAGCTCGGGCTGGTTCGGCTCGGCCTGGGCGTGGCCCTCGCGCTGCGGGCCCTGCATGCGGCCGGTGTGGTGCACCGGGACCTGACCCCGGGCAACGTGCTGGTCCTCTCCGGTGAGGCGCACGTCATCGATCTGGGACTTGCCGTCGTGGCCGACCTCACGGCCGTCACGCGCAGCGGCCTGGTGCTCGGCACGGCGGGATACCTCGCGCCCGAGCAGGTTCTCGGCGAGGTCTGTAACAGCTCTGTGGATGTGCATGCCTGGGGTGCGACGCTGGCGCTCGCGGGCACCGGCCGGCCGCCGTACGGCACCGGTCGGCCCGAAGCGGTCCTCTACCGCGTCGTGCACGCGCCGCCCGACCTGCTCGGGTTGGCCGGCCCACTGGCGGCGTTGGTCGCTGCCTCGTTGGCCAAGGACGCTGCGCAGCGGCCATCGGTCGACGACATCGTCCTGGCTCTGGAAGCTCTTGGGTCGCGGGAGCTGGTCTCGGTGTCGTCCGGACCGCAGGTTCTCCGGACCGGGAACGTCCCTGCCGCCGAGGTTGGCGTCCCCGGCTGTCTGGCGCCGGCCGTTCCGTCAACCGAGGTGCTGCACGCGGGTGCCACGGGGGTGCCTGGTCCGGACTCGACGCAGGTGCTTGGTCTGGCCGGGACCCGCTCGCTGGATCGGCCCTCGACGGCCTCCTCATCGACGACGGCCTCCTCATCGACGACGGCCTCCTCATCGACGACGGCAGCGGCTTCGGGCACGGCAGCGGCAGTGTCAGCGGTGACGGCCGTGTCAGTAGTGCCTGCTCTGTCTGTGTTTTCGGCTGAGGCCCCGACGACTGCGGCTCTCACGGCGCCAGGCCTCACATCTCGCTATCCCGATACGCCCCGTCGCGAGCCGCACGTCACGCGCCCGTCTTCGTACGGGCCGGCGGCTCCCGTCGTACCGTCCCCGCTGCCCGCTGTCGGGTTGACGCGCAAGCCGGGTGGCGATGGTCGACCTCCGGTTCTGCTGCAGCGCCTCGTCGTCGGGGTGCCGGCCCTGCTGTTCATCGCCTCGGCTGGCCTGCTCGCCCCTGTCGTCACGGGCGCCGCACTGGCACTTGGCGCCGTCCTCCTGCAGACATCATCCCGCGCCACTGCGCACCGTCGCCTGCTGGTCGAGCGTCGCGGCCCGCGCCGCCGCGACCCGGTGGTCGGGCTGCTCGGACTGCCTGCGCGGATGGTGGGGGCGATGGTGGACGTCGTGCTGGCGGTCCCGCTCGTGGTTGTCGTAGCAGCGGGACCGGCATACGTCACCGTCAATCTGGTCCACGGCCGTGCCGGTCCGGCCGCTGCGGCTTCGGCGGCGCTCGTGATCGCCGCGGTCGTGACACTCACGCGGCGCCGCTTCGCGAGCGCGCGGCAGGGGCTCGGACGTACGGCCGCGGCGTTGGCACCGCGGCTGGGCGATGCGCTGGTGATCGGCCTCGGGCTCCTCGCGGCAGCTGCACTTCTACTGGCCGCACCGGGACCCATCTGGTGGCCGGTCACGTCGTCGACGCCGTCCTGTGTGCCGCTGCTCTCCTGCACCTGAACTGCCACGTCCGTGGCGGCCAGCCCCCGGGCGGCGCTCCGGCTCAGGGGGCCTGGTGGTGCGTCATCGGGAGGCTGTAGCGGTCGTCAGGAGCCGCCTTGACTCGATGGCGTCTGCATCACGATGCCGGGCAGCTGAGCCCGGCGCGGCTTGCTGGCCACCGGACATTCATGGCCGCTTCACCGGCCGGTCGTGCCTGCGCGGTGCGGCCGCCGTAGACCGGTCTCACTGAGTAGTCCCCCGGGTGGCGAGGAGCGGTCATGTCGGTCAGGTCTAGGCAGGTCACGGCGGCGGCCGGCGCCGGCATCGTGGCGGTCGCCCTGTTGCCGGCGGTGTCTGCCGGGGCGGCCACGCCGACGTACCGGCACTCGGAGCACGTGCTGGTGCTCTCGGTGGACGGGATGCACCAGTCCGACCTGGCGCGCTACGTCCGTGCGCACCCGGGATCAGCGCTGGCCGGGCTGACGCGACGCGGCGCCCAGTACACCCACGCGCAGACCACGTTCCCGTCGGACTCTTTCCCGGGGATGGTCGCGCAGTTCACCGGTGGCACCCCGGCCACGACCGGGGTGTTCTACGACGACACCTGGAACCATGCGCTGCTGCCGGCCGGGACGGTCGACTGCCCGAGCGCGACGCCCGGCGCTGAGGTTGCGTTCACCGAGGGCGCCGACCGCTCCCAGAACCCGATCACCCTGGACGCCGGGCAGCAGGTCGCGTCCCCGGTGCTGCGCGCCCTGCCAACCAACACCCTCGCCCAGACCCTGGCGGCGGCACCGGCGATCACCCAGGCGATCCTGGCGATGACCCCGAACCCGCAGGCGCTGCTGAACCCGGCGGCGCTGCCGGTCGACCGGGCGACGTGCCTGCCGGTGTACCCGCACCGCTATGTGAAGGTGAACACCGTCTTTGAGGTGGCGCGGGCCGCTGGGCTGCGGACCGCGTGGTCGGACAAGCACCCGGCGTACGAGATCTTGAGCGGACCGTCCGGCGCCGGCGTGCAGGACCTGTTCACACCGGAGATCAACAGCGTCGCGGACAGCGCCGGCGACGACTGGACCAAGAACAACCTGCTCACCCAGGAATACGACAGCACCAAGGTTGCCGCGGTCCTGAACGAGATCTCCGGCAAGGACCACACCGGGACCCGCCAGGTCGGCACCCCGGCGGTGTTCGGCATGAACTTCCAATCCGTGTCCACCGCCGAGAAGCTGCCGGAGTCGGGCGGGCTGGCCGGCGGCTACCTCCCCGATGGCGCCCCCGGCCCGCTGCTGAGCAACGCCTTTGACTACATCGACCTGCAGATCGGCCGCTTGACCGCGCAGATCCAGCGCACCGGCCAGACCGGCAGCACCACCATCATCCTGTCGGCCAAGCACGGGCAGTCACCAGTCGACCGGGCTGCGTTGCGCCGAGTCGACGACGGCGCCGTACTGGGCGGCCTGGCCGCCGCCTGGAAGAACCAGCATCCGGCCACCCCGAACCTGGTGTCGTTCAGCGTCGACGACGACGGGATGCTGCTGTGGCTGGCTGACCGCAGCCCCGCCGCGCTCGATTTCGCGAAGAACTACCTGCTGGACCACCCCGCTGCTGCCAACCGCGACGGCGACCCCACCGGGACCTTCTCCACGACAGTGCCGGCATCGGGCCTGAGCCAGGTCCTGACCGGGAGCGCCGCCGATCAGTTCATCGGGGCGCCGGCCGGCGACGGGCGGGTCCCTGACCTGATCGGGATCGCCCGGTACGGGGTGGTCTACACCGGCAAGACCGGCAAGATCGCCGAGCACGGTGGGAACCACGCTGAGGACCGGGACGTCCCGCTGGTGGTCGCCGGCGCAGGTGTCGCCGCCCGCGTCGTGGACGCTCATGTGGACACCACCCAGATCGCTCCGAGCATCCTGGCCCTGCTGGGCCTGGACCCCGATGCACTGCAAGCTGTGGTCACTGAGCACACCGCTGTCCTGCCCGACCGGTAACCCGCCCACAGTCCCGGACGCCCGAAGCCGACTGGCAACCCACCGGGCGCCCCCTGGTCACCTGGGACTTCGTCGTGGAGGCGACCAGCACGTGCGCGCTGTCGTGGTGGGAGGGTCAAACCGTCGAGACGGTGGACTGGCTGCGCTGCGACGTGACAGCCCGGCGGTGCCCGGGTACGTCGTGGTCAAGTCGCTGCAGTTCCAGACGCGCGACGCGATGTGCCAGCAGCGGTACGAAGTTGCGTACCGGCGCGCCGTTGAAGCCGGCGACGGTCGCGGTGAAGCTGCGGTGCACCTGCTCGGAACCGAGACTGTCGGCGAACTCCCGGACAAGCTCGGCGTGCACGCCGGCCAGCTGGTGGAGTTCATCGTCGAGGGGGTGGCGCAGGAGCATGACTGCCTCTCGTGACGATCGAGCATCTCCCACCGCCGGACCGAGCTGGACCGCGGGGGCCTGGTGACGAACCTGCACCACCACGGGTGCGGTGCGCCAGCCCCTGGCCCGGTCGGTTCGGCTGTCACACGTATCGGCGATCGGCTGAAGGCCACCGTCATTGCGCATTCCCCGCCCACCCGTCGGCCCAGGGCGTAGACCACCCGGAGCTCAGCGCAGCACGACAACATCCGCCACGTCGCGCTCGGGACGAGGGGCGGGTGGCTCGTTCGGGAAGCCCACGGCGACCGCACCGAGCGGCTCCCAGCTCGCCGGCAGGTCCAGCACCGCGCGTACGACGTCAGGGCAGAACATCGTGCTGCTCACCCAGGCGCTGCCCAGGCCCTCCACGGCGAGCTGTACGAGCAGGTTCTGTACGCCCGCTCCGCCGGCAGCCACGAACAGGCGCTCCTCGGCGGCCGTACGACGGGCGTCGGGGTAGCTGTGCGCGCCGTCGCGCACCAGGCACGGCACCACCAGGGACGGTGCCGTGCGCAGCACATCGCCCCGCCGCAGCCGGCGCGCGACGGCCTCTGCAGATAAGCCGTCGCCCACCAGATCCGCCTCCCACTGCGCGCGCATGGCGTCGAGCAGGGCGTCGCGCCGCTCCTGCACGAGGACGAACCGCCACGGCACCGTGTGGTGCGGCG
>ENA-OFDM01000748-OFDM01000748.1-metagenomes-genome-assembly--contig:-NODE-748-length-12526-cov-3.234384_pt1 | contig 12526 bp, 9 predicted proteins | sample MGYA00153385_OFDM01 | MGnify analysis MGYA00153385
CGATCTGCGCGCGCCGTCCCGGCTGCCGGGCTGGTCGGGCGCCGACACCTGCATCCACCTCGGGCAGTGGCCGGACTCCACGCCGCTGCTCGGGCTGCTGGCCAGCGCCCGGGCCGACGGCGCCGGCACGCCGGGCCCACCGGACGCCGCCAACGAGCGGCTCGTGGCCAGGCATCGCGCCGAGGGCCCGGATGCCGCGGTGGCAGCCCTGGTCCGCGCCCGCGACACCCTCGCCGACTGGTTCGAGGGTCCGGAGCCCGGACACCTCGGGCGGCACGTGTCGAGCTCGGCTGTCGGGCAGCTCCCCGTGCTGTCGCTGGTGCACGCTGGGACGTACGAGCTCGCGGTGCACGCGCTGGATCTGGCGCCCTGCGGCGCCCCCGAGCCCGACCCGTACCTGCTCGAGCGGGGCCTGGCCGCACTGATGGACGTGACCGGCGCACTGTCTGGCCGCTCGGGTGTCGTCACCAGCGTGACCGCGCAGACGCCGGCGTACGGCTGGGGGTTCAGCAGCGAGCCGGAGGGCTGGACGTTGCAGCGCACCGGGCCCGAGAAGTTCGCCGGACCGGGGGTGCGCGGCTCGGTCCAGGACCTGCTCGACACCTCCGCCGGCCGCACCAACCTGGCCCAGCTGCTGCTGTCCAGGCGGCTGGTGGTGCAGGACCTGCGCGGCTTCATGCGGCTGGCCCCGCTGCTGCACGAGGTGCCCGGCCTGCCCGGCGGGCCGGTGCTGAAAACCGCCGTGGGTGGCTTGGGCCGGGTGACCCGCCTGCTTCGCCTGACCTGACCTGACCTGAGCGGGCGGGCCGCGGGCCCGAGCGTCAACCGCCGGCGAGCACCTGATCGCCGCGGGCGAGCAGCTGCACTGCAACCTCGCGCAGCCGGTGCACGGTCTCCGGGCTGGACGTCGTCGCCAGCTCGTCGCGCACCCGTTCCAGCTTGCCGAGCACCTCTGCGAACGCATCGTCCTGCCGGCTCATGCTCCCTCTCCTCTGCATCCACATCATCCACAGCTTGGCCGTCAGCAGCGCCGCCGGCACCACCAGCAGGCCGAGCAGCACCAGGGGCAGCCCGGTCAGCACGGTGACCACGACCACCGCCACCACGATGACGGCGAGCCCGATCAGCGCGCGCCTACGCAGCCGGGCCCGCGCCGACACGGCCCGCGCCTGCGCCTGCTCGGCCGTACGCAGGACGTCGTCGCGGGCCGTTGCCAGGTCGGCCCGGGCTCGCTCCAGCGCCGCGGCAGCCTCCTGCTCGACGTCCTCGGCGAGGATGCGCAGCGAGCTGGCAGCGTCGTCGAGCCGCCGCAGCACCCAGGCGGCTGCGGCCGGCCCGTCGGCGAGGGCGGCGTGCGCGACGTCGTCGCTGGCGGTCCACTCCCCCGCGCCGCCCAGGCCGGTGACGACCGGGACCTGCGCCTGCGCCACGGCGAACGCGACCTCGGCGGAGTCGAACACCGACAGTGCCAGGGGACGCCCAGCGCCGCGGACCAGCAGCACGACGTCGCTGCGAAGGGCCGCCTCGTGCACGGCGGCGGCGACCGTCGAGGGCGCCTCCCGCCCGTGCACAGGCACCCGCACCTCCCGCAGGTCGACGGCGTACGCGGACCCCTGCAGCAGCAGCACGGCGTCGTTGACCGCGGAGTCGGCGTCCACCCCGACCAGGCTGACCGACAGCGGCGCCGCACGCGGGGGGCGGCCGGCCTGACGCTCGGGCAGGCTGTGGGCGGCGACCAGCGCGCGCGCGGCCTCGCGCTGCTCGCGCAGGCCCCGGGCGGTCGGCGCCGGGTCCAGCTCCGAGACGGCCAGCACCAGCGTGGCGCGCGCCGGGTCGTACCGCAGCAGCCCGCCGACCCGGACCAGCCGGTCGGGAGCGACCAGGTCCTGCACGTCGACGTCGTGCACCCGGTCCAGGACGTCCGCGACCGGCCCGAGGGCGGGCTCCGGCAGCAGGCAGCGCAGCATGAATGGCTCATCGCCGTCGTCAAGCGCGAGCAGCGTGAAGTGCAGCCCCACGGCGGGTTCGTCGCGGACCTCGCTGACCCGGCCGGCAACCCAGATCCGGTGCGGGAAGGCGGTGTGCAGGGCGCCGTCGACAAGGCGCCGCAGGTCGGGGACGCCGTACGTGCCCCGCCCGAGCGCGGTGGCGCGGACCGCGCGCTCCACGTCGCCGCCGTCCCCGTCGACCGTCACGCCGCGAGACTAGGGCGCCCGGCGCACGATCAGCGCGACCTGCGCCCCGGCCCTGCGTGTCAGCACGATGGTGACCTCCCGGCTACCGGTCAGCTTGAGCTGCCGACGCAGCACCTCCGGCTCGACCGCGGTGCCACGCTTTTTCACCACCAGCGGCCCAGCGTCGTACCGCCGGAGCGCCTCGCGCAGGCGTTTGCGCCCGAACGGCAGCACCTCGAGCACCTCGTACCAGGTGCCCCAGGGGGTCGGCACCAGCTCATCCGCGGTGACGTACGCGATCGTCGCGTCGAGCAGGCCGCCACCGACGGCATGGGCCGCCTGCGCGACGAGCTGTGCACGGACGACGGCGCCGTCGGGCTCCAGCAGGAAGCGGCCGGGCGGGCGGACCTGCGGTGCCGGCACCGGGGCCCCGGTCAGCAGGTGGCCGCCCGGTAGCAGCGTGGCGCTACGGACGACCCCCCGCCGGGCAGCGCCGGCCCACAGCACCGCCTCCTTGACCTCGCCCCGCAGCGACACCACCTCGGCCTCGACGCCGTCCGGGACCAGCGCCCAGTCGATGCCGGGCGCGACCTTGACCCCGAGGGCGCGCGGCCGCCAGGCCAGCACGACGGCCAACGGCGGGGCGTACGACCGGGCGTCGAACACCCGGCGGCCGCCACTGCGCCGGGCCGGGTCGACGAACACGTCCCCACGCGGCTGCAGGGTCATCGCGTCAGCGCGCACCAGCGACACCCGCCGGCCCAGCACGCGGGCGTTCTCGGCCGCCAGCAGCAGCCGCGCCTCGTCGAGGTCGACGCCGGTGGAGTCGGCAGGCAGCGCCAGCAGGTCACCTCCCACCGAGCAGCACACATCCAGGACCGGCCGGTCGTAGCGCCGGGCGCGGTGCACAGCCACCTCGTGCGACGTCGCCTGCTCCAGCGCCTCGCCGGTCCACCAGAGCTCGTCACCACGCGGGTGCTTGGCCCGGGCGCGCACCCGCAGCAGGGCCTGCTCCAGCGCGAGCGGGCCGAGCAGAGGACCCCAGGCGGCCCGGACGGCCTCCGCGGCTGACAGCCTCGCGCCCGGCGACAGGTCGAGGTCCCGGGCCCCTGCCACCGCCGCGCGGCCACGGTCGCTCAGCAGCAGGCGAGCCTGCGCGGGAGTCAGCGACCAGTCCGCGGACTCAGCGCCTGGTCTTGCTGCGCGCAGCCTTGGGTGCGACCAGCCGGGTGCCCGACCACTCCGGCGCGGCGCTGGTGCTCCGGGTGCTGGACAGGCCGGCGGTGGGCGCGGCCTCGTCGATGTCACTGGGCTCGACGTGGCCGTCGCGGCCGGCCTTGGGCGTCAGCAGCCAGACCACGCCGCTGTCGCCGAGGTTGGTGAGGGAGTCGACGAGAGCGTCGACGAGGTCACCGTCGCCCTCGCGCCACCAGAGCAGGACGACGTCGACCACCTCGTCGGACTCCTCGTCGGTGATCGGCGTGGTGCCCGCGCGGGCCACCACGTCGTCGAGCAGGGCCTGGTCGACGTCATCCCCACCCCCCACCAGCTGCACCACCGTGCCGGGCTCGATGCCGAGCTTCTCAGCCGGGCCGCGCTGTGCCGCGTGGTCCGCTGACGCCGTCACGAACAACCCCTCTCGTCTGCACCCGGGGCGGGCGCGTGCGGGTGCAGTCCACCGGAGACGGCACCTGGACGCAAGTGGCACCGCGCCCGACCGGCGGCGTCGACGACGGACGGCGCGCTCAGCGAGCCAGGACCGCGAGCCGGACCTGACGGTCAGGGTGGTCCTTCCCCTTACCCACTGGTAGGGCGTTGACTGGGACCACGGGCCACCCCCCGACGACCGGCACACCCACCATCCGGGAGCAGCGTGACCTCGACCTCCAACCCCCGCAGCGGCCAGCCCAGTGCGGCCGACGCCCCAGCTCTCACCATCGACGGACTGCCCAGCCAGCTCCCCGACCTCGACCCCGCCGAGACCGCGGAGTGGCTCGAGTCCCTCGACGCGGTCGTCGAGACGGGCGGCCCTGCGCGGGCCCGCTTCCTGATGCTCAAGCTGCTCGAACGCGCCCGCGAACGCCAGGTCGGCGTACCGGCGCTGCGCAGCACCGACTACATCAACACCATCCCGCCGGAGCGCGAGCCGGAGTTTCCCGGCGACGAGCATGTCGAGCGCCGGATCCGGGCGTACGTCCGGTGGAACGCCGCGATCACCGTCAGCCGGGCCAACCGGCCCGAGATCGGCGTCGGCGGGCACATCGCGACGTACGCCAGCGCGGCCAGCCTGTACGAGGTCGGCTTCAACCACTTCTTCCGCGGCAAGGAGCATCCGGGCGGCGGCGACCAGGTCTACTTCCAGGGGCACGCGAGCCCCGGCGTGTACGCCCGCGCCTTCCTCGAGGGACGGCTGACCGAGAGTCAGCTCGACGGCTTCCGGCAGGAGAGCCGCCCGGACGGCGGCCTGCCGAGCTATCCGCACCCCCGGCTGATGCCGGACTTCTGGGAGTTCCCGACCGTCTCGATGGGCCTTGGCCCGATCGCGGCGATCTACCAGGCCCGCTTCAACCGCTACCTGCAGCACCGCGGCATCAAGGACACCTCCGACCAGCGGGTCTGGTGCTTTCTCGGCGACGGCGAGATGGACGAGCCGGAGAGCCTCGGCGCGATCGGTGTCGCCGCCCGCGAGGAGCTCGACAACCTGGTTTTCGTCGTCAACTGCAACCTGCAGCGGCTGGACGGCCCGGTCCGCGGCAACGGCAAGATCATGCAGGAGCTGGAGAGCAGCTTTCGCGGTGCCGGCTGGAACGTCATCAAGGTCGTCTGGGGCCGGCAGTGGGACGAGCTGCTCCAGAACGACGTCGACGGGCTGCTGCTGAACGCGATGAACTCGACGCCGGACGGGCAGTTCCAGACCTACTCGGTCGAGCCCGGGGCCTACACGCGGGAGAAGTTCTTCGGTACCGACCCACGGCTGCTCGCCATGGTCGAGCACCTGTCCGACGAGCAGATCCGCGGTCTGCCGCGCGGCGGTCACGACTACCGCAAGGTCTACGCGGGTTTCGACGCGGCGACCCGCACAGTCGGGCAGCCGACCGTGATCCTGGCCCACACGATCAAGGGCTGGACGCTCGGCAAGGACTTCGAGGGCCGCAACTCCACCCACCAGATGAAAAAGCTCACCAAGGCCGAGCTGAAGACGCTGCGCGACCGGCTCTACATCGACATCTCGGACAAGGCCCTGGACGGTGACCTGCCGCCGTACTTCCACCCCGGCGCAAATAGCGCCGAGATCGAGTACATGCACGAGCGCCGCACCGCGCTCGGCGGGCCGGTACCCCGCCGGGTGGTCCGCGGGGCGCCGCTGGTGCTGCCTGCGTCAAGCGCCTACGACGACCTGAAGCGCGGGTCGGGCAAGCAGCCGGTCGCCACCACGATGGCCTTCGTCCGGCTGCTCAAGGACCTCATGAAGGACAAGGGCATCGGCTCGCGCATCGTGCCGGTAATCCCGGACGAGGCACGCACTTTTGGCATCGACGCGATGTTCCCCAGCGCCAAGATCTACTCCCCGCTCGGGCAGCGCTACGACGCGGTCGACCGTACGTTGCTGCTGTCGTACAAGGAGTCGGTGAATGGCCAGATCCTGCACGAGGGGATCACGGAGTCCGGCTCGATGGCGTCGGTGATCGCCGCCGGCACCTCGTACGCCACGCACGGCGAGCCGATGATCCCGGTGTACGTCTTCTACTCGATGTTCGGCTTCCAGCGCACCGGCGACCAGATGTGGGCGATGGCCGACCAGCTCGGCCGCGGCTTCCTGCTCGGTGCCACCGCCGGCCGCACCACGCTGAACGGCGAGGGGCTGCAGCACCAGGACGGGCACAGCCTGCTGCTGGCGGCCACCAACCCGGCCGTGGTGGCGTACGACCCGGCATTCTCGTTCGAGGTCGCGTTCATCACCGAGGACGGCCTGCGCCGGATGTACGGCGAGGAGCCGGAAGACGTCTACTACTACCTGACGGTCTACAACGAGCCGTTCCCGCAGCCGCCGATGCCGCAGATCGACGGGCTGCGCGAGGGCGTGCTGCGCGGGATGTACCGCTACGCGGAGGGCACTGGTGACGGTCCGCGGGCGCAGGTGCTCGCCAGCGGCATCTCGGTACGGCACGCACTGGCCGCACAGCAGCTGCTGCAGGACGACTGGGGCGTCGTCGCCGACGTATGGAGCGTGACCAGCTGGAACGAGCTGCGGCGCGACGCCGTCGCCTGCGAGCAGCACGCTCTGCTGCACCCCGAGCAGGCCCGCCGGCCTTACGTCACCGAGGCGCTCGAGGGCGCGCCGGGTCCGGTCGTGGCCGTCAGCGACTGGATGCGGGCCGTCCCCGACCTGATCAGCCGCTGGGTGCCGGGCGACTGGCTGTCGCTGGGCACCGACGGGTTCGGGCGCTCCGACACGCGGGCGGCGCTGCGCCGGCACTTCCACACCGATGCCGAGTCGATCGCGACTGCCGTCGTGCAGGAGCTGGCCCGGCGCGGCGAGCTACCCAAGGAGACCGCCGCCCAGGCCGTCGAGCGCTACCAGCTGCTGGAGGAGCAGGTGCCGGCCGGCAAGGACACCCAGGCGGGTAGCGCCGAGGTCAGCGGCTAGCGGCGCATGGTCACTTAGCACCACTTCCACGCAACCGCTCCAGGTCGGTCCGCGATGTGCCGGAGAGTCAGGCACAACGCGGACCGGAGGCGGCCATGGGCAGGACGACGATCAACCGGCTCGAGGAGCACCCCAACCTCGGCGAAGTGCTCGGGGTGCTTGCTCAGCTCGCGCACGTCGCCGACGGTGACCTGGCACGCCTGGCTGAGGCCTGGGTCAACGACGGCTTCGTCGCGCAGGCGCGGGACAAGGCGTTGTCCCCCGACAGCCCGCTGGTCTGCGAGGTCCTGGCAGCCTTCGAGGCTGTGACGGCACTGTTCGAGGACGACCTACGCGGCGAGGCGGCCTATGTCACCGTCGACACCGCGGTCGCCGTCACCGCGCTCAAAGCGGTCCGCGACGCCGTCGCCGCCTCGTACGCCCGGCCGGTGCTCTCGCGCGCCGAGTACGCCGCGTTACTCCGCCCGTGGCGAGCGGTCTTCTCGGCGGGGTCGGTGGCCGAGCCCGACCTCGGGCCGCAGTCCGAGCAGATCAAGGCGCTGCTCGGTGCGCTGCCCTTGCTCGGTACCCGCTGCCACGACGCAGCCGGCCGGGTGCTCTGGGACGAGCTCCTGGACCGGTCCTACGTCGATGAGAATGAGCGCCGTGACGCCTGCGCCGCCGCCTTCGACGTCGCCGTGCTCACCCAGCGCCGCCGGATGTGGGCACTGGTACGACGCAGCGGCACCGCGGGTCTGAGGGGCCGGTGCCGGACGTGTCGTACATCGCCGATCGCCGACCGCGAGGCCGAGCGCGTCGAGGAGCTCTGCCTTGACGCCGTGTGTGCGCTGCTGGTGGCCGACGCGCTGCCCGACGCCGACACCGCTCTGCTGACTGCACCCGTGGCATCGCTGGTGCCCGCGCAACGTCAGCCGGGCTGACCGGCCCCGGTGTTGCGCAGTGGCCGGCGGCTGGACATTGTGTGTTTACTTTTAAGACCAAGCACACAAAGTGCCACCGCCGCCGGCCGGGCCACGCTCAAGCAGGCAACCTCACTCCGGACTTCGTGTGTTGCACGACAAGATCAAGCACACAAAGTCCCCGCCAGAAGAGGGATCGGGCGGGACGTGGCGCGTCAAGCTCCGCTGGCCAGCCAAGCGCACCGCCGGTGTCCGGCGACGATCGGGGCGACGACGGGGACTCAGCCCCTGTCGCTGACGCGGGCGAGCAGCTCGGGCGCGGCGAGGGTGTTGAGGACGCGCTCGGGAGGGACCCCGCACAGGTGCGCCCGCTCGCAGCCCAGCTGCTGCCAGTCCAGCTGACCGGGCGCGTGCGCGTCGGTGTCGATGGCGACATCGCAGCCGGCCTCCAGGGCCAGGCGCAGCAGCCGCTTGGGCGGATCGAGGCGCTCGGGCCGGCTGTTGACCTCGACGGCCACGCCGAACTGCGCGCAGGCCGCGAAGACGACGTCGGCGTCGAACTCCGACTCCGGCCGGCCCTTGCCGCCGCGGCCGTGACCCAGCACCTGCCGTCCCGTGCAGTGGCCGAGCACGTCGGTATGCGGGTTGCTGATGGCAGCCACCATCCGGGCGGTCATCTGCTCGCGTGGCATCCGGAGCTTGGAGTGCACGCTGGCGACCACCACGTCGAGCCTGGCGAGCAACGCCGGCTCCTGGTCCAGGCTGCCGTCGAGGTTGATGTCGCACTCGATGCCGGTCAGCAGCCGGAACGGCGGGGCGCCGGCCGCCGCCTCCGCGTCGAGCTCGTCGTTGAGGCCCGCAACGACGTCGAGCTGCTCGAGCAGCCGCTCCGGGGAGAGCCCGTTGGCGACCGTCAGCCGCGGCGAGTGGTCGGTGAGTACGACGTACTCGTGGCCGAGGGCGCGGGCGGCCCTCGCCATCTCGCCGATCGGCGATCCGCCGTCGCTCCAGTCCGAGTGGGTATGCAGGTCACCTTTGAGCGCGGCCCGCAGCGCGGCGGCACCCTCGGCGACCGGCGTCTCCCCCAGCGTCTGCACGCGGCGCAGGTAGACCGGCTCGACGCCGACCAACGACTCGCTGATGACCAGCGCCGTGACCTTGCCGATGCCGGTCAGCTCGGTGAGGGTGCCGTTACCGGCGCGACGCTCGAGCTCTGCGCGCCCGGCGGTGTCGGCAACGGCGGCGGCCGAGCGGAACGCCTTGACCCGGTAGCTCGGCTCCAGCGCACGTTCCAGGCAGAACGCGATGCGCCGCAGGTCCTGTGCCGGGTCCCGGTCGCTCACCCGGTGGCCGGCCGGTAGACGACCAGCGTCCGGGACGCCGCGCGCAGCAGCAGGTGACCGGGGCCGTCGGACACCTCGCCGTCGCGGGCGATCCGCAGGCCGCCCTGGCGCGACCGGACCGGGAGCTTGGCGACGATGCGCTGCTCGTGCACCCGGCTGCGGCCGAGCCGGCCGGTGAGCAGGGCGAGTACGAGCCGTACCCGGGCCAGCGGGTGGCCGGCGTCGACGAGCCGCACGTCGATGCAGCCGTCGTCGAGCCGTTCGCGCCAGGTCGGGGCGAAGCCGGCCGGGTGGTAGTGCCCGTTGCCCGCGAACAAGGTCCACAGTGTGCGCGCCTGGCCGTCTACCTCCACGTGCACCGGCTCTGCCGCCCGCAGCGTCAAGGCCATCGCGACCGCCATCGCGGGCCACTTGCCGATGGCGCCCTGGCTTCGCTCACGATGACGGACCAGGTCGGGGTAGACGCCGAGCGCGAAGGTGTTGAGGAAGTACCCCCCGTCACCGTCCGCCGCGGTGCTGCCGACGGTGACCTCGACGCCGTGCCCCGCCCGGACGGCAGCCGCCAGCTCGGCGACGCCGGTCACGCCGAGCTCACCGGCGAAGTGGTCCAGGGTGCCGCCGGGTATCACCGCCAGCGGCAGGCCCGCCTCGAGCGCGATGCCGGCCGCGGTGTTGACGGTGCCGTCGCCGCCCGCGACGCCGAGGACCGCCGCTGTGGTGGCCGCCGCGCGCAGCGCCGCCTCGACCTGCCCGCCCTCGGCCAGGACGACATCCACATCGGGCAGCAGGGAGGTCAGCTCGCGCTGCAACTCGTCGGCGCGCCCGCCGGCGCCGGCCGAGGTGTTGACGACGACGACCAGTCCCTCGCCGGTCGGCAGGGCCGGGGCGGCAGCGACCACGGGTGGGCTGGCAGCCGGTCGCAGCGGCCGTACCGGCCAGGCCCGTCGTACCAGCAGGGCCGCGCCCACCCCGAGCGCCAGCCCCGCCACGACGTCACCGGGGTAGTGCACGCCGGTGTGCACGCGGCCGTACGCCACGCCCGCCGCGAGCAGCGCGACCGGAGCGCCGACCAGCGGCTGCTCCATCACCACGCCGGTCGCGAACGCGGCGGCCGACGCCGAGTGGCCGCTCGGGAAGGACCAGGTCGTGGGCTGGCGGCGCAGGTGGCGCACGAGCGGGACCGGGCGCAGCTCCGGGCGGGTTCGCCGGGCGCTGAGCTTGGCCGGGACGTTGGCAATCGCGCTGGCCATCGCCAGGCTCGCCACCCCGCGCAGCGCCGCCCGGCGCCGGCGACCGCCGGAGGCGGCGAGCAGGCCGGCCAGGCCGATCCAGAGCAGGCCGTGGTCCGCGCTCCTGGTCAGCGGCGGCAGGACGACGTCGAGCACAGGCGTACGCGCTGATGCTGCCTGCCGGTAGACCGCAAGGTCCAGCGCGTCGAGGCGCTGCAGCAGCCTGGTGGGTGCGCCCCGTCCGGCGACACTCACGACACGCCGGCTGCGGGGTCGGGCCAGGACTGCATGCGCTCTCCCACGTCGACAGGTGCCAGGCCGTTCACGTGCCCGGGTACCTGCGCCGCAACCGTCGGCAACCGGGCCGCAGGGGCAGCGCCGCGCGTGCAGCCCGGCTGCCGCTTCGCGGCTGGCTCAGACGACCTGGTGCAGCCAGCTCACGCACGCGCCGTCACCGGCCTCGCGGTACGGCTCGAGCTCGTCGTCCCAGGCCGCGCCGAGCAGCTGGTCCAGGCCGTGGCTCAGCTGCGGCCCCGACGCCGTGGCCAGCAGCGCCCGCAGCCGGTCCTCACCGACCAGCACGTCGCCGTTGGCGCTCATCGCGGCTCGGAACACGCCGAGGCCCGGGGTGACCGACCACCGCTCGCCGTCACACCCGGGGCTGGCCTGCTCGGTGACCTCGTACCTCAGCACCTGCCAGCCCCGTAGTGCCGCCGCCAACCGGCCCGCGGTCCCGGAACGGCCGTGCCAGCTGATCTCGGCGCGCAAGGTGCCGGGCGCCGCATCCTGGTCGGACCAGGACAGGCTGGTACGCACGCCGAGCTCGGCGCCGACGGCCCACTCGATGTGGGGCACGATCGCCGGCGGGCTGGAGTGGACGTACAGCACTCCGCTGGTGGCGGACACGGGGCCTCCTGATGTCGAGGTTCGCCTTCCCCAGCGGCCTCGTACGTCCCAGTCGTCCCGTACGCCACATCATGCCTTGCGACACGCCCGCTGACCAGCGACACCGCTGTCCCGGCGCCTGAAGTACCTACGAGGTGGTGAGCTGCGCAGATCCAGGTTCGCTCACGGCCGCTCTGGCGGCGCTCGGCGGACCTCGATCACCGCGCCTTCGGCCAGCCAGGCGTCGATGCCGGCGAGCAGCCGGGCGCGGATGTGGGCCGGGGCCGTCGAGCCCCGTACCGAGCACCGCGCGAGGTCGGCCAGCCCTTCATCGTCCAGCTGCCAGGCGGTGCGCGCGGTCTCGTACTGCGCGAGCAGCCCGGAGCGGAACAGCAGCGGGTCGTCGGCCCCCAGCGCCACCGGCACGCCGGCGGCCCGAAGCCGCCGGACGGGCACGGCTGCCGCCGACGGGAGTACGCCGAGCGCGACGTTGGACGCCGGGCAGACCTCGCAGACCACCTGCCGGTCAGCCATCAGCTCGAGCAGCGCAGGGTCCTCCACCGACCGCACGCCATGGCCCAGCCGGACGGCGCCGAGGTCTTCGACGGCAGCGCGCACCGACCGCGGCCCACGCAGCTCGCCGGCGTGCGGAACGGCGACCAGCCCGGCGTCACGGGCCAGCCGGAAGGCCTTCGCGAAGTCCTCCATCACCCCGACGGTCTCGTCGTTGGACAGCCCGAGGCCGACGACGCCGCGGCCTGCCCACCGCCGGGCCAGCCGGGCGAGGGTCTCGGCCTCGGCGGGGTGCCGGGTGCGGTTGGCGGCCAGCACGAGCGCAGTGCCGACCCCGGTGGCCTGGCTGCCGTCGGCGAGGGCGTCGAGCAGCAGCTCGACGGCTGCCGGCAGACCGCCGAGCCGGGTGGCGTACGAGCTGGGGTCGACCTGCAGCTCGAGCCAGCCGGTGCCCGCGGTCGCCTCGTCCTCGACGATCTCGCGGACGACCCGGCGCACCTCGACCGGCCCGACCAGCACCTCGCGGGCGGCGTCGTACAGCCGCTGGAAGCGCGGCCAGCCCCGGCGGACGGTCACGTCGACGCGGGCACCGAGCGGGTCGAGCAGCCCGGCTGGCAGCGCGCGGCCCTGGGCAGCAGCGAGCTCGATCAGGGTCCCGGGCCGCATCCCGCCGGTCAGGTGCAGGTGCAGGTGCGCCTTCGGCAGGGCTGTCAGGTCGCGCACCCGGCCAGCGTGCCGCACCGGCGGAGCAGCCCCACCGGCTGGCAGACTGCAGACACCCAGCAGTCCGGACGACAGGAGCCGTGTGACCCGCCCCGCACCGCTCGGTCAGCCC
>ENA-OFDM01000752-OFDM01000752.1-metagenomes-genome-assembly--contig:-NODE-752-length-12501-cov-4.713241_pt1 | contig 12501 bp, 10 predicted proteins | sample MGYA00153385_OFDM01 | MGnify analysis MGYA00153385
CGCGAAACCGTCGCGGTAATGAATGAAATTGACTTATACGTCGGCGTCGATACCGGCCCCACCCATCTCTACGGCGCGCTCGGCAAGCCGATGGTCGCCATGTATCACTCGAGTTTGCCAAGTGCGCTCTATGCGCCATGCGATCACCCAGCGCTATATGTGGTGGATCATCCGCTGGCGGGGAAAGTGGCGGCAGGCAGTGGCGCAGATGCGGGCACCATGGCGGATATTGGTGTCGAAACCGTTTGGGCGCGGGTCGCGGATGGGTTGCAGGGCGAGCCATCGCGGTTTCCCGCTATGCCGCCCGTTGGTAATACGCTACCAAGTACTCGCTATTGAAACACTAGCAATGGCGCGCAGTTCGAGCGCTTTTTGCTCGAAGATGGCCATCGAATGGCGTTCTTCATTTCACTATTTTATCGCTACAAAAAAACACCATGAATTGCGAACTAATGCTTTAGCACTCCAGCACGGAAGCGAGTACCGCTCGCGCCCGTTCGCGGGAAAAATATCGTTCAATATTTTCCAAACCAGCATTTCTCAGCCTGTTCCAAACCACTTCATCTGAATGCAAGCGAATCACCGCATCTGCAAAAGCCTCAGGCGAATCTGCTACCAGCACGTTAACACCATCTTTCAAATACATGCCTTCCGTTGACACAGATGTGGCGACAACAGGAACGCCATATTGCATGGATAGGTTTACTTTGCCTTTCACCCCCGCGCCGTAACGCAATGGCGAGATGGAAAGTTTGGCGTGATGATAATGGTCGGTCACATCTTCAACGAATCCCGCGATAACAAAGTCATGGGCCGCAAATTTTTGCAAACTTGGGGGTGCATTGCTGCCGATGATAGTAGTGATCAGTTGCGGAGCTTTTTTTCGTAATATCGGCAGCACATTTTCAACATACCAAGTAATCGCGTCCAGATTTGGCGGATGGCGGAAACCACCAATAAACAGGATGCCGTCACGCTCACTAAATGGTTTGGGGCCGGGCATATTTTGGTGGATATTCGAAATAATTTGCACTTTCGCGCCCGGTATCAACTCTTGCAGCAACTTTGTTTCAGTCGGACTCACCACTAGCGTCATGTCTGCAATCGATATCGCATGCAGCTCTTGCTGGCGCGTATGCTGTGCAGCAGCGCGCAACAATGATTTTTCAGAAACCGGCGAAGCCAGCGCTGCAAGTCGCTCTTCACGAACGAAATGTAAATCCACGGTATCAAATATAAGTTTACTTTTTGGGGCACACTTTTTGACAAGATCAATATATTTGCATGCCACCGTGGCTCTGGACAACATCACCACATCAAATTTTGCCGCTTCGCTTTGCAAAAATTCTGCTAAATCCGGAACGAAGGGATGGAACAAAACCTCAACACCCAATGCCTGAATTTGGCTCACATAGGGTTCACGATATTCGCGGTTATCCGCCACGAAGGTGACTTTGTAACCCAGACCGGCCGCAAGATCCAGCAGCTCGAACATGCGCAGCGACCCAGAATCGTGGTCCGGCGTGAGCATGCACGCATCCACCACCAACACGCGACGCGTGGTGTAACGATCACGCTCCCACTGCGGCTGCATGCCATTGACGCGATGCTTCGCCAACATCGTCTGCCAACGGTGGGCAAACGTGGCTTGATTCGTCACCTGATGTTGCTTCACACCCTGTGTGAGGTCAGTGCCGGAGCTACGACCTTCGAAATGCACCACCACGGCACGCGGCTGATAGATCACGCGCTTGCCTGCTTCGCGAACCCGAAAGGCCAGATCGGTGTCTTCGTAATAGGCGGGAGCATAGCGCTCATCGAAGCCACCGAGCGAAATCCAGAATTCACGTTGCAACATTAAGCAAGCCCCTGAGCAGTAATCAACCTCGCGCAAATAATTGTATTCCGGCTTGCTGGCATCATCATTGCGACCCAGATTCCAAGCTGACCCATCACGCCAGACAACGCCACCCGCCTCCTGCAAAACACCGTCGGGATAAATAAGTTTTGCGCCGACCATGCCGACATTTTTTTTTCGATCAAACACATCACGCATGGCCTGCAACCATCCCGTCGTCAGAATGATGTCGTTGTTCAAAATAACCACATATTCACCGCGCGCAAGCTCTACAGCGCGATTACAGCTGCGCAAAAAGCCAAGATTTTTTTCGTTGCGTACAAATTGCACTCCTTCAACTTTCGCCAGCTCTGTTTGTGCTGGCGTAGGCGAGCAGTCATCGATCACGATCACTTCAATATCATGTGCGGCGCAGGTGTCCGCAATGCTGTCAAGGCAGGTAAAGGTGAGCAAAGGCTGGCCATAAACAGGCACCACCAGTGAGAATTCTGGCGTCATTGAATGCGGCACTTTCAACGCCATCACCGAACTGGCGATCTCATAGAGCAGCACAGAGGGTTTCACGAACCCTTCATTGCGATTTAGTTTGTCGCGCACACGGCCCGCGAGGGCAACGGGCCCCTGTTCGCGCAAAATATGCACTGCTATTGCCGCATGATGTGGCAGACGGCGCACGCGGTAACGCAGCAATCCTGCGTGCTTTAGCGCATCTTTCAGCAAACCTGCAAACCAACGCAAAGGTGCCGTCAGCCTCCAGGACGTGCTCGCCAACACCTCATCGAACGCGCGCCCCGCAGCAGCAAACGCCCGCCTCGCCTCGTCACGCTCAAGCTCGAGAGTTTCACGTTCTGTAGCAAGCGCAACGCGAAGCTCATTGGCTTCCTGCAAACGCAAATCACGCTGCGCAACAACGTTGTAAAAATCTGCCTTTGCGTTCGCTATTTGCCCATCGGCAATATCAACACGCCGCCGCAACTCATTACGTGAGTCCAGATGTCCGCAATCGACGCCTGCCACCAACAAATCGTGCAATGAATATTCTCGCTCTGGTCCCGCTGAAAACTTCAGAAAATACCGCGCGGGGGGTAACGGCAGCGTCGGGATAGCGGGTCGGCAAATTGTGCGCGCGGGCAGTGGCTGAAGATAGCGTTGACGGTACGCCGAAGCTTCAGCTGACAGCATTGCGTCATTGGTATCAGTCAGAGCTACCCTGGCATCAGCCGCACGACATACCTTCATCAACGCTGCATTCCAGATATCCGCCGACGAATCCCATTCCGGTAATTCAACCGCAGCATAACCAGCCAAACGCTCTTCAAACGACCCTAAACGCGATGCCACAATCGGCCGACCCGTTGCCATGGCGGCACTCAACGTATATGAAAAACTTTCGGGAATTTGTGAGGGGAATAAAAATACATCCGGGCGCGCAAGTACCATGCGCCTCGCCAGATCTTGGTCGCGATAACTCCCCGAAATCTCGATCGGTAAATACGGCCACTGTGGCACTGGGCGCGAGGTGTGGCCGAGCAACGAAAAAGTCAATGGCAGATCATGATCACGCGCATGGGTCGCAGAAGCCTCCAGTACATCCAGGCCTTTTTCGGGTGTCAATCCACCGAGCAACATGACTTTAAAATCTCGCTCACGAACCAAAGACATGGAGACAAAGTGCGGCCAAATTTCGAATTTCTGCCCAGGAAAAAATGCTGCTATCCGATCCGCCAGATCTTGCGATGGGCTGATTACGCGCTCGGCTTTCGCCAGCAGGTTTTTAAAGCGTGCGCGCCATTCTACGGCCGTAAGACCCCACGCGTGTTCGCGAACGGTTGCAGCCTCATCCGCGGGCATGGCGGCACCCGGCGATAAATGATATTGCGCGGTGATCGGAAAATAATCGTGCAAGGTGATATCAAGCGGAACCTGCAATCGCTCCGCCATGGTTAACACCTCGACAGGCAGGCCGTGCACATGATGGAGGTGCATGCGCTCGACACCCAAATCAGACAAAAATACCATCAGCTGATTAAATTCAGACGGCACTTTAAAAAAAACCTGAAACGCTTCCCCTGCTCGCAACCACGTCAGCGACAGCATGCTGCCACGTTCGGGCCGCATTTGGATGACTTCGCAGTCGTTTTCGATAAGCGTTGCCAGGTCTCGAACATGCCGCGCAGTCCCGCCGCCCCACGCGTGCGTCACCATCAAAATACGCGGATGGCCTGACGATTTCAAGCGCGCAATATCGACGGCTCGACGATACGGGCGGGCGGGATCGCGCTCAAAAAAATCGGCTATGGTGGCCTGATAATCAGGATAGCGTGCGTCAATGATGGCTTGAGCAACACTTTTACGGCTAGTTGATTCGTGTGCAAAAGAGACTTCACCCTGATGCGCCACAAACGTATCAACGCATAAAACGTGGCGATAGCCTGCAGCCGATGCACGAAAGCACCAATCGTTTTCTTCTCCATAGCCGCGGCCGAACGCGGCTTCATCAAACGGGCCGATTTCGTTGAGCACCGCGCGACTCATCCACATACAAAAACCAACGCCGGTGGGAATTTCTACGCACTGCCGCGCGTTTGCTGCCGCAAACAATGTATCAAGTTTCGCTAATTCCGCCGCGTCAGGCATCGCCTGACTTTTGCCGATTTTTGGATAGCTGCAAAGCGTGGCGTTATTTGAAAAAGGTGTTGCCGACGCGATGGCCACGCCATTGCTTTCGATCGTATTTGCGTTGATACCAGCCACCATGCGATCCAGCCAATTGCCATGTACGCGCGTATCGCTGTTGAGTAGCAGCACATCACGCTCGGGGTGAAGTGCGATCGCGCGATTGCAGGTCGCCACGAATCCCAAATTCGTTGGGTTCGTAAGCACCGTAATGTTGATACTTTGGCTAGAGTTCAAACCAGACAGGAACTCCGCCATACCCGGCTCGGGGCTTGCATCGTTGATGATGACCAGTTCATAGGGCGTGGTGCAGGCATTTGCCAACACGCTTTCAATACATGCCTTGGTTTCGGCCAACCCGCGGTAGACGGGAATGATAATGTCAATGGGGTTCACTTAAGCTTTATCTTTGATCCTGAGAGTAGCGCTGATTATAGTGGACGCAATAGTGCACGCGACCGGCAACAATGGCGACACTACCCCGCGCCAATTTCCGCAGATTCGCGGGAATTTCCAGCTCCTGACTTGACAGCGCTGCGCGCGGATAAAAATATGCCCAGCAACAGCAATGAAAAACCGGCCATCTGCAATGGTTGGAAACGCTCGTCAAATAGCCACCAGGCCATTAACGCGGAAGCAATCGGTTCTCCCAGGATAGCGACTGCAATCACCGTGGCCGGCGCGTGCTTTAGCGACCAGTTAATACCGGTGTGGCCGATTAATTGCGGGCCAATTGCCAATCCAGCGAGGCAGGCCCATGCTAGCCACGAAAAACCGATCAGTGGCACGTGAGCAGCCAATGCGCAGGCCAGAAGTGTAAGCGCAGCACTCGAATAAACCAGCCAGATATAGGCAAGCAAAGAAAATGTCTGCCGAAGCTTCCGCCCAATCAGCAGATAGCCACAAACCGTTAAAGACCCCACAATCGCCAGCGCGTTGCCAAGCATGGGGTTGCTGCCCACGTCAGCCAGTGAGGCCCGTGCATCGGATAAAAATATCAGAGCACTACCAAACATTGCTGACGCGATCCCCACCAACAGCGAGCGATGCAGGCGCTCGCGAAGAAAGAGCCAGGATATCAGCGCAATCCATATGGGGTTGGTTGTTACTAGCGCGGTGCTGCTCGCCACCGAAGTAAAAGCCAGCGACGAAATCCACGACGCAAAATGCGCCGCTAGAAATACGCCTGACGCCACGGCCAGCGCCGCTGTTTTTAGCGGCAATGCGCTAATTTCATGTCGCATGGTGGGCTTGGCCGCCACCACGAACGAGAGAATAATTGCGGCAATGCCCAAGCGCCACACGGCAATCGAAAGCGATGCAACACCTTCACCCAATGCCAGCCGAATCATGATGGCGGAGGTGGACACGATTACAACCGATGCACCCAACACCATCATAGGTAGCGCGCGAGAATTCATATTATTTTTCTATTCAATGCGGCCAAACTGCAAGAGCCAGCCTTCAATCTGGCCGCCGGGTGCAGACACCTGATGAAAAAGATGCAAAGAAAAGGATTAAGGCAGAAGATCAATGCAGCCGCTTAATCTCGACATTTACCACCACTCCCATCAATCATTTTTGTCTGAACTGAGAGCAACAATCAATGCCCCATCGGGCTTTCGCTGGTGGTGTTCATCACACACTTCATGAAGTCGCGGCCCTGATTCGCTTCGCAGGTTTTAAACGCCTTTGTCTCAGCGACGCAACTATCCGCCGCCTTGTTTGAAAGCGTGCCGCAATCAAGCGGGTTCGCAATCAAAAATTCGCGGTCACACGTAAAATGCGCATCAGCTTTTAGTGGGCCGCATTTTTCCGCCATCTTCATGTGGCGTTCACATCTCATTTTGTCGATGCCTTCTTTTTTATCGCACGCCGTGACGTGGTCGGCGGCATTGGTCAAGGCTGTAAATAAACAGAGTGCCAGCGTTAACGCAAATAGGCCGGTTAATTTGGTGGTCGTTTTGGTGATTGTAGTTAGCATCTCGATTTTCTTCGGTCAGAAGGTATTGTGACGGTATTAACCCATCACTAGAACCCAAGTCTATCATTTGCTCATACGGCCACAAACAACCACAAACAACCACAAACAACGCCATAACAACTGCGCAAGCCAAACAGGCTCGTCAGGTTTACCCTTTACTTCACCGACAACAGTGCATAGCTAAGCTGCGATGGTTGTGCATTTAACGCGGCTTGTGCGCTAAGTTGGGGTGCGGTCGGGCTTGGTGGATAAGGGCTCTGTGAATGGGGACGTGGTGCAGCAGAGCCGAGACCAGCCGGTTGTTGTGAGTGGGGCAATTTGGCCGCCGATGACGGTTTTGCTGCCACCAGCGCAGTAGCCGGAGGCGGTCCTGATATGGCCGCAGCCGGGGCAGACATAGGCTGGACAGCAGCGCCTGAAGCCAGACTGAAGTTGACATGGTCTTGCCTGGATGAACCACTGCCAAGGCTCGACACCAGCGGCTCAATCACCAGCAAGCCCGTCAGGAATGCCCATAGGGCCATAAACGCAAGCGCTTTTAGCATCGATCCTGCTTCCCTTTTAAGCATGCCGCGACCCGCGCGTTGCCCGGCATAAACAGACTTCTCGTACGATATTACGGTGGTAAATTGATTGTTCATGATCAACTCCAGAATATAACCTTGAGGCATGCCGTAATGCCCAGACCCTAACGAAACATTAAACCACCGCGATGCGCGACCTCAATTCCGCCGCAAATTGTGCATCGGACCGCTCCGAAACAGGATGTGGCTCGCTCACATCGGGAGCATGGCTATTCAATCCGAGAATCATCGATAATCCGCGTTCGGCAATGCTTTCAATCCGTCGCGCGGCAAAGCGGTTGCGCTCGACGATCACGAACTTAAGCTGGCCCTCAGCAACGGCCACGCCATCCACTTTTGCCTTGACCTCAAAAGTAACAGATCGGCCTTCCACAATAGAAACGCGGCCTGTTACCGCCACCATACTACCAACAGCAGCGGCGTGATTATGCTTGAGCAAAACTTCGGAACCCACCACCGATTCCACCGCAGAATTGATATGTGCCACCAACTCACTCGCGCAAAGGTTTTCGATTGATGCGACCACGTGCGCGGTGACGAAACACCGCAAGGATCTGCGATCCTCAATCGGTGCTACAGGCAAATGAGGCAAATCGGGCACATCAGGCAGGTCAGCGCGTGTTATCAAGGTTGACGTGCTTGGGGAGTCTGCCGCGCCAAGGCTATCAGCCGCCATCTTAGACGCATTTGCGCTGCCACCAGGAGCATTAGCATTAGAAGTAGCAGTTGCAAGGCATCGGTCGCGCAATGCATACGAGGTATCCGGAAACGGAATACGGAAGCGCCCGTAAAGCGCAATCTTGCGAATGGCATCTTGGTTCATGACAGAATTACGGCCGAATTGTCGTCCATGTGCGCTGCCACCCGCCGTGACGCGGGCAATGGTAACGGCAAGGTAGAAAGTGGCGCGAGCGGCGGAGGTGATGAAGGCGGCAACACGCCAGTCGGCAAAGAAGCCTTAAAAACCACCGCTTGATCTGACTGGCGACTCGTCAAACCGCTCATGAACCACATCGTAAATAAATCGACACGCATATTCGGCTCCAATTTGAAATATTTTTACTTCTTTTTTACTTCCTTGCCTATCCAAACGGGAACCGTTGCCGAAAACCGACATTTCAACGCAAATAAATTTACTTTTTTTCACAAATCAACATCAAGCAGCAGCAACGATCCTGGAGCATTTTCAGCCTGCAGCGTCCGTCGTTGCTAGTGTTTAAAATTTTTACAATTCATGATGATAGATGCCTCGTAAAGAGGAATTTAGCGTTTTTGGCAGCCCCACCAACCAGCCAGCCATCGCTATAATCAATGCACCGCTGATCAATAAACCGGGGTTGCCAAAGATTGCGCTCAGCGCTGGTTGAAAAATGCATTGGTCCTGTTTCACCGCAACTTTTTTTGCACATTACGGCCCTCAGTTTTGGTTTTTGTGGGCCACTGTCGCTGCGGTTTCTCAACTTTTTTCCCATTCTATGAACTCGCAACCCATCAGACTGTATCCGGCAATGCCGCGCACCTGCCAGCCTTGCACCGCTTGTTGTGAAGGTTGGATGCGAATTAGCGTATTCGACCAACCCGTCTATCCTGGCCAGGCATGCCCCCATTTGGGAGACGGCGGCTGCAAAAACTACGCGGCACGGCCGCAGAATCCGTGTATCGATTTTGCCTGCGGGTGGGTGCGCGGCGACAGCCATCTGCCGGACTGGATGCGGCCTGACGAAGCAAAGGTCGTGGTATTGCCCGCCTGGGCCGAGTGGCGCACGTTCCCGGTTGATTTGGCGCTACCCGTCGGCGCGCGAATACCACACAAAGCCCTGAAGTGGCTGATGGAATATTCTAAAGATTCATTCCGACCGCTTATTTACACTGAGCAGGAAGCGTCTCGCAACGGAAAATTCACGGGCAAACAAATGGTTCGCGCGTTTGGGCCGCAGCCGTTTTTAGCTGAGATGAAATCCGTTATTGCGCTGCGTGATAGTGCCCTGCTGGCGAGCGCATAGATCTCTAATCATTCGGCTGAAAAATGACGCTGGCTTGATCTTCGTAATCCACTAGCGTCAACAATCACCTGCATCCAATTGCCGCAAACGCCACAATTTAAGCGCGCAAGTTTTTATTGAAAAAATCCATCGTTCGCCCCCATGACAGCTTCGCAGCCGCCGCGTCAAAGCGAGGCGTCGTGTCGTTATTAAACCCATGCTCGGTGTTGGCGTAGGTGAACATTTCATATTTCACGTTTGCCGCTTTCAGGGCGGTCTCGTAGGCGGGCCAGCCGGCGTTGATGCGCTCATCCTTGCCCGCGTACTGCACCAGCAACGGGGCTTTGATCTTGACGACATCCTCGGCCTTCGGTTGCGCACCATAATACGGCACCGCGCCCCCCAGATCAGGCAGTTGTGTCGCGAGAAAATTGGCAATGCCACCGCCATAGCAAAACCCGACCACGCCGACCTTGCCAGTACATTCCGGGAGCTTTTTCACAAATCCAACAGCAGCGACAAAATCCATCCGCGCTTTGGCCGGGTCCAGCTTTGAGAACAGCTCGCGCGCCTTATCCTCATCTCCCGGGTAGCCGCCCAGCGTGGTCAACGCATCGGGCGCAAACGCAATGAAATTGTCCAGCGCTACGCGGCGTGCAACGTCTTCTATATGCGGATTGAGGCCGCGATTTTCGTGTGCCACCAACACCGCCGGCAAGTTGCCGGTGACCTTGGCGGGCATCACCAGATAGCCGCGTACTTTGCCGGTGCCCTCGGGCGAGTCATACTCCACAAATTTCGCCGTAATACGCGGATCGTCTTTTTTGATCTGCTGCGCGTCGGCAAATTTCGGGCTCAACAGATCAAGCAGCATCGTCGCCGAAACGCCGCCCACCGCGTATTTGGTTGCGCCCGATAAAAACCCACGACGATCAATCACGCCGTGTACATATTGGTCAAAAAGCTGCATGACTTCGGGATCAAAATCTTTTGCAGTTAGGCGTTTCATCGGAATCCTTCGAAAATATGAATATGAATATGATTTGCATGCAGGTGGGCGGCGAAAATACGCTGGAGTTCCGCATCGTGTGTTGTGAACAATACGCCGCGAACAATCAAATACTAACGATCGACCACAAACAACTTATCATACGCCGCCAACAAGGTTTGATGCATCGCGCTGCCTTCGTAGTTTTTGCCCAGATTTTCAAGTCCAAAAAATCGCTCGCTGCGGTTGATCAGCGCATCGGCTTGTTGCACCGTCGCAGCGCCATAAAGCAGCAGCATTGAGCGTCTATAGTCGTTAACGTCATCAACATTAAGCATGCTTTCAATACAGCGGTAAACCAAACGACGCGCCACAGCCAGATCGGCGAAATGGTGAATCCAGTCGCAGCCTTCCAACACCGCTTCTTTATCTCCCGCCGCAAGTGCCAAAAGCGTTTTTAATTCGCCGATGCGGAGTTGTTTCCAGGGCGTATTGTCAGGGACGGCGAGTCCCAAAATTTCCCAAAGTGGACGATCATCCCCCATGTTGATCGTTTGCAAATCGACCAGCAGTTCTGCGCACTCAATATCGGACAAATCAAGCAGGCGAATCAATTGTGGCCGGAGAGAATTACCGACACTGTTATTTTCCCATTCCAGATCTTCCACCGGATAGATCTCCGACATGCCGGGGACTAAAATGCGGCAACTATAAGCGCCCTGCTCGCTAAAATCGGCAACATAAATATCGTTACCTTCGCCGTGAATACAATCCACCAGCCATTGATAATCCTCGGCGGTGGTGGCACTGAAATTCCAGTCGGCAAATGGAAAATCGGGCGTATCGCGCATGAAATTCCAACTGATCACGCCGCTGGAATCGACAAAGTGAATTTCCAGATTGTTGACGGCATTGATTTCCTCCATATCAAATCCGGGCTCCGGAAAACCTTCCAGAGAATCCAACGCTCGACCTTGCAGCAGCTCCGTCATCGCCCGTTCCAGGGCAATCTCAAACCGCGGATGCGCCCCGTAGCTGGAGAAAACACCCTGATCCTTGGGGTGAACCAGTGTCACGTTCATCACCGGATATTTGCCGCCAAGCGATGCATCCCTCACCAGAATCCCGAACCCGGCCTTGCGCAATCCATCAATGCCGGCGCGTATATTCGGAAAGCGCGAAATCACATCATCCGGCACTTCAGGCAGACATAGTCCCTCGCTAATAATGCGGTACTTCACGCGCCGCTCAAAAATTTCTGACAACGCCTGTGTGCGCGCCTCCATCAGCGTATTGCCTGCGGCCATTCCGTTGCTAACGTACAAATTGCCAATGATATTTACCGGGATGAACGTTTCGGCATCATCTTTCAAACGTTTGTAAGGCAGCGCGCAAATGCCACGCGCCGTATTGCCCGAATTCAGGTCCACGATGACATCGCCATCAATTTCACCCTCGGGATTGTAGAAAGCCTGCAACTCAACATTCAGCAATTTCTTCGGCCATTTGCCATTTGCCAACGGCTTGAACCAACGCTCTTGCGGATAATGAACGAATGGACGATTGGCGCGATCCTCGCCCAAATAAAAATGCGTCCAGAAATAATGGGTGCCAAGACGCTCAAAAAATTCGCCATAGGCACTTGCGCGCGCCGCCAATTCCGTCGCGCCTTTACCGTTCGAAAACAGCATCGGGCAATCGTCATCTTTCATGTGCGTCGACCAGATGCCATCAACTTCATGCAGCAGCGAAGACTCATTTAATTTGAACCCACGCGCAGCGAGCTTCGCCTGCATGGTCGTGATGGTCGATTCGAGTGAGGCGTCTTTGCCAATGATAAAAGTATTGGTCGTCATGTTGAGTTCTTTAGGCGAGAGATTTTGGATGGGCAAACTCTAACATTAGAATGCAGGCGACTTATGAAACATCACTTCGCAACCGATCATGTTTCAAACACGAAACACCAGCAGCCTGTCGGCCTTAAAGAATCGAGGCAAAAAATGAACTGCGCCATGCACCATCCAGGTCGTTTTGCGGACGGGTCTTTTTGCTTCCGACAAGACCCTAACGTCTGACAGGCGTTTGCTCACACTAACCGGTAAAAATGTACGTCCTTAGTAGGATAAAAAACGCCGACGATGCAAATCGTCGGCGTTTTATTTTTACAACTCGCAACCAAAGTTGGCCTGACACGCTAGGTTACTTCACCGCAACTTCCACGCGACGCGCTTCTGCGTTATCTCCGCCACCGGTCACGGCTTCCGGCTTTTTCATTTCAATACGATCTTCCGCAATACCCGCAGCTTTCAAGGCCTCGCGTACTGCGTTGGCGCGCTCTTTGGCGAGCTCCTCATTCTTTGCCTGATCGCCGGTGACACCATCAACGAAGCCTCTTGAAAAGTCCGCAATCGGACTCGCCTCAACTGCTT
>ENA-OFDM01000754-OFDM01000754.1-metagenomes-genome-assembly--contig:-NODE-754-length-12485-cov-3.301368_pt1 | contig 12485 bp, 9 predicted proteins | sample MGYA00153385_OFDM01 | MGnify analysis MGYA00153385
CGGAGGCGTTTCGCTCGCGAGCCTATCGACCGACATTCACTAGCGGCTCGACGCGGCTCGATTGCCGTTCCTCAACTTAGCTTTACGACCGACTAATAAAGTCGGCTCCGTACATTTAGGGCACCTGTTATGTCTTCGTACCTTAGATTTCGGCGTGAACCCTTAATATAAGCGTTAAAATATAACGGTCGTTCAAGGCGCGTGATGCGACGCTCGAATTCGTCGCGTCATCATTGATGAGTGTTTCCCCGATTCGCCGTACCAGATCGCGGAGCGTAAACCATCGCATCAATTCCCTGCGATCGGTCGGAAGGGAAAACCCGCCAAATTTAAGACACAAAATAATCGTTCTATTTTAGAAGTCTTCGACGCTCGTTTCAGGCCAATCCATCCGTCGTCCGAGCACATCGAATCGAACGCGCATCTCGTGGCGAGCTGTCGCATCATTCACTTGCAGCGTCGCGACGTCCGAACAGAGCCCCTAGACGTCCCCGGGACGCGAGGTGAGGTCCTCTCGTTGTCGTGACGACTCCCATCGCCACGGCATCGAGAGGGTGAGCATACGGTCCGTCCTGTTTTCGTCCATGACGACCTCAAAATAGCCTAGAAGGCTAGATCGGCTAGAACGGGATCTCGCCGTCTATATCGTCGCTGAAATCGTCGTGACCGCCGCCGGCCGGAGCCGGAACGGCTGCGCGATTTCCGCCGCCATTCGCATACGATCCCCCATCCGCGCGCGGCGCACCGCCGCCTTTGGAATCGAGCATCTGCATTTCGCTTGCGACCACTTCGATCGCTTTCTTTTTCTCACCGTCTTTGTTCGTGAAGTCACGAATGACGAGACGGCCCTCGACGAGTGCCGACATGCCTTTTTTCAGATATTGGTTGCAGATCTCGCCGAGGCGATCCCACGCAACGATATCGATGAACATCGTCTCGTCGCCCGCCTTCGACTTGCGATTGATCGCAAGCGCGAATTTGGTGACGGCTTTGCCGCCGCCGTCGACGTACCGAATTTCCGGGTCGCGCGTTAGGTTGCCAACCAAAGTGATCTTGTTATAGCTACCGGCCATATGCCGAGCCTCCCGAATTAATCGTCGAGTTTGATCAGGAGCTGGCGCATCACGTCTTCGTTCAATCGCATCTGACGCTCGAGCTCTTTGGCTTGGGCGGCATCGCTCTTGAACTTCATGACGACGTAATACCCCTCGCGGACGTCGTTGATCTCGTAGGCCAGACGCCGTTTGCCCATCTTCTCGATCTCTCCGACTTCGCCGCCATTGGCGGTGAGCTGGGCCGTGATCGCGTCGACTTTGGTGTCGACTTCGGCTTCTTCGAGATTCGGGCGCACGATATACGTGATTTCATAGGCTGTCGTCATGAAAGGATCCCTCTACGGACGTCGCTCGGAAGACCCGAGCAGACGGCCCGATTGCAGTCAAGCGATTCGGGCAGTGGGCCGTGCACGGGTCGCCCCCGCACGAGCATCCGGCGGGCCTTGCTGCCGACCGGGAAACTCGAGTAGTGTATCACGCCGTCGGAAGCAACGGCAAGGGCGCCCCATCCCAAGAGAAGCTTCCAAGGTTTCCTCCAGCCTCGTAAGAGATGATGGCGAGGTTGCCCAGGCGGAGATCGCTCGGCATCCCCCCTTCCAATCGCCCGGAGGAATCCTTGCCGATCGCCCGTTTTGCCGTCACGCGTCGCGTCTCGGTCGCGATGCTCGCAACCGCGATCGTCGTTCTCGGCATCTTCTCGCTCCCGCGGTTACCGGTCGACTTGCTGCCCTCGTTCCAGCCTCCCGTCGTGAGCGTCACCGTCAATTACGGCAACGTCTCGCCCGAAACGATCGAATCGACCGTGACGCGGCCACTCGAGAACGCCGTCGCGCGCGTGGCCGGCATCGACTATCTCTCTTCGAACTCCACGCAAGGGCAAGCGTCGGTTCGCGCACAGTTCAAGTTCGGAACCGATATCAACGTTGCCGTCAACGATATCGAACAGCAGGTCGCGCGCGCGCGTAACGCACTCCCGAACGATCCCAATCTGCAACAACCGCAGATCGCCAAGGCCGACCCCAACGCCGCGCCCGTCGCGCGCTACTACGTGACCGATGCGACGCGGACACAGCGCGACCTCAACGATCTCTTCACGAACGTCCTCTCCGATCAGTTCTCCACCGTCCCCGGCGTCGGAAGCGTGCAGGTCGACGGTGGACAAGTGCGCGCGATTATGGTCGCGCCCGATCAAACCAAAATCGCGGGCTACGGCCTCACCAACGCCGACATTATCAAAAAAATCGCGAACGAAAACGTCGATTACCCGGCTGGCCTCATCGCAATCGGGCCGCGCGAATTCGGGATCCGCACGAGCGCGCTCTACAAATCGGCAGACGAAATCGGCAACGCCGTCATTACGATTCGCAACGGCACCCCCGTCTATCTGCGCGACGTCGCGACCGTCACCGACAGCATCGAAGAACAGCGCGTGCTCTCGCGGCTCGACGGCGTCCCGGCCGAATCGCTCATCGTCACGGCCCAACCCGATGCCAACATCGTCTCCGTCGCCGACGGCGTCCGCGCGAAAATCGATACGGTCGGCAAGCAATACCCCACGCTCAAATTTGGCGCCGTCTTCGAACAACGCGACTTCATTCTCGAAGCGATCAACGCCCTCGAGCACACCGCGATCCTCGGTGCGATCCTCGCCGTGCTCATCATCTTGCTCTTCTTGCATTCGTGGCGCTCGACACTCATCGTCGCCGTCTCGTTACCGGTCTCCGTGTGCGGAACGCTCTTCGCCGCATACATCACACATCAAACGCTCAATACGATGACGCTCGGCGGACTGGCACTCGCGATCGGCCTCATCGTCGACGACGCCGTGGTCGTGATCGAAAACATCTTCCGACATCTCGACGAAGGCGAATCACCGCTCGATGCGGCGCGAAATGCGACGTCGCAGATTTTCTCGGCCGTGCTCTCATCGACGATTACGGTCGTCACCGTGTTCGTGCCGCTGCTGCTGATCCCGGGCTTGCAGGGCCTCATCTTCGGTCCGTTCGCGCTGACCGTCATGACGAGCGTCGCGATCTCGCTCCTGGTTGCGGTAACGACGGTACCGATGCTCGCGAGCATCATGCTCAAGCCGAAAGATGCGCATGCGGGAGGCCGTTTCGCGCACGCTTTCGATCATCAGTACGGTCGCTTCGAACGACGGTACCGAAGCATTCTCGCGTGGATGATCGATCGACCGCTACCCGTCATCGCAACGAGCGTTCTCGTGTTCGCCGCAACGATCGTCGCGCTCAACTTGGGCGTCGTACAGACCGAAATTTTCCCCGCGTCGAATTCGCGATTCGCGCGCTTCGACGTACGCACGCCCAACGGTTCGTCGCTCGCCTATACGGATCGCGTCTCGCGTCTGGTCGAAGGTGCGTTGCGCGCCGACCCACGCGTCGTGAGCGTCGGTGCGACCGCGGGCACGGCATTCGGCGGCGGCGGGTCGCGACCGATTACGAATCGTTCGTCGCTTGCGGTCACGTTGCAGCCGGGCCTCGGCGGCGAAGCGGCAGGCGCGTTCGTCTCGGAATGGCAGGCGCGTCTGGGCGGGCGCTCGCGTCGTCCCCCCGCGCCAACGGCAACACCGTCGGCGGCACCCGTGCCGGGTTCGCCCGATGCGATACGTCGGGCGAAGTTTCGCGCGATGCGACGCGCGCTCATCGGGACGGTCATCAGTGGGCGCACGATCGACATCTTGCAACAGCAGATCGCGCAGGGCGCCGACGCGTTGACGATTCAGATCTACGGCCCCGACATTCGCAAACTCTACACGCTCGCGCAAGCCGCGTTGCCAAAGATCGCCGTTATTCCCGGCGTCACGCGCCCCGATACGAACGTCACGGCGAACGCGCCCGAAATCGACGTCCGTATCGATCGCCGAAAGGCCGCCCAACTCGGATATTCGACAGGCGATATCGCAGCCGATATCGCGACGGCAACGAGCGGCACGGTTGCGTCGTACTTCCAGGTCAACGGCATCCAATATCCGATCTTCGTCCAGGCGGCGCCGGGTCAACGTCGCTCCCTTGCCTCCATCGGCGATCTACAACTCGTTCCACCGACGACGCTCGCAGCGAATGCCGTGCAGGCAGGCTCGTCGCAGTCGCTCGCGAGCATCCCGCTCTCGGCCGTCGCGACGATCGTCGAAGGTACGGGACCATCGCAAATTCCGCGCCAAGACAAACAGCGCCGCATCGACATCAATGCACCCGTGCAAGGTCAACCGCTCGGACTCGTGATCGCAGCCGCGCAAAAAGTTATGGATGCGTACCCGCTCCCCGCCGGATATCGCTGGCAATTCGGGCCCGAAGTCACGCAGAACAATAACACGTTCGGGGCGCTCGCACTCGTCGTCGTACTCGCGATCGTACTGATCTATATGTTGCTCGCTTCGCAGTTCGAATCGTTTCTCGATCCGCTCGTCATCATGATGTCGGTTCCGCTGGCGCTTGTCGGTATCACGCTCTCGCTCGTCGTCACGCAACGCGCATTCGGCCTTACGGCCTTTATCGGTTCGCTGATGCTCGTGGGCATCGCCGTGAAGAACGCGATTCTCGTCATCGAATTTACGAAGCAGTTGCGGCGCGACGGAATGTCGCCGCGCGAAGCGCTCTTGCTTGCAGGCCCGCGACGATTGCGGCCGATCCTCATGACGACGTTCGCCACGATCGGCGGCATGTTGCCACTCGCAATCGGCATCGAAGCCGGCAGCTCGACGCAGGCGCCGCTCGGGACCGTCGTGATCGGCGGGCTCATCAGCTCGACGATCCTCTCGCTCCTCGTCGTGCCGACGCTCTATCTCTGGGTCGCCACCCACGTCGAACCACGCTTCACGGCGAAACCGCCGTCGTATTCCGGCGCGCAGGCGGTTCCCGGACTGAAACCGGTACGCGAAACCATCGCCGTTTCGTAGCGGCCTACGGTTCGCGAGGGCTTAGGTACCTTAAAAAACCAATCAGCATAGCGGTAAACGGCGCGTCCCCGCAATCGTTAATTTCATGACTCGCGCGGCAGCATCTTTTGGGTACGACCGTAGAGATGCAGTTTCGTTCTCGAAGACATCTGGGCGCCGCGACGATTGCGGGCGCCCTCGGTGGCCTTATCGGCGCTTGGGTCAAGCTCGGCTGGGAAGTGCCGTGGCAGTCTCAGCCGCCCGGTCGCATCCCCGAGCCGATGGCCATCGGGTCGCTGTTCACGCACGCTTCCACACCCGTCTGGGAATCGTTTGTCGTTTATTTTTGCCTCAGCATTCTTTCAGGTGTCGTTTACGGAGCGCTCGTCGAGTTCTTTCCGATCGTGGCGTTGGGAACGGGTGTTGCATTCGGCTTAGCCATATGGATTGGTGCCCACGAAATCATCATGCCGCTGCTACATCTCACACCGCCGCCTTGGCAGTTGATGCCGATCGAGCAGGCATCCGAATTTTTTGGATACGCACTTTGGGGTTGGGCCATCGGTGTCTTCGTCGCTTATTACCGCGCACGGATCGCACCACGCAAGCGTGCCGACGATCGGCCCGCCGTCTCCGTAAACGCGCCACTTCCCGTTCCGGAAAGCGTCTCAGTTTTCTAAAATCTTACCCACACGACGTGTCGAGTAATTTTACTCGACTTACACCTTGAAAGGTGAACCACCATGAATACAACGACCGATATGGGAACCGCAGTTGCGGTCTATGCCGATCATAACGAAGCCGAAACGGCGATCAAGGCGCTACAACACGGCGGCTTCGACATGCGCAAACTCTCGATCATCGGCGCCGACTACCACAGCGAAGAGGACGTGGTCGGTTATTACAACACCGGCGATCGTATGCGCTCTTGGGGAAAGAACGGCGCGTTCTGGGGCGGAATCTGGGGGCTCCTTTTCGGTGCGGCGTTCTTCGCCATTCCCGGCATCGGCCCACTCGTCGCGGCCGGCCCGATCGTCGCCGCAATCGTCTCGGTACTCGAGGGTGCGGTCGTCGTGGGCGCGCTCGGCGTCGTCGGTGCAGCCCTTGCCGGTATCGGCGTTCCGCGAGACAGCGTGCTCGACTACCAGACGAAAGTGAAGGCGGGGAAATTTCTCGTCGTCGCTCACGGTTCGCATGCCGAAGCCGAACACGCGCGAGACATCTTAACCAATGCTGGGCTCGAAGCGCCGACCGTGCACGCTCCCGTCGCGGTTTAAACGCTTTTCGAGGAAGGCGGTTCTGCGTCAGGCGGAGCCACCTCCCTCACAGTCGCCGGCTTTGGGCCGAATACCGACGATCGATTATGGAGAAAAGCGGCGCGAACCAACAGCAGATGGGATGGGAGTGCACAGCGGATCTGCGGCCCCGTAAGAGCCGTTGCAACGCGATTCAGCGGAGAAACGAAAGTTTCTATGGATTTGGCGATACGGCTTTAGGCGAATCACGGTCGTTTTATCGAGTGCGAAATAGCCGTTTTTTGGAAAAATCGAAAGGCATACGGTACGCGCGGTTTTCCGCAGTCCCCGATTGTCGCATTCTCCAGTCACGATTCAGTATGTCGAAATGCGATCGTCGGACGAAGTATGTCTAACGCTTGTGGAAGCGCTGAATGCCGACGCACGCCGGGATTATCGGCTGCGCAAGCGGAGCTTCGCCTCGTGGATGTCGGCGCGAACGCAATCGTCGCTATCGCTTCGCGGGTTGCTCCTTCACGATACTACCGTGCACGCCCACCGCCGAAATTTGAAGCTTCGCAATGCTCTTTTCCGATGCGACAATGCTCGCGGCGCGCGCCGCAAAATTCGCCGTACTCGGCGCACTCGTTCTCGCGAGTGCTTGCTCGGGAGGCGGTAGTTCGGGAACGTCACCCGTCCCAAATACGTGGTTCTGTGGCGCCGATACGGACTGCGTCTCGCGCCTCATGGAAAAGAAAGCACCCCGCCGCGCGAGCGACGGGGTGCCCGTGGCGCGCGAGACCGCTAGTGCGTCGCGAGCGCCGTGAGCAGGTTCTTCACGTCGGGCGATCCGAGGCCGGTCGGTATATCGTAGCCGGTGCCCGCAGAGAATCCGGGTCCGAAAAATGCGTTCGAGCCGACGGTGATATCGTGGAACGCCGACGCGTAGGCCGCCGGATCCGCCCCGATCGCGTAAAGGTGCGGGTTCAGTTCGCCAATCGCGTGGCCGAGACTCGCGTTCGCATCGGCGACGATGCCGGCCCATTGTGGAGAACCGGCACTCGTGCCGCCGACGAAGTAAAAGCCGGCTGGAATCGACGGGAACGACAAGTACACGAGTACGGACGTATACACGCCCGCATTGTAGGCGATATCGGCGGTTGTTCGCGCCGATTGACCGCTTAGCGCTGACTGATAAGGCGCCGCCGTGAAGATCGCGCTCGGCGCACCGCCGCCGGCACCGATTGCGCCGTACTGACAGCCAAACGGACATTGAGCCGCGATCGCATCGTCCCACGCGTACTCGCTTCGATACACGCCGCTATCGCTAAGGAAAACGTCCGTGCCGCCGACCGCCGTAACGTGCGGGTCTGACGATGGGAAGAGCGGATTGACCGCGGGGCCACCGTTGGAAGCGCCGCTGTCGCCCGCTGAAGCGAGCACGGTAATACCCGCCGCCGCCGCGTCTTTGTAGATCGCGTCGGCCTGCATCAGCTGCAGATTGTTGCCGGAACCTCGGATCGCCGATTCGGGTGCGCCGAAGCTCATCGTCATGACCGATCCGAGGTGGTTCGCGACCACGTAACGCTCCGCATTGTTGAGCACGTTGCCGCCGCTGTTGGCCGCGATCACGAGGTTGATCGTCGCGTCGGGTGCGATTGCGTGCGCGTATTCGACGTCGAGCGACGTTTCGAACGCCCAACCCGCTTCGCCATGATGTTGCTTCGAGTTAAACGTCGGGGCACCGCCGGGATAAATGATATTGAGCTTACACGTGGGCAAGCCGAAGATGGCGCTGAACGTCGCGCAATCTTGCTGGATCGTCGGGCTCCCGTAGGCATCGACGATCGCGATGGTCTGCCCGGCACCGGTGGCGGACGCCGGAACGTCGTAGCCTGTGCGCATCAAGGCCGGCGTATAGCACGCGACGCCGTATTTTTTGACGCAGTACGACGGCGTCAGCGAAGTCGCGGCCGCGGGCAGCGAAGCGAATGCAAATTTCGTCGGCGGATTTGCATCGTACACGATCTGCGACGAATCGAACGCGTTCGTCGAAGACGCGATCGAACGCGTTGCCTGTTGGACGTTCGGAGTTACCGGGCCACTCGACGTACTACACCCTGCCAAGAGCGTACCAATGACGAGCGCCACAGACACGCGACGCAAATGAAAGCCGATCATGAGGCGGTCCTTTCCGGAATGGCAGATATTGACGACCCGCCGCCTTGCGCTGGTTGAAGCCAAGCGCGGTACTCTCCTTCGACACCGCTGCTTACACGCGTATCCCAGCACCACAGCGCCCTGGAAATCCGTTGATCGCGGGAACGCTGCGTGCGTCGCCAGCGTTGTCGATTCACGAAACCCATGCGCTTGACCATCCTTACCTAGATCTGAGGAAACCGTTCGATGAACCTGACGACCGTCGCCCCGCGAGTCGGAAAACTCGCACTCTTAGCCTCGATCTTCGCTGCAACCGCATGCAGCGGCGGCGGTAGCACCGGCGCGGCGCCCGTGCCGAACACGCAATTTTGCGGTAACGACACGCAATACGCGCTCGCCAGTCCGCAGAGCGGGCACAACATTGCGGCAAATTCAAACGCGACGATCGAGATCGTCGCCAACGGCAACAACAACCAGATTTACCAAAGCTTCAAGAACTTCGAACTGATCCTCGTTCCCGCGAACAACAATGGGTCGACGAACGGTCAGATAAACACGGGTACCCTCTCGCTCACAGGAGTCAACAGTTCGTTCGCGCCGTTCCCAAGTGATTATTATTACAACGGCACGCTGCAGTCGGGGCTGCAATCGGGATTGCAATACAACGTGTATCTCAACGCATTCACGACGAACTGCATCCCGATCGGCCCGATCGGGATGCTCTTCGCACAATAAAGCACGGCGCTAGAACCAGCGCTTATACCGAAAATAAGCGAGTAATCCGGCGAGTGCCGCAACCTCACCGCCCACACCGAGCCACCAGAACGATGAAGTCGATGTGACGTGATTGACGAGAAACGCGAAGTTCTGTCCGAAAAATCCCGTGATGAACGTGAGCGGCAGAAACACGGTCGCCACGATCGTGAGTTGTTTCGAGACCTCGCCTTGACGATTCGAAACGATCGCCACGTGCGTGTCGCGCGCGTTGTTGATAAGATCGCGCGCGGCATCGAGCCCATCTACGACGATCGAAACGTGATCGTAAACGTCGCGAAAATACGGCAGGTACTCCGGTCGGAAGAACGCGAGATCGCCTCGCATGATCGGCGTGAGAATATCGCGCAAGGGCAATACCGCCCGCCGAAAATTTGCGAGTTCGCGTTTCATTTCGTAGATTTCGAGCAAGACTTCGCGCGTGCGTGCATCCTCGTGCAAGAGTGCGGCTTCGAGCTTCTCGACACGCTCTTCGAAGGCGTCGGCAATCGGCAGGTAGCCGTCGACGATGACGTCGAGCAACTCATAGAGCATCGTGCCACCGTCTTGATGGATCGTGGGCGGCAAGTGGTCCCATCGTTGCCGGAAGGCGGCGAGTGAATAAGCCGGTTTCGCGCGGACGGTCACGACGAACCGCGACGATGCGAAAATCGCGATTTCGTGCAGTTCGAGAATGGCGTCGATGCGCGACGCCGCGTGTACGATAACGAACCAAACGTCGCCATACGCCTCGATCTTCGGTCGTTGATGCGCCTTGATCGCATCTTCGATTGCGAGCGGATGAAGACCGAATTCTTCTTTGATCAGCGCGAAATCCGCATCGTCGGGTTCGACGACGTCGAGCCACAAGAATGCCCTTGGTTCATCGCGTAGGAGATCGCTAATCGAGGCGAGCGAACCGATATCGCGGGAAGCGCCTTCCGGCACGTAGACCGCACAGGACATCCGTCCGCCTTCGGGAGTGGGTGGCGGAACCGGTTCGGTCACGATTGGTTACGCGTGCGGCCTAGCCGCTCGCGCGCGCCTCGCGCTTCGTCACGCGGTACACGTTGCGCACGTCGCGCAGCGTCCGTAATTTGCTTAAGACCTTATGTAAGTGATCGACGTTAGCGATCTGCAACGTGAGACTGATCAGCGCCGTATCGCGCTTGACGCGCGCCGTCACCGACGACGCCGACGACTTGTATTCCGCGCAAACTCCCATGACGTCTTGCAATAAGCCCGCGCGATCGATCGCTTCCACTTCGATGTCGACGGCGTGTGTCGAGGCCTCGGTGCCCGCCCACGACGCCTGCAAGATCCGTTCCGGCGTTGCCGACATGTACGCGACGTTGGGACAATCGGCGCGATGGACGGAGACGCCCTTGCCGATCGTGACGTAACCCATGATCGGATCGCCCGGCACGGGGCTACAACATTTTGAGAGACGGACGAGCACGTCGTCGACGCCCGCAATACGGATGCCACTCGAATTACGAACGACCCGGCGCACGGGTGCCCGTTGCACCGTCGTGATATCGATGAGATTGTTGGTCTTCGCTTCGTCTTTAAGCTTCGTGAGGACCGTCATCGCCGATGCGTCGCCAAAGCCGATCGCGGCGAAAAGATCGGACGTCGTCGCGTAGTTCATGCGCTTGGCGATCTTCTCGATGACCTCGCCGCGCGCGAGATCGGCGCGCATGTGCTCGCGAACGAGTTCGCGTTCGAGCATCTCTTGACCGAGGACGACGTTCTCGTCCTTACGATCCTTACGGAACCACTGTTTGATCTTGTGCTTCGCACCCGACGTGCGCACGATCGAGAGCCAATCGAGCGACGGTCGCGAGTTCTTGTTGACGAGAATCTCGCAGATGTCGCCGTTCTTGAGTTGATAATCGAGCGGAACGATCTTCCCGTTGACCTTCGTACCGACGCAATGATTGCCGACGTCCGTATGCACCTGGTAGGCGAAATCGAGCGCCGTCGCGGCCGACGATAACGGATAGACGTCGCCTTTGGGTGAGAATATGAAGACCTGATTCTCAAAAAGATCGAGTTTGAGATTCTCCATGAACGCGCGCGAATCGCGCATGTCGTTTTGCCATTCGAGCAACGACCGCAACCACGTAAGTTTGTGCTCGAAGGCGTCGTTCTTGCCGCCCTCTTTGTAACGCCAATGCGCGGCGATGCCGTATTCGCTCGTGCGATGCATCTCGAGCGTGCGAATTTGGATTTCGAGCGGATCGCCGCCCGGCCCGACGACCGTCGTGTGCAACGACTGGTACATGTTGGGCTTGGGCATCGCGATGTAATCTTTGAAACGTCCGGGGATCGGCTTCCAAATCGAGTGCACGATCCCGAGCGAACCGTAACAATCTTTCACCGAGTCGACGATCACGCGCAAGGCGGTGAGATCGTAGATCGTGGAAAAATCACGACCTTTTTTCAGCTTCGTATAAATCGAATAAAAATGTTTCGGCCGACCGGAGACCTCGGCTGCGATCGCGACCTTGCCGAACTGCGTGCGCAAGAGATCGACGACGCTCTCGACGGTGATCTCACGTTCGCCGCGTTTTTTCGCGACGCGATCGGAAATCTCGCGATAGATCTCGGGCTCGAGGTAACGCAAACACAAATCTTCGAGATCCCATTTGATCTTCCAGATACCGAGGCGATGCGCGATCGGTGCGTAGATCTCGATCGTTTCGCGAGCGATCGCTCGCTGCTTCGCTTCGGGTAGGCTCCCGAGGGTGCGCATGTTATGCAGGCGATCGGCGAGCTTGATGATGATGACGCGGATGTCCTTGGCCATCGCCATGAACATCTTGCGAAGATTCTCGACCTGCGCATCTTCCTTGGATTGATACGGGATCCGCGTGAGCTTCGTGACGCCTTCCACGAGTTCGGCAATCTCGAGCCCAAAAAGCGTCGCGACTTCCTCGTTCGTGATGATCGTATCTTCGACGACATCGTGCAGGATCGCCGCCGCAATCGTCTGCCGATCCATCTCCATATCGGCGAGGATTCGCGCCACGGCGACGGGATGTTCGATGTATTCTTCACCCGACGCGCGGTGTTGACCGACATGCGCGGTATCGGCAAGGTCGTACACCCCAAGAAGCCACGACGACTCCATCGTCTTATCGTACGATTGGACTTTCGTGATGAGGGCGTCGATTTGCGTTGTTGGCATGGTGGTTACCGCCTATAGTGTCATAGACGCGCGGGAATTCAAAGGCGTGCCCGCCCGCTAGTACTGCAAGAACGCCGTCACGTCGTGCGGTGCGAGCGCCACACGTCCGTCGAGCCCCACGAGTTCGATGAGAAATCCGAAGCCAACGACGTGTGCCCCGAGCTTGGCGAGCAGGCGCGCGGTCTTCAACGCTT
>ENA-OFDM01000762-OFDM01000762.1-metagenomes-genome-assembly--contig:-NODE-762-length-12284-cov-6.154305_pt1 | contig 12284 bp, 6 predicted proteins | sample MGYA00153385_OFDM01 | MGnify analysis MGYA00153385
AATATTTAATATTATTGTACTATAAAACGTGCGAATCAAAGAGGATTGCTATAGCTAGTGATGTCATATCCTTAATCTGATTATTACGAAGATTAAGATAATTCAAGTTGGTTAAATGAGCTAGCGGTTTTACATCTTCAATCTGATTTCCCCGAAGGTTAAGATAAGTCAAGTTGGTTAAACTAGATAGAATCGATACATTAACAATAAGATTCTTATTGAGGTCGAGGGTGGTGAGATTAGTCAAATCAGCCAAGGGTAAGAGATTGCTAATTTGCTTGTTTCTAAGAGAGAGTGATGTAAGACTTTTAAGTTTAGACTCAGCTTTTTTACAGTCTTGAGTACCCAGGGTTATTTCATTCTAAGATGATTGCCACAAGCAATGCTAATATTACGATACAGTGACTTATCATGTAGCATTAGTACTAAACAACTTTGAGCCATATTTGGCAATTAATTCTGCGATTGTCAAGGTTTCTTCATCATTTTCAGCTCGATTATGAGAAATAAAAGAATCTAAATTAGTGTTGAAGAATGGTAAGGTTCCTTTGGCTTCTACACGTTTTAATTAACTGGATAAAGTAGCTACGATGTCAAGACTGTATTTACTTCTATAATACTTTCTGAACTCTGTATTTTGAATCTATTCTCACTAATTAGTATTCCCAAAGCTAATAGATTAAATCACATCTTGCACCAGAATTATAGGCTCTTCATTACCTGGTATGCTAATCGCGGCTTGTTGTCCTCAAACCATTGCTATTAAGCCAAAAATGGCTAAAAAATCTAACAATAACAGATTTTAGGCTCAATCCCTTGCCAGCTATCAATCTGAGCGCAAATCAGCATACTAAGTAATGAAGAGCCGAATTATATTTCAAGATGAATTAGTTCTAACCCACATTCCGCACTTCAGAAAAGTAGTGCGAACAAAGCCTAGTTTTACGTTGCTGCTGTTAACGAGTTTCGACTTGTAGTATTGCTAAACTGTCGAGTCTTCGTGACCAATACATGTCGTAAAAGTTGAAGTGCGGAATGTGGGTTAGAAATTAATAGTTAGAAATTAACGCCCTTCACCAACGAGCATAAACGCCGACCAAAAATTGGGATTGGGATAATCCACCATCGTCGTCAGCATCGCTTGTCTGAGAGCCTGCGCCTTGGGTAATTTCTTCAGTTGTAGATTGCGATAAAACTCTTCCATCAGGGCTTTAGTAGCTTCATCATTGACTTCCCATAGCGACACAATGACAGAGGGAACTCCAGCGACGGAGAGCGAGCGAGATAAGCCCACCACACCCTCACCAGTTAAGTCGCCCCGCCCCGTATCGCAAGCACTCAACACGACTAAATTTGCCGATAGCTGCATATCAAAGATCTCGCCTGAAGTGAGGAAACCATTCGTTAAGGCGATCGCGCCAGGAATATCACCTTTAATCGTGTCGAGCAATCCATGCGTTGCCAGATGGATGATTGGAGCTGTTTTCATCAGTGCGATCACCTTTTGTTTATCTGCCTGTGCGCCGATCAGCGGTGCAACTTGTAAGATCGTCCCAATCCCTTTGGCTTCACCTTCTGAGCCAGGGAGAGGGCGGAGTGGAGGATCGAATGAAGGCATGATCGGATTACCGACTACGAGTGGGGCGACTTTACTCAGCCGATTGGATTTAGCTTCGGAGAGGGCGAGGACTTGAATCGAGGGGGCGATCGTAATCGTATGTTGTTGGATCAAATATCGATCTTGAGCATCTTGGAGCGCGGCAAAAGGAACGAGGAAGAGTTCGTTTTGAGGGAGAATAATCACTCGCTCTTCGGGTTTGGTGGGCAGATCTTTGACGATGGGGGCGATGAGAAGTTGGTGGAGTTGTTTGAGATCGCCGCCAGTTGGGTTGGGGGTGTCATCTTTACTTCTCGCGCCGCGATTTGCACCGATGCCGTCGCGGGTGGTATCGACGAGATCTTTAAGCGTAGTTTTAGGCGGAAGTTTGGTTTGATGAAAGGTAATTTTTCCAGTGGGTTTGATTACCCAGATCAGGATTCGATCGCCAATGGTTGAGTATTCGACTAGGGTCGCTTTTTGAGCGCGGGCGATCTGTTGAATTTTGGAGAGGTTTGGTGCTTGGCGGATTTTTTGGCTGGTAGCACTATTGATGGTGGGGATTTTGCTGGCGAGGAGTTCGGCGAGGACTCTGGCTCTACCGCGTTCGGCAATTTCTAGAGCTGCTTGGAATTTGTTTTGTTCGATTAAAACTTTCTGTAACAGATCGTAGGTACCTTTGATGCGATCTTGGAGCGAGATTTTATCTCGATCGACCAAGCCTGCTCGTAAAGATTCCCAAATACTAATTGCAGCACGAAGTTGGGCTTCAGCTTCAGGTAGCCTGTCGAGACGGTAGAGTGCGATACCCTGATTATTTAGCGCGACACCTTCAGTTTCTAAATATTTAATACTGTGGGCAATTGCGGTAGCTTGACGATAGTAAATCAGTGATTTTTCGATTTCATCGACGCTCGAATAGTCTTGACCAATGTTATTTAGCACATAAGCTTCACCAGCTCGATCTCCAATTGATTGTTTGATTGTTAGCGATTGAATATGAATTTTTAATGATTCAACATACTGTTTTAGTGCATGATAATCTTGCGCTAAATTATTGAGTGCAGTACTTTCTGCTTCACGATTGCCAGTGGCTCGATCGACAGTTATTGCTTGTTGATGATAATCTTTTGCTTTATTATATTGCTCAAGCTGATAGTAGCCCATCCCAACATTGCTTAGGAAAACTCCCTCATTACTTTTATTGCCTAAATTCTTGGCAATCTCTAGGGCTGATTGGTAGTACTTTAATGCTCGCTGATATTGACCTAATACGCTATATATGCCACCAATATTTGATAGTGTTGTCCCTTCTTCCGATGGATTATTAATGTCTTGATAAATTTTCAATGCACCTTGGTAAGCAACTAAGGCTTGTGGATATTTACCCATCAAGTCATAAACATTACCTTGGTTGTTTAAGGTGACTCCTACCCCTGATAGATAACCAACCGATCGAAATATATTACTACTATCAGCAAAATATTTTAAGGCTTGAGGATAGTCAGCTAAATAAACGTAAGTTTGTCCGATATTCATTAATGCTGCACCCAGTCCAGTTTTGTCATCAATCTCTGCCTCGATAGCACGAGCCTGGAAAAATATTTTTAAAGCTTGAGTGTAATCCCCCTTTATTTGGTAGATTAGCCCCATACCAGTATAAGCTCTACCTTCACTCGATCGATCTTTATTCAATTTACTGAGTTCGATCGATTGCTGATATAGTTTTAATGACTGAGGGTAGTTTCCTTGTAAGTGATAGACAAAAGCAAGATTATATAAGATAGTACCTTCAGTACTATCTTTAATTTCTCTAACAATAGTTAAAGCCTGTTGATAAGACTCGATTGCTAACTCATATTTACCATTATTTTGATAGATTAATCCTATAGTATTGAGTCCGAGACCAATGCTAAGTTTGTTATTTACCTCTCTGGCGATCGCTAAGGATTGTTGACAGAATTCTAATGCTGTATTAATTTGTCCTAAATAATAATTAACACTGCAAATATTCCCAAGCGTCTCACCTTCATTCCATCGACTTTTTGTCTCTCGATAGATAACTAATGCTTGTTGATATTTAGCTAAGGCTGCTTGGTAGTCTCCATGATTGAGAAGTGTGTTTCCCTCTAGACTAATTTTGTCTGGATCTATTTTTCCAACAGTATTATTTTGAGCGACAACTGGTGGAATGAAGATCGAGTTAGTGATAATTGATGAACAACCAATAAATAGACACAGCCCGATCGACGATAACCAGCGAATATTTTTCATTTAAATAAATGTTTAATTTTGAAAAAAGAGACGTTCCATCGGAACGTCTCTACCCGTTCTGACCGATTAGACGGCAATCGGCTAACCGAAGAAAAAATCTAGCGTTGCATCCGTTCGACCTCAGCTACGGCTTTTTCAGCATTAACTAGCCCATTGCCCAAGAAAAACTTTTCCCCTGTAATATCGATCTGCTTGCCCTCAGCCTCAGCTTGTTTTTTAGCTGTGTTAAACAACTGTGATTCTTCACTGCTCATACTCAAGCTTTCAAAACTACTAGTTTTGATGAGAATATTTCGATATTGTGTAGCAGTGAGTTTCCGTTGGGGATCGGCAGATTTCATCAAGGCAATGACACCAGCTACGGCTGGCGAGGCAAATGAAGTACCAGTGGTAGTCACATAGTAACCATGATGGTCGGGGAACGATGCGAAATTTGTATCGGTAGGCTGCTGGGAGGTATTTTGCCAAAAGCCATTCACACCAACACCGCTGAGAGTAAGTACGCCGCCATCAACATCACTATCTCCGCCTGGGGCAACTACATCGATACGCCGACCAAAGTTACTATAGGAAGCCCGATTGCCTTTGACATCGATTGCACCGACAGCAACAACGCCAGTATAAGAAGCTGGATTGCCAAGATCGTCTTTAGCGTCATTCCCTGCCGCCGCGACAAAGACCAACTTGGGAAAGAGTAATTGAAGGTCGCTAATCAATGATTCTTCGGCGGGGTTGGGAGTCTGGCTCCCAAAGCTCATATTAATCACATCGGCTCCCCGCAAAGCTGAATAAGCAATACTGGAAATGATCGCTTGTGATGACAGCGATCCACCTAATCCTCCAGCGCGAACGGGGAGGATTTTAACATTAGGGGCGATGCCTTGAAAGCCATTGCGTTCGCTCCCGATAATCATCCCCGTACACATGGTGCCGTGAAAGCTACTCACAACATCCTCGCGGAGGACTTCCCTTACGAGTCCTAGAACTTTAGCATCTGAGTATGCTGGAAACTTTTTATTAATCTTAGCGATTAAGTCTGTTTGAGTAGTTCGGAGATATACGTCGGGCTTCAAGCTTTCTTCAAGATATGGTCGCAATGCAGCGATTTCTTCATCATTCACACGCGTGTCATTATCGCCTTGACCGCCGTTGCTAAAATCCCAACCATGACTTTCTCCAGGCATACAAGGAATCTCTTTTTGAGCCGCACAATCTATCGTCACAATCCGATCTGCTGCTAAGGCTGGATGATCCCATTGAATCAAGCTATCGACGATGGCAACGACTACCCCATCACCTTTCTTACCGTGACTCCATGCTTCTGGGGCATGTACATCGGTACGACTGCCCGACAACCCCATCGCTTTCATCATTGGCTGGCTATTGATATGCCACTGCATCGTTTTGATATCTCGATCTGTACCGACAGATTTGCTCGAATCTTGCTTGAGTTGAATCTGTCTGATTTTGTTATTGCCAGCTAGATCTAGCTCCGGTGCAGACTTGATCTCGATGAAATTGGGCATGGAGGTACGAATACCCGCGACTTGGCTCAATTGATTGGAGACCCCCAAGACTGCTAGTCCTTTGGCTTTGGCGGGAACGACAGTATAGAAACCTTTGGCAAAAGGAATCGGTTGAGCGGATGTGAGATTATTTTGCGCGAGGATCGATTGTTGTTGTGCTAAGGAGATACCTGGTTTAAAGCTAACAATGACTTCATTCGGTAAGACTAAGCTATTGGATTTACCAGGAATCCTCAAGACTGGCAGTGTCGCCGTAATATATGGTTTGGTTCTCATTTGCTGTTTAAGCTTTTCGCTACCATTGGCATCATTGGTAGTAGTGAGCAGAGCATATTTGGTGTCGAGGGGCTGAACTTGAGTAACAGATTGAGATTTAGTTCCACCTCGCTTTGTCCCGAAGTCTTGTTGCAGCAAGGAGAGAGAGCTTTTCGATCGAGTGCCGCGAGTTTGCTTCATCGATACCGCGATCGCATCGTTACGGACTGTGAGGGGGATTTTTTGATTGCCGTAATTGTAATATAAGCCATTCTCTTCGGCAGCGCGGACAGAACTAGTTGCCAGCAGGAGCGCGACTGGAGCGGTAGCGGAAAATATCAGTGAAATTGCCAGTGAAGCTGAAGAAATAATGCGTTTCATAGTACCCAAATAGATTGAAATAGGAGTGATGATTTAGGATGGATAAATAAGTACGAAAACTATCATGCATTGCTCTGAGCCAATTCTGAAATTAGATATTTTGGCTATTTTATGTTAAAAACGCAACGATAGAACGCACCTTTGAGAGCTACCAAAGCAGGTTTTCGGGCGTATCCTGTAGCTATCCCAATATGGTAGTAGATGTGTTTCCAAATGCATTTGCATTTGCTGGAAACATAAGACATGAAATGAGAAATCCTAAGATTAGAAGTAGTTTCATTGTTAATCGGAGTAAAAGATAAACTACCCTATAATGCCCAACCTGTCTAAACCTCTCGCTTAATGCTTCACAACACTTAACAGCCATAATTGATGGCTGTTACAGCAATCCCTCAGTCCTGCTTCGGTGACGACGACTGAAAAGGGTGCTTTTAAATTTGTCATCCGCTCGATTTCAGTCACCCCTTTAACTGCTCAATTGTTCGGCAAGTATTTCTAGGCTTCAAGTTTGTACCGACACTCCACCCCGACCGCCTTGCCATCTTCCCCATGCTCGATCCGAGCTGCTAGTTTCTGCATCTGTGTCCATTGCTCGATCGCTAGAAAGAGACTAAATCGCTAAAAGTATTACTAGGCATAGATTCTGGATCTTATTATTTTTTAGCCGATCAAACTAGCGGAATGTGGGCTTCAGGACTATTCACATTGATACTGATGACCACAGACTCATTGCAATGACCAGACTTATCATCAATCCTGATGTTAACTTTCGCAGACGTTGTTGCAGGCTATAGGTGGTAGCTATTGCCTGTTCGATCGTCTCCGATGGGATTGCCGTTTCAATTGCTTTGAATACTTCTGATGATTCGATGATTGGATTGATTAAGGAGAATTCTTTTAGTTGCAACGGTCTTACCCTCGCCTATTCAAGACTTACCCCTAATCAACCTGATCTTGGCTTAACCGAGAAGTATTGAAGGTGATCGGGCGATAACTTTTGGCATCATGGTTAGTTGAGATTATAAACAGTTAAGAACATAAACAATTCAATTCCAGTCGATTTCAACAAGTCCATAAATAGGGCTTCGCAATTTTGTTCATCGTGAATAATTGACAAATACTTAATATTGTTGGGGTTATCAGTCTGAGCTAAAATATCGGCGAATTCTTGAGCCGCACAAGAATGTAGATATTTCTTATCAATAAGATCGGCGACCATAGCGGTTACAAAGTCGATTGATACTGGAATGGCTTTATCGTCTACTTCAGGGTTAACTAATATATATCTATCTAGCTTGTTTTTCTTAGCCGCTGCAATGATTTTCTTAACGGCATCTGGTGTCATGCCGCTAAAGTTTGTATCACACACATGAGCTTTAATGTCAGCATATTTTTCAGTTAACCGCTCGTCTGGTATCCCTATAATATGTGTAATTGATTCAGTAACCCGATAACTTTTACCGTACTCAGGGTCGAATAACCTCCGTCGTTTAGCGTCACCCATATAACATCATCTATACTATTTTTAATGTGTACTTTATACTTCAGATCCAGAGCTTAATAGATAGTCTGACGATACGAATATTCAGAGTTAGTCACTCTAAATAAGCAGTCTTACATCTAAATCACATTAACTAAACACACCTTGTTTTTTAACTTACGATCCCATTTCACACGTATCCTGGCATTACCCAACTCCCAACTCCAAGCGGTTATTAGTACTAAAATATTAACCCATCCCGATCGATGCTGAGTTTACTACTTCAACAATCAAAACGTCAGGCTATCCACGCTCAAGTTCCAGACCAACCACGCTAGAAAGTTGGGGAGGTGTGGCCACAGCTTATCCAACTTGTGCGCCCACCATCAGCCCACACCCACGTTACCTAGCTCATTGACAAACGAATTTAGGTAGCTTAACAAGTGTTTCTAAATAATACAAAATGGGGTGAATTCAAGTGTTTATGTATCATTGCTATACCGTTTATAAACACTTATAATACATGAACCGTATATGCAAAGTAGTACGGTTTATGGGTAGACGGTTCAAAGTGAAACGGTTGCTAGGTAGGCGTTGTAGATTTTGCCTCATGCATACTGGGGAAGACGCCCCAGTATCACTCGTAAAAAGTGCCAAAGTATACTACGATACTTTAGAAAATCTGATTTCAGGGCTGGTCGCCCACTTGCCCAGAATACTCGGTATACAATTTGGCTGGGTTGCCCACTTGACTTCCTGGCGTCGATGTTTACACTTGCCAGTTACGAAGCTCTTAGCCGCGTCCCAAGTCTTAAAATGTATGTGAGTGGGGAATAGGTGGAATACTGACCTTAGAGCGTAACTTTGCCCTGGTAGAATGTACGATTGACTATTGGGGGATTGCAGCCAACCGTTAATAGTCTGCAATTTGGTGGTGTGGTAGGTTAAATCTGAAAAATCTATCCGATCGTCCCCATTGATTAATGCTGTCAATATTTGGTATTTAGGATGTGTAATTGGTAGTTCGTAAATATCCTCGCTGTCATTATGAATCCTTACTAACCGACAATTACTAGCCGCACTCCTTAAATCTCGTGCACCTCTGATTTTATATTTAATCTCATCAGTTCCGATTGTTTTTAGAGCATAGTCTGCCTTACCATAAGTTGCTAAATGTGTGGAGGTATTACTACCCTTGTGTTCGATCTCAAAATCTAATTTGAGGTTATAATTACTCCAGAAGTTGTTGATATGTTCGATCGCTATTTTGTCTAGAATTTTACCAACTTTATTATAATTACTATGTTGATTAAACCATTCTGGATTAGTCCAGGGGTTTAATCCATCTACCTTGATATCTAGTGATTTAAACCCCCGAATCTTACGTGCGTCACACCATTTATCACGATCGTATAGTATGTTAAATCCAGGTTTCTTGAACTGTGAAACTTTGGGATTAATATATCGTACCGCGTCACAATTATAAGTACCACCGTCGGTTATCGTCTGAAATAAATCTAATGGTTTAGCCATCATCCAAGCACCGACTCTAGCTTTGGCGGTAATATTGTTAGCTATTACTGAGTTGCCGATCGGGAAATAGGGGGACGCGATAACCCCATATAATGTGTTGATAAATAGTTTCAATATAGAATCCATTCCCTTCAACTTCGGATTGGTTTTAACCATCTCCTTAACCATCATTCGTTTATCAACCAGTGGTTTGATAAACTCCCCAATAGATAACCTACACCATCCACGATACCGATTATCAAAAACCGATTTACCACAGGCTGAAACCTTAACTAGATTATAATATCGTGCGGTTGAGTGAATATAATCGTCAGTTTTAACCTCTAAAGATTTAGGATAGTAACAAGCTGTTATTACTTCCAAACCCATCCACTGTTTAAGCTCATTATTAGTAGATATTGATATAATCTTATTTAAAACATCTGCCGTAATAACTCCATTAATAATCTCATTAGTGAGAATGATAAAATCACCTGAGACTTTAGAAATCTCATCTGAATCTAATCTTGTAAAATCGTCCAACTCCTCACCACATGTACTAATTGCCGCTTTTCTCAATTCTACGTCTTTCACGATTTTAGACGCTACTAAATCCTGTTGAAAATTAAACTTTCCATTTACAATTATCTGCCAAAGATTCGGTACTAACTCCGACTCGTTAATTTTTAGAAACTCACCTAAAGTGATTTTAATATTACCCTCGGCCTTATGAAATACAGTAGGTATTCCTATTGGATAATCAAACGTAGATAATGCACTACCGTAACATCCTTTGAGATCGATATCGGCAATACGACCTTTGACAATATTTACAGATGTATTCTCATTGTGACATCTTCCACCCTGCACGATAATATTGTTTTTACCAGTGGTATTTAGATATTCGGTTGCCAATGATGGAATACTAGCACCACTCAAACAATCACCATGTGTAATCTTTTTCAAAGTAGATGTGATAAGATTTAAAATAGATGTGAGATTGTCCTGATTACGCATCACATTAAATTTAATGTGTTCAACTGTCTGATTAACATCACTATCACATGCCCATCTGCCAGTTAGTACCCTGGCTACATCTAAATTAGGTATTTTACTATTCAAAAATTCAGAGAAAATTCGATAAACTAACGTACCAGTAGTGTGGGGTAAATCATCTAATATCCACGGTTTTAATCCCCATATTCCCCGAATATCATTAATATTTTCAACCATCGCCTTCCAGTATAATTGGATGGTTGTAGCATCTTCCAACCCATATTTAAAGAAGTCTAATGGGTAATTCTCCAATACTTTATCCATTCTCCCTTTATCCCAATCCTTAGATTTGGCTTTATCCGTAGTGGGTATTCCCAATCCATCCAATGTGGATTGCCAACTACCATCGGTGAACCCAGTAGTATCTCGAATAACGACAATATTAAGCTCACCTGCCTTCAAAACTTTAACATCGTGGCTTAATTTGTGACAACGACTGCGGATAATCTTATTAGATTTAATCGACTCGATCGTATATGCAAATCCCAATGCGTAAGATAAATCAGTTGTGGAGTAGACAAATGATAGACACAGTGGTTTATCAAATAACTCCGGTATTAGGTGAAGCATACCCGCCCTAACTTGAGAGTCGGTGATACTCCCTTCCCGCCAGAAGATTATAGAATTAGGTTGTAGATATGTTGAATCGTATTTGAAATTTGAATTGGAGTCTGCAATTGTTGAGTTTCAATAAATGTTTTAAGTCGCATTTCAACCTGTTCGATACTAGTGCCACTCGGCAAATGATGTAGTAATCTCAATCTAAGCAAATGAATTAGATATTCTGCTAAATTAAAATCAGGAGAATATGGTGGTGTATAGACAAATTCAACTGTGATCTGATCCTCAATTCCTGAGGTGAATAATTCAGCAATTAGATAACGCCGCAGCTTGTCTTTGTGTGTGGAATTGTTGTCTAGTATGATGGTCAGATGCTTGACCTTCTCCCGAATACAGTCTTTGCATAGCTCTCCAAAGTACAATGCTAAGTCTTCTGTTTTAGCCGTTGGTACTAACCGTAGAAATTCTTCTCCACTAACTGCATCTACTGCTAATAATCCATTTAACTTCTCTCTCTTTTTGCTTTCATCTGATGGCACTTGAGGTCGAGTATTCTTTTCTGCCCATCCATAGTATGTACTTGGTCTGTTATATACTGCGAATTCATCGAAGAATAGAATTTTCTCTCCACGCTTTCTCTGACGCATTTTTTTTTAGGAGTTTTATAAACTTCTTTTGCTTTACGGGGTCAGCATTGTCATAGCGGCGCGGTTCAACCGCAACGCAATCTCGGTGCGCTTTTTGATGCGATAAGTTTAATTTGTCTAATATTTCATAGAGTCTCGACGTTTTTAGATCTACTCCCCATTTTTGCTTGATTACGAATGCTATAGTCCTTCCTGTCCAGATTTCTCGATCTATTCCATACTTCGTTGGTCTATCGTTCAGCACCATTCCTTTGATTTCCTGCTGCTGTTCTAGATTCAGCCGCTCTTTCACTTGATGCTTTATTGGCTCCACTAGTCCCTCTAATCCATTTTCTAGATATTTAACCATCCATCTGGCAATGGTTAAATCTGTGCATCCTAAGATCTGAGCTACTTCCGCCCGACTTTTTCCTTCGCTTAGGTATCTTATTGCCGATAGTCTCTGTCGGATATATATAGCAATCCTAAATGAGAAACTAAAATTTTAGTTCAAATTAACTAGTAACGAAATCGCTGTGTTGGTTGTATGCCAACAAATCAAGCATAGAGCAAATATACTATAAAGCTTGGAAATCAAATAGGATTGCTATAGTTGCTGATTCTTGTAATATAATCGCTGCCATTGCTTTTTATCTAGGCTTACTAATCGCAATCTCTGGCTTAGATTCATTCATCTTATCCTCCTTTCTTTAATAATTATATCTTTTTCTATACTCTTCGAGCGGGAAGGGAGTATGGCTGTTCATCTGGTTGTTTTTCAAGGTGTTCGCCAAGTTGTTAATTTGACCGATGAGCGACAGCAGATCTTACGATTTTTCAGCGATGCTTGTCGCCGCTACTATCTCCTTCCCATGCCACATTCCTAATTATTTCGATCGCTCTTTAAACAGCGGAATGTGGGTTTTATTGTACCTCATAGCTAGCGGAAGTGCTGTATTTTCACTGTGAACTACGACCACAATCAATGGTCGTTTTAGTAATGGTGAAAACTGGTT
>ENA-OFDM01000766-OFDM01000766.1-metagenomes-genome-assembly--contig:-NODE-766-length-12215-cov-2.740872_pt1 | contig 12215 bp, 7 predicted proteins | sample MGYA00153385_OFDM01 | MGnify analysis MGYA00153385
TACTCAGGCGGCTCCTGCATCAATTCCCGCTCGTAAATCGGGGTGTTATCTGCTAGAGCGGTGGCGGGGACTTCGGCGGCGATCGATCCGTGGAAGAGAATTCTGACAATTGGCTCCTCGATGACGGTACCAGCGACGACGGCATGAAGTCCCCAGCGATCGAAGATATCGATTAGTTCTTGTTCGCGTCCTTTGTGGGCGACAAATAGCATCCGCTCTTGAGACTCGGATAATAGATACTCGTAAGGCACCATGCCTGGTTCGCGGGCGGGTACGAGGTCGAGGTCAAATTCAATCCCTACGCCACCTTTAGCTGCCATCTCCGCGCAGGAACAGGTAATCCCGGCGGCTCCCATATCTTGAGCGGCGACGACTGCGCCAGTTTTGAAGGCTTCGAGACAGGCTTCGATCAGGGATTTTTCGAGGAAGGGGTCGCCGACTTGGACTGCGGGGCGATTATCGATCGATTCGGCGGTCAATTCGGCACTAGCAAAACTCGCACCACCCATCCCATCGCGTCCGGTGGTGGAACCGACATATAAGACGGGATTACCGATTCCGGCTGCACCCGATCTGACGATCGTATCTGTCTCCATCAGCCCCATTGCCATCGCATTTACCAAGGGATTGCCAGAGTAAGCGGGGTCAAAATAAACTTCACCGCCGATAGTCGGGACACCAACGCAGTTGTGAGTAATAATGCCCGAACTAGTCACAAATAGGTGAGTTCCATCGACTTCAACATCATAGACATCGCAATCGACATTGTGAGCGGCGATACTCTGAATTTTCACAGTTCCAGTCGTCGCGACTGATGTGCAGCGAGTAGCTACAGCACCAACTTCGCGGAGATTTTCGCTAACTTTTGGAGATATTTTGAGCCAATCGCGATGTACCTCAATTTGCCACAGTGGGGCGTATTGAAATTCTCGCCCTTTGATTTTGCCAACTGAACCAGGACGGTGGTGAATTTGAGGAATAATCCCCTGATTTTGCACCAGTAGCAGCACTTGGTCGAATAGTTGACGGCTGGAAGTGGAGAAGAAAATTTTCTCCTGAATCGCACCAGGATTGGGGATGGTGGGATTTTTGCGAACGAGACTTTTGAGTAATTCCTGCTGAAGTTCGGAGTTCCATTCCCACACAAAATCGGGAATCCGTTTGTGAGTGGCTTCATTCCCGCAGCCCCAGGCTTGAGTAAATAAATAGCCCAACAGCCAGGATGAAGCACAAACTGCCATGCCAGATGTGAGTTGCTTGGGACTGGCATCGATACCTAGATCGCGGAGAATCTCGATCGCATCTTTAGTAGCGGCGGCTTCCTGATGGCTGAAGTTGAATAAAACTCGATAAATATTGCCAGCAGGGGAGACATTGCCAGTAGCGATGTAATAGCCCAGTAGACGTGCAAAAGCAGCGTTAGGTTGGATGACTGCGGGCAGCCAGTTATCTTTGCCGTGTTGCCCGATCTTGAGGTCTTCACGGCAGAAGTTGAGGACTTGTTCTAGCCCCAATAACTGTTCGAGACTGATGAATCGATCGAGTGGAAATGTTTTGGTGTTGATGTAGTGGTTGCGTTTCTGGATCGAGGGTTCAAATAATTCGAGGGTGGTACGGATCAGATCTGTGGGTTGCCAAGTGGAGGGGAGTTTGACGCAGAGTTCTTGTTCTGAATGGAGCTGAGGTTTAATGGTGGCTATTAGATCGAGTGGTTGGGACGATGATGTTTCGGGTAGCTGTTGGAGAATGGGGAGATCGTCACCGACGCGCAGGGTTTGGGCGTAGCGGATGCGAACTTTATTTTCGGCTTCTACCCGTAACATCGGGTGATCGGGGGTGACTGAAAGAGTGCGTCCGAGGGAGGTACGGATATTAATCAGCGTGTTGGTTTGACGTTTGAAAATGCGGGTGACGGCTTGCCAAGTACCCCGATCGGTTTTGGGATCGAGTGAGAGAGTTTCAATCCCAGGGGCGAGTTCGGCGGTATCTGTATTGGGCGGGAGGTGGGTGGTGACAAAATTGCCGATCGTGTCGAAGTGAATACCGTGGGAGTCCCGCCAGATAAAGGTTTCGGAGCCGACTAGACAGTTGCCGTAGTGGGAGATTCCGGCGACGACTCCAGTAAAGAGACGACGGGTTTTGGCATCTTTGAGATCGCCAAATCTGAGCGAGTTGAGAATCGCGATCGGTCGCGCACCCATCGTGAAGATGTCGCGGAGGATGCCGCCTACGCCTGTGGCTGCGCCTTGGAAGGGTTCGACGGCGGAGGGGTGGTTGTGGGATTCGATTTTGAAGGCGAGTTGGAGTCCGTCGCCCAGATCGATGACTCCAGCGTTTTCACCTGGCCCGACGAGGACGCGATCGCCTGTGGTGGGAAATTGTTTGAGCAGGGGGCGGGAGTTTTTGTAGCAGCAGTGTTCCGACCACATCACCCCAAACATACCTAGTTCGGCTTTGTTAGGGTGTCGATCGAGCCGTTTGACGATTTCGAGGTATTCGTTGGGTTTGATGCCTTGGGCGGCGATTTCGGCTGGGGTGAAGGGGGAGGGGGTCATAGGAGGATTTGGGCTTGGTTGGGGTGTTTATTAAAACAGTTGACAGTTGACAGTTGACAGTTGACAGCGAAAAGTGCTGATGGGCTTCACGAAGGAAGTTATTGGCGATCGACACTTTCGCTTGGATAGTTAAATAATCCTAATGTCATAGAGAGCGATCTTTGGATCTCTAGTCATTAAAGTTAAATCTTCTGAGATGGCTTGTGCGACCATCATCCGATCGAAAGGATCGTGATGATGCAACGGTAATCGATACAGCTCTTGACTATGCTCGATCGTGATTGGTAACTCCAAAAAGTTATTCGCCGCCAATGCTGCGGGCAGATCGTCTGGGGCTTCTAGCTTGCCAATCATCTTTTTAATGGCAATTTCCCAAGCGGTGACAGCACTTACAAACACTAGACAATCTGGATTGGCGATCGTATCTATCTCTATTTGTGATAGTTTTCGATCTTGGTTGAGCCACCACAGCAGGATATGAGTATCAAGGAGTAGCTTCATCTTCCATACCCATAAAGCCAGCTAAAATCTCTGGTGGTAGTGGATCGTCGAAGTCTTCAGCCATTTTTACTCGACCTTTCCAATAACCAGGAGTGCGCGGCTGTTTGTCAATTTGATAAGGGATCAGCCGTGCTAAAGGTTTACCGGCTTTGCTAATGATTACCTCATCTCCAGCTATTACCGACTCCAAAAGCTGGGACAGAGTGGTTTTTGCTTCGTGAATGTTAACTATTTTCATCTGACGATCTCTACTTAGCTAGACTTAGTTTAGCTTATTTTTATCTAAACATTTAGATCTGTATGTGCTATGTGATGCAGAAAATTTCATTGACTCGAAATTCTCTGCATCACATAGCTTTCCTTCACTAGTTTACAAACGCGATTTGTTCATCTGGATTGAGGTTGATGATTTTGTCGCCGATGCCGTCTTTGCCGTGGGTTTGGAGGCGATCGATCGCCACAATTTCATGGCGGTGGGTGGTGGTGACTAGCTCTAGGCTGTCAGGTGGGAGGGTGATGTGGAGCAGGTTGTCGGTTTTGATGGCGAACTGCATGGCGTGGGTGCCCATGTTTCCGGTTTGGACGATGCGGATGGTGGAGATAGGGATTCGTTTGGCGTAGCCATGACGGGTGATGAGGATCAGCTCGTTATCGCTGTTGGCGGGGATGCAGCCGACGATCTGCTCTTTGGTACCGACTTTGAGGGCTTGGATACCTTGGGAAACTCGTCCCATCAGGGGGATTTGTTCGGAGGCTAGGGCGAGGCGGAGAATCCGTGCGCCGGAGGTGGCGATGATGATTTCTTTTTGGTTATTTAGGGGGGTGATGGTGTGGAGTTTGTCGTCTTCGCGAAGTTTAATGAGGGTGGTACCGCGATTGGTAAGTCCGCTGAGTTCCTGGCTGAGGATGCGTTTGATTTTACCTTGGTTGGTGAGGAGCAGGAGTTGTTGAAGATCGTCTGTGTTTTCGCTGGGGGTGGGGAGAGTATAAATTATCTGTTCGTCGGGACTATCTTGAAGTGCAGGAATTAAGCTGGTGAGGATGGTTCCGGCGGTATTTCCCAGAGTCGGCGGGATGTCCCGAATTTTTAGGGGGTAGGCTTTACCGTCTGTGGTAACGACAGTTATTTCTGCTTCGGTGTTAGTTAGATAGGTTTTGATGATGAAATCTTGACTATTGGGATTGAGTTTGGTACCTGTTTTACTCAGTCTTCTAATATAGCCTTGGTGGGTGATTTCTACTGTGGTGGGTTGAGTGGGTTCGGCTTCGACAATTTGGAGTTGAGCGGGGGGAAGTGTGCGGGTGCGACTCTCTTTGACTGAGGATGTGGTAGGAGTTTTAGTTTTATCTTTGGATGCTCGATCGAGCTTTGGATCTGGCTTTGGTGGTGTGAGCTTAGTGATTTTGGTACGGCGATCGTCTGTGAATTTCCGTTTGAGCGATCGCAAGTCTTTTTTGAGCGATTTTAATAGTTCGCCTCGATCTTCCAACAGGTTGTTTAATCTAGTAATTTTGACAGTTAGTTCTTGAAATTCGGTCTGCAAGTTCTTCTTTTCTAATCCAGTTAAACGGCGTAATGGCATCGCTAAAATTGCGTCAGCCTGGGTATCGCTCAATCCTAATTCTGTCTGAAAGATGGCTTTGGCGGTAGTTCCATCTGGTGCATTGCGGAGGATCGTAATCACCGCATCGAGATTATTTAATGCTGTCAGTAATCCTGAGAGCGTATGTACCCGCTTCTGGGCTTGCTCTAATTCGTTGCCATACTGACGGGTGAGCGTGACTTCGCGAAATTTGAGGAATTCTTCAAGCAGTTGTCTGAGGCTCAGTTGTCTGGGTTGTCCCTCGACAATTGCCAGCATGATTGCGCCAAAATTTGTCTGGAGTGCAGTCTGACGATAAAGCTGTTCGAGGACATTGGTGGCTTCGCTATCGCGCTTGATCTCAATTACGACGCGCATTCCTTCTCGATCGCTTTCATCGCGGAGATCGGCAATACCTTCAATCTTACCAGCATTGACGAGTTCGGCGATTTTCTCGATCCAGGCGGCTTTATTTACCTGAAAAGGTAATTCTGTAACGATGAGTGAATCGCGGCGTTTTTTCGATTTGGTGGCTTTGGCTTGAATACTAGCAACTTCGACGTGGGAAATCCCCCGCACGGTAATAATCCCTTTCCCAGTGCGATAAGCATCATGGATGCCTTCAATTCCCATAATCTCCCCACCTGTGGGAAAATCAGGGCCAGGAATCAATTCCCATAATTTGGCATCGGGGAGATCTGGTTTATCAATTAGGGCAATTACCCCATCAAGGACTTCGCCTAGATGATGTGGGGGGATATTTGTCGCAATCCCTACCGCAATCCCGCCACAGCCATTGATTAGCAGAATTGGTAATTGAGCGGGTAAAACTGTCGGCTCTTGTTGAGAATTATCAAAGTTACCAATGAAGTCCACCGTTGCGGTACTAATTTCGCCCAGTAATGCCTCATGACTAATCGGTGCTAGCCGTGTCTCGGTATACCGCATCGCCGCCGGAGGATCGTTGTCTACCGAGCCAAAATTGCCGTGTCCAGACAATAGTGGATAACGAGTCGAAAAGTCCTGAGCGAGTCTAACTAGGGCATCATAGACCGATTGGTCGCCGTGGGGATGATATTTACCCAAGACATCCCCGACGACACGAGCGCATTTCCGAAAAGGTCTGTCGGGTGTCAATCCCAATTCGTGCATGGCGTAGATAATCCGCCGATGCACGGGTTTGAGTCCATCGCGGACATCTGGCAACGCCCGCCCCACAATCACACTCATGGCGTATTCTAGGTACGATCGCTGCATCTCTGAGTGCAGGGCAATGGGAATAATTTTGTCTGTACCCAGCAGATCTAGCTGTTTAACCATGAGTTCAAATGTCTATCTCGATCGCTTTAGTTAATCCTCAGTCTGCCATAAACTGTTCGCGATCGGGCTAGACTGCGAAATAATAATACATGATTACCAATTTAGGGATTAGGTTTTAGGCTTTAGGGGGATTTAGGCTAGAGGTTAGAGGTTAGGCTTTAGGTTTTAGGTTTTAAGTTTTAGAAGGGAAGAGGTTCGGGGTTAGAGGCTAGGCTTCAGGGGGAAAAGGTTATGCTTCAAGTTTTAGGGTGAGGTTACAGAACGCCTGCGTTTCCATCTTTCCTAAAGCCTAAAGCCTAAAGCCTAAAGCCTAAAACCTAACCCCTAAAGCCTAAAGCCTAACCCCTAGCTGGAGCTTTGGTAATAAAATCTCTCACCCGTGGAGTCTGAATCAATTTGCGAGTGTCGTTGAGGAGTTTATCGCCCCACAAATTATCTTTGAGGTATTGAATATTTGCATAACGACTGTCGAGAGAGATCGCTTTTTCGGCGGTGGTATATGCCTCGGCTTGCTTGCCTTGAGTAAATAGGGCGACTGCCATAGCTAACATGGGTTCTGCTGCTTTGGGATCGATCGCGATTGCTCGTTGCCAGTTTTGAATTGCGCCATTCATATCGCCACTTTCATAACTAACTAATCCAATATTATTGATTGCTGGCCAGAATTTTGGATCTTTTTTGACAGCCTTTTGATACTGAGCGATCGCATCTGGATACTTATTTAATTTATAATAAGCATTACCCAAGTCGAAGAGCGCACTATTGTTATCTGGCTTAATTTTCAGTCCCGATTGGATCGTGTCGATAGCCTTTTGATGATCGCCTTTTTGGAAATATGCCGAACCCAACATAAATAATATATCTGGATCTTGCGGCTTAATTAATTTAGCCTGTTGCAGCGCGTCAATTCCTTTCTGGTATTTTTGAGTTTGGACGTATAAAGTCCCCAAAAAGAACCAAGCATCATTGCTGTTTGGTGATAGTTGAGTTGCCAATGCAACGCGGGGAATCGCTTGTTCGTACTGTTGAAATTGAACTAATCCCGCTGCCTGTCTGAGCAAGCTTTTACTCGTATCTTCTAAAGATTGAGGATCTTGTTTTGGGGTATAAGGAAGTAAAGCTTGGCTATAGGTAGGCGTTGGTACGCTGACAATCCCCAAGCAAGCAGTAAGGAGTAGTAGATAGATCCGTTTATGCACGATAAATTAGGTCTAGGTAGGTAGTCGGAGATAAGCAGATGAAACAGATCGAGCGATCGCAGCTTGGCTTGAACATCGGTTTTCGTTCAAATTCCATGATAAGACAGATTTTACAGCGATTAGGGTAATTCTGGAGTGAGTCCACAGGTTCCCATTCCCGCCAGCGACTGGCAACAAGAATATTGCTATTAAGATCCAGTTGCACTACAAACTGGTGCGGTTTTCACTACCGATGCTCAAATCGAGAGGCTAAAGCGGAATGATGTGACCTTTAGCACTGGCGATCCCCACCCACAAAGAGTTAGAATTAGTGTAAATAAACGTAACAGATCCTATCAAAAGTCGATCGTTGCTTTGCCAGTGGAACAGGTCGATCGATTGAGAAATCATTTGAGAGTTTGAATCAAAGATTAATGAACATCAATCTCCTATGCAACTACCTTTTATCAAAGATATCAAGCATCCTCTCCCAGTCATCGCTGGTATTGCGGCGGCAACGATCGGGATTGCGGCACTCGGAACTGTTGCGGTAACTCAATTTAAGCCAGCCCCTAAAATCGATCTAGCCCGCTATACGACGGTAGCTAAGTCGCAAGATTTGACCGATCGAATTACGGCTAGTGGTAATATCATCCCCTTCCAAACGGCGAACCTGAGTCCGAAAACAGCCGGAAGGGTTGCCAGCCTCTACGTCGAGCAGGGAGATCGCGTGGTTCAAGGGCAAAAAATCGCCCAAATGGAAAATGCGGAAATTCAAGCTGGATTTGCCCAGGCTCAAGCCAATGTCCAGCAAGCACAGGCTAATTTGAATAAGGCGAAAAATGGTACCAGAGCGGAAGAAATAACTCAAGCACAAGCTAAAGTGGCTCAAGCCCAAGCCAATCTCAATAAGGCGAAAAATGGTAATCGCCCCGAAGAAACCGCCCAGGTTCAGGCAAAATTGGCTCAAGCACAAGCCAATCTCAATCTAACTCAATCGATCGCGCCGCAACAAATCGAACAGGCTACAGCCCAAATTTCCGCTGCTACAGCCAAACTCAAACTCGCTCAAGCTCAAATCACTCGAAATCGATCGCTTCAAAGCTCAGGGGCGATCGCTCAAGATAAACTAGATCAATCTACAGCGGACTATCAGACAGCTAAAGCCAATCTCTTGGATGCTCAACAAAAACTCCAACAGATTCGCAATAGCAGCCGATCGGAAGTCAGCCAGCGTCAAGCCGCCGTCACTGAAGCTCAACAGGCACTCCGTCAGTCAAAAATCGGCTCTCGTTCGGAAGATGTCGCCAGTTTCGCCGCTCAAGTCGAACAAGCTCAAGCAGCGTATCAACAAGCAAAAAATGGCTCTCGCCCTGAAGATATCGCTCAATTCACGGCTGCATTAGCGGTAGCAAATGCCCAGCTCCAGTCCGCGAGATCTCAACTAAATGACACAACAGTTGTGGCACCTTTTGCGGGGCTAATTACCCAACGCTATGCCAGTATTGGGGCATTTGTGACACCGACTACTTCAGCTTCGAGTAGCTCTTCAGCGACTTCAACTTCAATCGTGGCTCTAGCCAAGGATATGGAAGTCAAGGCGAAGGTACCAGAAGTAGATATTGGTAAGATTAAGATCGGTCAAAAGGTCGAAATAACTGCAGATGCTTTTAGTGACAAGCCTTTTCAAGGTACAGTTCGATTGGTTGCACCAGAAGCAGTAATCGAGCAGAATGTCACCTCATTTGAAGTCCGAGTTGCTCTCGATACTGGTAAAGATGTATTGCGATCGGGTATGAATGTCAACACCGTATTTAGTGGACAACGTACTAGCAATGCGCTGACAATTCCGACTGTTGCCATCAGTTCCAAGCGTGGTCAAACTGGTGTTTATATAACTGGTGAAAATAACGAACCTAAATTTAAAGCAATTAAAGTTGGTAGTACAGTTAAGGATAGAATCCAAATAATTGAAGGTCTAAAATCTGGCGATCGAGTCTTTATTGATATTCCCCCAGGATTTAAAGATAAAATGATGGGCGATAATAGTAAGTAATCAGCAATCGATACAGGTAAAGGTAAAGCTAAAACCAACTCCCAACTTCTAATGAATCTATTTGAAAGCTTAAATATGGCAGCAAAAACACTCGTATCTAACAAGCTACGAAGTGGTTTAACCATGCTGGGAATTGTAATTGGAAATGCTTCAGTCATCACGATGATCGGAGTGGGCGAAGGTACTCAAACACTAGCAACAGATCAATTCAAAAATCTCGGCCCAAATACATTATTTATTTTACCTGGTAGCCCCAAAGCTCAAAATATTCGGAATGGTGGGACACCGCCAACGTTGGTATTGAGTGATGCGCGGGCGATCGCTCGTCAAGTCCCATCTGTATCTGGAGTCGCCCCCATCCTCCAATCTTCAGCGGTAATTAGTTACCAAAATATTACAACGACTTCGATTCTCCAAGGTACAACGGCTGACTTTACTACCGTTCGTAACTTTGCAGTCGATAAAGGGCGATTTGTCAATGCTCTAGATGTTAAAACTGATAAGCAAATTGCTATGCTAGGCACAGATATTGCCCAGCGACTATTTGGCAATGAAAGTCCATTGGGAAAGCAGATTAGGGTAAATAATCTCAGCTTTGAAGTAGTTGGCTTGATGGAAGGAAAAGGATCTTCTTTTGGTAGCAATCAAGATGATGCGATTTTTATTCCAATTACCACGATGAGTAAACGGGTGATTGGGAGAACTTCACCCTTTGGAATCCGATTGTCATTAATTTCGGTGGCTGCAAAAAACAGTGAGAGTATGGATGCAGCCGAGTTTCAAATCACTAATTTGCTCCGTCGTAGACACAAAATAATTGGAGATGATGATTTTACAGTTCGCAATCAAAAAGATGCGCTGACTATTGTTACTACTATTACTAGTGCTCTGACATTACTACTAGGTGCGATTTCAGGTATATCGCTCTTAGTTGGGGGAATTGGCGTGATGAATATTATGCTGGTATCTGTCACCGAACGCACTCAAGAAATTGGACTGCGGAAGGCAATCGGCGCAACTCAAAATGATATCCTGATTCAATTCACGATCGAGGCGATCATTCTCTCCACAGTTGGCGGGATTATTGGTACTCTGATCGGGATCGGAAGTATTTTGCTAATTGCAAATTTTTCCCCGCTCAAATCAGCAGCTATCTCACCATCAGCAATTATATTGGCTGTGAGTGTTTCTGGTGGAATTGGCTTATTCTTTGGTGTTGTTCCCGCCAGACAAGCAGCAAAATTAGACCCGATCGAGGCTTTAAGAAGTGTTTAACTATTCCCTCGATCGTGAAAAATTAAACATTTAGTGTAGGTGTGAATGGTGAATTATGAATGCCTATTTCTTCGGTGGGAAGGGAGTATTATGAGGGGAAGATTCAGTCGAGACTTAGTTGCAGGGAGGGAAATGTAGGCGATTGGATCCGCTCGTTGCCTCGATATTCGGCTGGCTCATACCAACCTTCATCTAAAGTGAAAATAGTAATTTTGGCGAGTAGCGGATCGACAATCCAGTATTCAGGAATATCTAAAATACTATACTCAGAACGTTTGGCGCGATAATCGGTAGTTTTAGTCGATTCACTTACAACTCCTACTACCAATAGCGGCGGGGATTGGGTAAATTCAATTACCGCTTCACGAGTTGCTAATGTCGGCCATTGTTCCACTGGAATAATGACGAGATCGGGAATGCGACAAGTATCCCACTTTCCGCCTCTAGGACTGCCAATCCCCACCAATCCAGGTAAAACAACCCAATCTCGATTCTGGCTGGCAATTTCTTCTAAAGAACGTTTGATCGATCTGATAATTGCGCCGTGTTGTCCAGTTAACCGATCGAGTGTAATACTCATAGCAGCTCTCTAACAACTAGTTGTTTCGATGCTAACATTTATGGAATACACCTGACTCAATTATGAACAAAATCGGCTTACCAACCTGTCTAAATAACCCCATTTTTCGACAGCTATATTTCGCTCAAACAATTAGCTTATTTGGGGATGCTTTGACTTGGTTGGGTTTAGCATTGTTAGCTTTTGAACTAGCTGGTAAATCTGCTCCAGTTGTCCTTGCAGGTGCATTGACGTTGAGAGTGACAGCTTTTACATTACTATCACCATTAGCAGGAGCGATCGCTGACAGGTTCGATCGCAAGCCGATCTTGATGGTTACTCATTTAGGGCGGATGCTGCTGGTTTGTCTATTACCATTCGTACAGAGTATCTGGCAAATCTATGCGCTGGTACTAGGTTTAAATATCCTCAATGCTTTTTTTGCACCGACTTATCAGGCAACGATTCCCTTAGTCACTGGTGATGCTGAATATCGTCAAGCGATCGCTTTATCAGGGACTACTTATCAAATTTTGGGCGTATTTGGGCCAGGTATTGCGGGGGTGCTGGCACTATTTATCGGTGCAAGGGATTTATTTTTCTGGGATGGGTTGAGCTTTATCATCGCGGCGATCCTAATTGGGACTCTTCCTGGTAACTTGCGATCTGATGTGGCGGAACCTGGAAATCGATCTGTAGGGCAGATTTGGGCGGATATTCAGGCTGGAACGTCAAAGCTATGGACTGATGCGCCGATTCGGTATGGTTTGATGATGCAGCTAGTCGCCTCGATTGCTGGTGCCCAGATTTTGGTAAATACAGTCAGCTATGTTCAGGGTACGCTCCATCAGACAGCGGTAGAGTATGGTTGGGTGATGATGGGCTTTGGCTTGGGTGCCACCTGCGGGACGATAGCGATCGGGATTTATCCACAATATCGCTCGAAAATTATGACGCTGCTTGGTGGTGGTGTGCTGATTAATGCCGCATTACTCGGTGCCAATTATGTCGGATTGGCTCCCCTGATTTTATTATGGGCGATCGCGGGATTCGGACAAAGTCTCATCAACTTATCGCTGCAAACACTAATTGCCGATCGTACCCCGACAAATATGCAGGGGCGTGTTTATGGGGCGCATTTCGCCTGGAGCCATCTGTGGTGGGCGGGAGCCTATCCATTAGCGGGAT
>ENA-OFDM01000768-OFDM01000768.1-metagenomes-genome-assembly--contig:-NODE-768-length-12187-cov-3.327234_pt1 | contig 12187 bp, 9 predicted proteins | sample MGYA00153385_OFDM01 | MGnify analysis MGYA00153385
CGCGTCGACGAAGACGCCGTCTCGGCTTCCGACGCGTTGGAACTCGGCGCGGCGCTCGGCCTCGATGTGGCATTCGTCACGCGCGCGCGTGCGGCACTGGGCGACGCGCGGACTCCAGGCTAACCGCCGAGAATCTGGTCGCGATGGAGCCCCTCGTCATCACCGTTGCCGCCGTTGGCGCCGAACTGTCGCGCGAGCAGACGCCACATCTGCCGTTGACGCCGGAGGAGCTCGGTGAAACCGCGGCGCGTTGCCAAGCGGCAGGCGCCGCGATGATCCACGTGCACTGCCGCACGGATGCCGGTCGCAACACGGCAGACCCCGCGCGATTCGCTGCCGCGCGCGATGCGATCCGCGAGCGCAGCGATCTCATCGTCCAGTTTACGACCGGTGGCGCGATCGGGATGACGGCAGCGCAACGTGCCGCGCCGCTTGCGATGCGGCCCGAGATGGCGACGCTCACCTGCGGCACCGTAAACTTCGGCGATGAAATTTTCGAAAATAGCTTCCCGATCATGCGCGGCATCCTCGCCGAGATGGCGCGTTACGACGTGCGGCCCGAACTCGAGATCTTCGATGCGGGACATCTCGCAAATGCGAAGCGTCTCGCGGGCGAAGGCGTCCTCACGTTCCCACAGCACGTCGATTTCGTGCTCGGTGTTCCGGGCGCACTCGATGCCTCGGTTCGCAATCTCGTCTATCTCGTCGATACACTGCCGCCGGGATGTACGTGGTCGGTTGCGGGCATCGGTCGCGCGCAACTCGCGCTCGCGGCGGTCGCGATCGTTATGGGAGGCCACGTCCGCGTCGGTCTCGAGGACAACATCTACTTCGCAAAGGGACGCCTCGCCCGAAACGACGAGCTCGTCGCGCGCGTCGCCGCGCTCGCCGAAACGCTCGGCCGCCCCGTCGCGTCGCCGGCGGAGGCACGCGCGATCCTCGGGCTCGCACCGCGAATGCTAGCCACGCCTGTGGTGAGCTAGCCCGTGCTCTTCCTCGCCGAATGCGACGACGGCGTCGCTCGGTTGCAATACCGCGACCACAGGGGCGCGTGGTCGGCACGCCGTAACGGACGCACTTTCACCATCGCCCCCGGGGGCATCCGCACTGTTTAGCTACATCGTCCGTCGGACGCTTCAGGCCATCCCGCTGCTCTTGCTGATCTCCGTCATCCTGTATTGGATCCTCAGCAACGCCCCGGGCGGGCCGCTCGCGCCCTACCTGCAAAATCCGCATATCACCGCCGCCGACATCGCGCGGCTCAAGCACAATTTTGGGCTCGATCAGCCGTTGCCCGTGCGGTACGTGCGCTGGCTCGGCATGGTGCTACGGGGTGATTTCGGCTATTCGAATTCCAATAGCGAGAGCGTCGCCACGGCGATCATCGAGCGCATTCCGGCGACAGTCCTGCTGAGCGGAACCTCGCTCGTGCTCTCGCTCGTCATCGGTATTTCGATCGGTATCTTCGCCGCGATCAAGCCGTACTCGACGGTCGATTACATCGTGACGACGCTCGCGTTCTTCGGCCAATCGATGCCGGTCTTCTGGTTCGCGCTGATGTTGCAACTCGCGTTTGCGGTCGGCGGAATTACGGCATTCGGCTACCATTTCGCGTTGCCGTCGGCGGGAATCTCCTCAAGCGACGAATTCGATCTCGGCGATCGCATCGCACATCTCATCTTGCCGACGGTCGTCTTGAGTTTTCTCAATATCGCCGTTTGGAGTCGCTTTACACGAAGCTCGATGCTCGAAGTCGTGAAGACGGATTACATGCGTACGGCCGCAGCAAAAGGTCTCGACCGCTCGAAAATCATTCTGCGCCACGGCCTCAAGAACGCACTTATCCCCGTGGTCACGATCATCGCGCTCAGCCTGCCCGATCTGTTTTCGGGTGCCGTCGTGACGGAGACGATCTTCGCGTGGCCGGGCATGGGTCGCTTATTCTTTAGCGCGCTCGGACAGTTCGATTTTTCGCTGCTCATGGGCTACCTCGTGATCGTATCGTTCCTCGTCGTGTTCTTCAATTTGCTCGCCGACGTCGCGTACGCATACCTCGACCCGCGCGTGAAATACGACTAGGAGAAGATCATCGCTATTACGCTGGTTCCCGGCGCCATCGCCGTACCGAATGCCGACGACGATTTCGTTCTCGAACGCCGCGGCGTCTGGAAACGATTCCGCAAGCACAAGCTCGCGCTCGTTGGCGCATTCGTACTTCTCGCGGTCACGATCATCGCAGCGTTCGCAAAATTTCTCGCACCCGCCGATCCCAACTTCATCGATCAAGTCAACTGGTCGGGCTATCCGCTCGCACCGGGCGTCGCAGGCCACATTTTAGGCACCGATGAGAACGGCCGCGACCTGCTCTCGCGTCTGATGTATGGCGCTCAGATCTCGCTCATGATCGCGTTCTTCACCGTCTTTTTGCAACTCACGATCGGTACCGTAATCGGCGCGTTCGCCGGCTACTACGGCGGTCTCGTGGACTATATCCTGATGCGCATCACCGATGTCTTTCTCTCGATTCCGCTGCTGCCGTTGCTCCTCGTGCTTACGGCGATCGTGGCGGCGTCATCGAACAAGGCGTCGCTCGGGCTCGGGGTCATCGTCGTGATCATCGGCGGCCTCTCCTGGCCGGGCGTCGCGCGTCTCGTGCGCGCCTCATTCTTGAGTCTGCGCGAAAAAGAATTCTGCGAAGCGGCGCGTGCCGTCGGCAATCCCGATATCCGGATCATCTTTCGGCACCTCTTGCCCAATGCGATCGCGCCGATCATCGTCCAGGGCACGCTCTCGGTCGCGACGGTCATCATCGTCGAATCGACGCTCTCGTTTTTGGGATTCGGAATTCAGCCTCCGACGGCGTCGTGGGGTAATATGCTCGCCAACGCCGAGTCAAATATGGCGATCGCGCCGTGGGTCGCGATCTTCCCCGGGCTCTGCATTCTCGTTACCGTGCTCGCGATCAATTATCTCGGCGACGGCTTACGGGATGCGATCGACCCGAACATGAAGTGACGGCGAGCCCGATCTCATTGGGGCTTGCCTTTCCGACGTCGAGTCGGTATTATTCACCGGATGCCGCCTCGCAGCGGCATCGTTTCCCTCTCGTGCGCAAGTGGCGGAATTGGTAGACGCACTAGCTTGAGGGGCTAGCGCTCGCAAGGGCGTGCTGGTTCGAGTCCAGTCTCGCGCACCATACGATCGACCAACGAAACCAACATGGAGCGGCTGTTCGCAGCAGGCTCCGTTTTCGTTGCTCGGCGCACCCGCAATCTAGACATGGACCTCTCGGACGTGGCCCGTCTCGATTTCGTAGATGAAGCCACGGACGTGGTCGCGGTGCGGGAGAAACGGATGCGCGCGCACGCGTTCGACGGCGTCGCGGACCGCGCGATCGATATCGTCGAAGGCACCGAAGCCGTACGGCGGTGCGTGCCCGACCTCCGCGACGAGCGTTGCGTTGAGCGCCGCTTCGTCCGTGCCATGAAGACCGCACCCGGTGTGGTGCATGAGGACGATCTCGCGTGTCTGCATCGTGCGCTGTGAGAGCACGAGGGAGCGGAGCATGTCGTCGGTCGCGAGTCCACCGGCGTTGCGCAAGATGTGCGCCTGCCCCGAATCGAGGCCGAAGATGCGGAAAATATCGATTCGAGAGTCCATGCACGTGACGATCGCAACGTGCTCGGTTGGGATGACTTCACGGGGGCCTTCGAAATCGGCCTCGTGGAGGACTGCGTTTCGGACGAGGGCTTCGGTTGCGGTGCTCACGTGAGCTTTTTCTTTGCTATGCCGAGGCGGGCGCCCCTTGCGATGAACGATCGTCGTCTCGAACACGGGGTTTTCCCAGATTGGTGTGGCAACGTGGAAGAAACGTGCCCGAACGGGGCTGCGGGCCGAAACACCGGCGTCGAAGCATTGGTATGTCGGGCGATATCTGCCCGGGCCGTTCATGGAGCCAAGAGTTCGTATGTGGTTGACGCGATTTGCGATTTCCCGACCGGTCATCACGGCGATGGTTTTCATCGGGCTCGCGATCTACGGGCTCTTTTCGTATCTCTCACTCGGCGTCAACCTCTTCCCGAATGTCTCGTTCCCGATCGTCGCCATTCACGCGAGCTATCCCGGCGCTTCGCCCGCCGAGATGGAGAAGCTCGTCATCAAGCCGATCGAAGATCAGATCGACGGCATGGAGAATCTCGACCGTCTCTCCGCGACGGCGCAAGAAGGCACCGCGACCGTCATTGCCAAGTTCAAACTCGACAGCGACCTCAATTACGAGACGATCGACGTTCAGCGCCGCGTCGACACCGCACGCATCTACATGCCGAGCGATATCACGCCCCCCGAGGTTACGAAGTTCGGGACGGGAAGCGACCCGATCATCGAAGAGGCCGTCAGTTCGCAAAAACTCTCGGCGGCCGAACTCTCCGATCTCGTCACGAATCGCATCGTGCCCGAACTCAAAGCGGTCGCGGGCGTGCTCAGCGTCGATACCGCGGGCGATACCGCGCGCGAAATACACGTGTATCCCGATCAATCACGGCTGCTCGCAGCGAACGCCACACTCGCCGATCTGAGCTCGGTCCTCGAACGCAATAACGCCAATCTTCCGGGTGGTCGTATCGATTCGGCGTCGCAAGAGACGACGGTCTCCGTGCACGCCGACATTACGGCACCGCAGGATATTCTGCTCCTTCCCGTCGCCGTGCCCGGTGGCGCGCAGAAAACGTTGCGCGTCGGGGATCTCGCGCGCGTCGACGACGGCCACGTCGAGCAGCGCCGACCCACGCACTACAACGGCCACGCCTCGATCTTACTCGAGGTGCAACGCCAGATCGACGCCGATACGCTCAAGACGACCGAACTCACGCGCGCGGCGATCGCGAAGCTCGCGGCCGAATTTCCCAACGTTACGTTCGGTGAGATCGACGCATCGGCGGATTATACGCGCGCCTCGGTCAACGGCGTGTTGCAGAGCCTGCTCGAGGGCATCGTGCTTACCGCGATCGTGATGCTGCTTTTCTTGCACGCGTGGCGCAACGCCGTCGTCGTCATGATCGCGATTCCGACCTCGTTGCTCGCGACGTTCATCGTGATGAAGCTCATGGGCTTCACCGTCGATGTCATCTCGCTCATGGGCCTCGGGCTCACGATCGGTATCCTCGTCGACGACTCGATCGTCGTGCTCGAAAATATCACGCGTCATCGCGATATGGACGAGTCGCCGATGGACGCGGCAATCAACGGCCGCACCGAGATCGGCAACGCCGCAATCGCGATCACGCTCGTCGACGTCGTCGTATTTTTGCCGATTGCGTTTCTCTCCGGCATCGTCGGTAAGTACATGAAAGAGTTCGGCATCGTCATCGTCGTTGCGACGCTCTTTTCGTTGCTCGTCTCGTTCACTCTCACGCCGCTACTCGCGGGCCGTTGGTCGGTCAAAGAGCGCAGCGGTGCCGTGCCGTGGTGGGCGCGTGGCTTTCAAGGCGCCTTCGATACGCTCGGCCGTTGGTACGCGGAACGCGCGTTACCGTGGTGCCTGCGCAATCGCATCCTCGTGCCGCTCGTCTGCGTCGCGCTCATCATCGGCGCCGTCTCGCTCGTGCCGCTCGGCTTCATCGGCTCGGAGTTCATTCCGTCGTCGAATACGGGCGTGCTCAACGGGTCCGTGCAGTATCCCGTCGGGCAACCGCTTTCGACGACGGCAGCTGCGATCTCGCGCCTCGAAGGCCGTTTGCTCGCACTCGACGGCGTGAAATCCGTGCTCACGACGGTCGGCACGAAACGCTCCGGCATGGGCAATAATACCGGCGGCAATCTCGCGACGTTTACGGTGATTCTCGAAAAGTCGCGCCGCCGCGAGACGGATCGCGTGCTCGCCGAGGCGACGAAGCTCGGAAGTTTCGTTCCCGGTGGTGATTATCAGATCGCAAAAGAAGGCGGCGCCGGCGGCGGCGGGGCGGCGATCCAGTTTACGATGACGGGTCCCGATGCGGCGCTCGATGCGGGTGCGGCACAGATCGCGTCGCTCATTCGCAAGCAGCCCGGCGCCGTCAACGTTTCCGCGGGCGCCGATAGCCGGGGGCCGCGCCTCAACATCCATATCGATCCCGCACGCGCGGCCGTGCTCGGCATCGCGCCGGGCGATGCTGCGACGGCGGCGCGCATCGCGATCGGTGGCGTGATCTCGACGAAGGTTCGCTTGCAGAACGGGCTTACCGACGTGCGGCTCGAGCTGCCGCCGGCGGAACGTAACGACATCGCGGTCATCCGCGCGGTGCGCGTGCGCGCGGCAGATGGCAGCATGGTTCCGCTCGGGCAAGTCGCCGATTTTTCGACGACGCGCGCGCCCACGAAGATCGAACGCCAATCGCGCAATCGTGTCGTGCGCGTGACCGCCGATGTCGATCCCAACGCCGGTGTGTCGCTCGGCAAGATCCTCGCGCCGATCCAAGCGAAGATATCCGAGCCCGGCTATCTTCCCGCAGGCGTCCACGCGCTCGCCGATGGCGATGCGGATCTTTATAACCAAACCTTTACGAGCATGGGCCTCGCGTTGCTCACGTCGTTCATACTCGTTTACATGCTCATGGTCGTGCTCTATGGATCGTTCGTCGAACCGTTCGTCGTGATGTTTGCGGTGCCGGTCTCGATCGTCGGCGCGCTCGGCGGCCTCGCGGTGCGCCATCAGACGCTCAATCTCTTCTCGCTCATCGCGATCGTCATGCTCTTCGGGCTCGTTTCCAAGAACGGCATCTTGCTCGTCGACTACGCGAACCAACAGCGCAAGAAATTTGGCCTCTCCGTTCAAGAAGCGATGCTCGCGGCTGCGAAGACGCGCTTCCGACCGATTCTCATGACGACGTTCGCGATGATCTTCGGCATGTTGCCACTCTCGCTCGGCATCACCGAGGGCGCCGAGGAACGCGCGTCGATGGGAACGGTCCTCATCGGCGGCCTCCTGAGTTCGTTGATCCTCACGCTCGCTCTCGTTCCCGTGATCTATACGTTCGTGATGGGCGGCGCGGAGAAACGCGAGAAGAAGCAGGCGAAGCGTGCGTCGCGCGACGGCGAACGCGGGCGTCCGGAGTTCGAACGCCCGATCGGCCTCGGCGCGCCGGGCGACTGAGCGGTCGTTTTCTGGGTAAAGATTGATTTCGGAAGCCCATTTACCAGACCACAAGGAAAATCCAGACATGCAATTTTCAATTATTCGTAAAACGACGGTCGGCGCGACGGCGCTCGGCACGTTGCTCGCCATCACGACGTTGCCCGCGTGGGCCTTATCCGTCACGGTCAACGGCCAGACCGCGACCTTCAACCCGCCGCCGATCGAACGCGCGGGGCGTGTCTTCGTACCCTTACGCGGCGTCTTCGAACGTTTGGGCGCAAGCGTCGTGTACCAGGGCGGCGTGATCAACGCGACGGGGAATAACCGCACGATCTCGCTGAGGATTGGTTCGACGACCGCCGCGATCAATGGCGAAGCGAAAACGATCGATGTCGCGCCGTTCATCATCGGTGCGAGTACGTACGTCCCACTTCGCTTCGTTTCCGAAGCGCTCGGCGCTGGCGTCAACTACGATTCGAGTAACGCGATCGTCGCACTCACCACGAGCGGAAACGTCGCCATCGCTCCAGCCGGCCCCGCTGCAACGAGCGCGCCTGCAGCCGCACCAGTTGGCAACATCCTCAAAGACTTCGAGCCCGGAAACGGTGCGGTCGTCACCTCGACGAAGCCGACGGTTTCTGCAAACTTCAATGCGAACGTCGATCCCAACAGCGTTCATTTGTTGCTCGACGGCCGCGATATCACGAGTGCGTCGACGACGTCGACGACGGGCTTCGTCTACGCACCGCCGTCACCGTTGCAATCGATCAAGCACACGGCTTCGGCATCGGGCAAGCTCGCGAGTGGCGGAAGCTTCGCGCAGACGTGGTCGTTCACGACGGGCACCGAGACGCCACGGAATAGCTTGACGCTCTCGACGCCGATCGACGAAAGCACTGTCGGTCAAAACTTCGAAATCAAGGGAAAGACGTTGCCCAACGCCCGGATCCACATCAACGCGGGTGCGACGGCGAGCCTCGGTGGCGTTTTCGCCTTCGGTGCGGGAAATTACACGGGTGATACGATCGCCGATGGCAACGGTAACTTCTCACAAGCCGTCTCGTTGCAAACCGTCAGCGGCGCGACGATCGGTCTGACCGTTACCTCGACCGATACCGCGACCAAAGAGAGCGCCCAGAAGAAACTGCGACTGCGCGCCCAATAACGGCAGGGTGTCTCTCCAGCGCACCGCGTTCATTACTGCTGCGGCGCGAGGCCTCGCGCGCGGGATCGCTACCGATCTCGCGTGCGGCGGTTATCGCGTCGCTTTCACGTATCGTGGCGATGGAACGTCGCCCGAGGCGACGCTCGCGGCCATTCGCGCGCGTGGCGGTGACGCGCTCGCAATCGCAGCCGACCATGGCATTGCGGGGCAGACGGAGCGCGCGATCGCGGATGCGCGCGAAGTGCTCGGGCCGATCGACGTGCTGGTGCACGCGGTGGGGCCGATCGTCGTTAAGCGCTTCGCAAAATCGACGATGGGCGAATTCCGCGAGATGGTCGCGGGCAATCTCGAAAGCGCGGTGGAAGCGTCGTTTGCCGTTCTCCCCGCGATGCGCGAGCGCGGCTTCGGTCGACTCGTCTTTTTTGGGATGAACGGCACGCATATAACGCTTCCCGCGCGCAGCATGAGTCTCTACGGTGCGGCAAAGGCGGGCGTCGTGCAATTTGCGCGGACGCTCTCGCTGGAAGAAGCCGAACACGGGATTACGGTCAACATCATCGAGCCCGGAGACATCCGCGATAAGGACGTCGACCGCGAAGGCGCGCGCGCGATCCCTGCAAACAACCCGACGCGGCATGCGGGATCGTGGGAAGATATCGCTTACGCGGTGCGCTTTTTGGTTTCCGATCAGGCGAGTTTTGTGAACGGACAGACGATCGGGGTCAATGGAGGACTCGTGGAGCCGCACGAGTGACGGCGCTCCTGTGGGCCATTATCGCGTGCGTCGTGCTCGTACGTGGCATCGTCGCATTCAAGCTCCCGCTTACGGGCGATGAAGCCTATTATTGGGAGTGGAGTCGTCATCTCGCGTGGGGATACGTCGATCATCCGCCACTCGTAGCGTGGACGATTGCCGCGTTCACCGCATTCGGCCAGACGCCCGGGCTCGTGCGGTTGGGCTTCGTACTCTGCGGACTCATCGCATCGATTGCGATTGCGGGCTGTGCGACGGAGCTTACCGGAGATCGCCGCGCCGGTGCGATCGCCGCACTCGCGCTCGCGCTTACGCCCCTAGCATCGCTCGCATTCGGTTCGGCATCGCCCGACGGTCCGTATCTCATGTTCTGGTCGCTCGCGCTGTATTTCGGGGCGCGCGCGTTCAAGGGCGACGGACTGCGCGATTGGTCGTTGCTCGGCGTCGCGATCGCGGGCGTCTTGCTCTCGCGCGTGCTCGGCTACGCGCTGCCGTTCGGCATCTGCGCGTACGCGTTGCTGACGCCGAGCGTGCGTCACGTTTGGCGACGTGGTTTGCCGCTGGGGCTCGGCATTGCAGCCGCCCTGTACGCGCCCTTTCTCCTCTGGAACGCGCAACACGATTGGGTCACGCTCGGCTTCGCACTCGTGCATCGTCACGAGGAAGCGCATTCGTTCGATCTGCATCGCGTCGGTGTGCTCTTGCTCACGCAAGCCGCAGCCTATTCGCCGGGTATCTTTCTCGCGGTGCTCGTGCTCGCGCTTCGGCCGCGCAACGCCTATCTCGCGTGGACCGCGATCCCGCAACTCCTCATCGTGACGGGGCTCGCGTTCGTGGAGAAAGTCGAGATCCATTGGATTTTCGGAACGCTCGTCTCGCTCTCCGCGATGCTCGGCGTGGCGTACACGCAGATCTCGCATCGCATGAAGATCGTGTGGACGACGATCTGCGTCGTTCCCGGCGCGATTCTCGTGCCCGCGATCTTGGCGGTTTCGTTCGCACCGATTCCGATCTATAACGTCGTGCATCGCGAGACGGGAGCGCAACTGCGCAACGGCGGGCCATTCGAAATCATGACGTACGCGATGGTCGCGCGCGATGCCGCGCGCTTGGCGAAAGAACGCGACGCCGTCGTGATGACCGACGGATACGGGCTCTCGTCGGTGATGGATTTCGATGCGGGCATCGCGCCCGTCGTCATCGGCTACGATTGGCAAGGCCGCGAATCGCGCCAGTGGTATCCCGATGGCAATCGCCCGACACGCGCGCTCTTCGTCGATAAAGAACCGCTTTCGACGCGACCCGATATCGCGATACATTTGCGCCGCGCGTGTGCGCGCGTGGTCGATGGCGGCACGCATCCGTATAGCTTTGGCGGCACGACGCCGCGCGCGTATTACTTTACGTGGTGCGAGGGCCTCGGCAGCGACGGCCTCGCGATCCTCCGCTGGGAACGCGAGGCGCAAGCGAACGATGCTTGATTACATTCCGCTTTCGGCGTCGGCTGGGCGGCGGCTCGCAACGAACGAATTACGTTCGCTCGCAACGCAACGCATGCGCGACCTCGGGTACGCCTACGTGGGCAACGAGTTTTCGCCGCAATCGACGGGCCTGCGCTTCGACGTGATCGGCGTAGCGAAGTATACGCGGCAGGTGCGGATCTACGAAATCAAATCGTCGCGCGGCGATTTTCTCACCGATGCGAAATGGGAACGCTATCTGCCGTACTGCACGCACTTCAGTTTCGTCGCACCTGCCGGGGCGATCTTTCGCTTCGAACTCGATCGCGCGATCGGCCTCATCGAATACGGTGCGCCCGCATTCGAGCGCATGCGCCGCGCGCGCCGCTACGGTATGACGATCGTTCGCGAGGATTGCCTGCGTGCGACGCGACCCTCGCAACGGATCCGCGATCACGTCGGAGATGCCGAATGGATCGCGCTTTTGGAAACGCTCGCACTCGGTGCGCGAAACGACACGACGATCGCGCCGACGTTCGACGATGGGTCCGGCATCTGAAGCCGACGTTTTCTCGCGCGCTCGCGATGCTTGCGATTGCTGCGAGCATCACGGGCTGCAGCCGTGCGTCAACGTCGTCGCAGCCGCGCGTGCCGGCGGGATACTCAACTGACGCCGCGCCGCGTGCGACGCCCGTACCGCCGCCGATGTGGTCGCGGCGGCAACGCGACGAGGTCACCTCGAAGATGTCGGCGATCTTCACGGGCGATATTGCTGCTGGGATGGGCATCGTCGTCGTTGCGGCCGACGGTTCGCATCTCTTCGCGCGGCGGGCGCGCGTGGCGATGACGCCCGCTTCGACGCTCAAACTCGTCATCGCGGCGACGGCGCTCGATAGTTTAGGTCCGAAGCATCGCTTCGAGACGCGATTCGTCGGTACGTCGCCGCCCGATGCCGACGGCGTCTTGCACGGCGGGCTCTGGCTCGTCGGTGCGGGCGATCCGATGCTCGATTCGAAGAACGTGCGCGAAGGCGTCGGCGTGCTCGCGCGAAGCGGTATCAAACGCATCGACGGTCCGCTCGAGATCGACGATACGTCCTTTGCGGGACCCGAGCAAAACCCGCGTTGGGATCCCGACGACCTCACCTACGATTACGCAGCGGGCACGAATGCGATCGCTCTCGACGGCGGTGTGGTGGAGTTCGACGTGACGCCGGGCGCACCGGGGGGCGACGCACACGTTCGCCCGATCCCCGATAATCAAGCGATCGTTTTTTCCGGTGCGATCCGCACGAGCGGCTATGGTTCGAACACGTTCGTCACGATCGAACGCAAGCCACAACTCGACCGCGTCGTCGATGGCATGCCGAGTGAATACCTCCTCGACGGTCACATTGCGGCCGGCGAGACGCAGAAATATTATAAGCCCGTGCTCGGTATCACGCAGTATGCGGGCGGCGTGACCGCGGCCATGCTTGCCGAACGCAACATCGCCTTACCCGCGTCGTATCGCGCGGGCGCGGCTCCGGCAAACGCGACGCCGCTGTGGACGCATCGTTCGCCACCGCTCGATTTCATCGTGCGCGACATGCTCGTGCACTCCAATAACCACACGGCTGAGACGCTCTTGCGGATCGTGGGCGAACTCGCGCGCCATCCCGGCACCGACGACGCGGGCATCGCGTTCGAAAAACGCGA
>ENA-OFDM01000769-OFDM01000769.1-metagenomes-genome-assembly--contig:-NODE-769-length-12183-cov-2.669113_pt1 | contig 12183 bp, 10 predicted proteins | sample MGYA00153385_OFDM01 | MGnify analysis MGYA00153385
GAACCTGAGACAGCAGCACACGAGGATGACGACGCCGTCAGCCGCGTGCTGGCGAGAGCCGCGAGCAGGTCGGCCGGCTACACGCTGTTTGGCAGTGGAACCACAATGAACGGCGGGGCGCAGGCGTTACAGCGTCGCGGCGTCGAATCGAACTCCGACGGCGACCAGTTTGACCGCGAAGACCGTCAGGCGCTTCGACGAGTCGCCGGTCTCTCCACCGAACTCGAAGATGTCACCGAGGTCGAATATCGACAGCTGCGGATTGAGCGCGTCGTGCTCATCGGCATCTACAGCCAGGGCAATACCGAAGAGGCCGAGAACTCGATGCGCGAGCTCTTCGCACTGGCCGAGACGGCCGGTGCCACCGTACTGGACGGCCTCCTCCAGCGACGCGCGACTCCCGACCCCAGCACCTTCTTCGGTAAGGGCAAGGCGATCGAGCTGCGGGATGTCGTCGCCAGCGTCGGTGCCGACACCGTCATCGTCGACAGCGAGCTCGCGCCCAGCCAACGGCGTGCCCTCGAGGACGTCGTGAAGGTGAAAGTCATCGACCGTACCGCCGTGATTCTCGACATTTTCAGCCAGCACGCTAAGAGCCGAGAGGGCAAGGCACAGGTCGAACTTGCCCAGCTGGAGTACCTGCTCCCCCGCCTTCGCGGGTGGGGTGAGTCGATGTCTCGCCAGGCCGGTGGCCAGGTGGGCGCGGGTAACGGTATGGGAAGCCGTGGTCCGGGTGAGACGAAGATCGAGCTCGACCGCCGCCGCATCCACACTCGCATGTCCCGCCTGAAGAAACAGATTTTGGCCTTCAAGCCGGCACGGGAGGCGAATCGCGCCAATCGCAACCGCAACTCCGTGCCATCCGTGGCGATCGCCGGGTATACCAACGCCGGCAAGTCGTCGCTACTCAATCGCATCACCCGGGCCGGAGCGCTCGTGGAGAATGCGCTGTTTGCAACGCTGGACACGGCGGTGCGCAAGAACGAGACCGAGGAGGGACAGGCCTACACGCTCACCGACACCGTCGGCTTCGTGCGCAATCTGCCCCACCAACTGGTCGAGGCCTTCCGCTCGACCTTCGAGGAAATCGCTGATTCGGATGTCATCCTTCATGTCGTCGACGGATCGCACCCGGACCCGGCAAGCCAGCTCACCACCGTTCGTGACGTGATCGGCGAAGTCGAAGCCCGCCACATCCCGGAGATCGTGGTGTTCAACAAGAGCGATCTCATCGACGATAGTCAGCGCCTCGTTCTGAGAGGGCTCGAGCCGAAGGCGATCTTCGCGTCGGCGCGCACCGGAGAGGGTATTGAAGAGATCCTCGCGGCCATCGCCCGCACGCTTCCCGCCCCGTCGATCGAACTCGACCTGCTGGTACCCTACGACCGCGGTGACGTGATCTCCGCACTCCACGATCATGCGCGAATCGTGTCGACCGACTACGAGGAGGGTGGGACGCGGATCGCTGTACTCGTTACCGAAGAACATGCGGCGGCCCTGCGTCCTTTCGCGGTGGCCCTGCCCGCGAGCATCGTCTGAGCGCGTAACACTTCTTCTCGTATCAGTCCTGCTTGCTAGGCTGATCGCACGTCGGCCAAGAACTCGTTTAGCGGGACCTGAGGCCGATGGAGCGACAGCCGAGCCCGGCATCCGCCCACAGGAGCCGATCGGCTTCGCATCCGTTTGAGGCGGCGATGCAGTGGGCCTCCGGGCCGCGGCACAGCCATCCTGAAGTCTTGAGGCCAGATCGTGCCCGCTCCCGACAACCCCAGTGAAAACGCTGGGTCGAGCGCGCGCATCCCGTTCTCGTTCGAGCTGTTTCCTCCCCGTACTCCGGCGGCGGCGCAGTCGCTCTGGGGCACAATCCAGCAGCTGGCCGCCCCTGGCCCGGAGTTCATGTCGGTCACCTACGGGGCAAACGGTTCATCCCGTGAGAGTTCGCTCGAGGTGCTGCGTTATATCCTCAGCGAGACCTCGGTCCTTCCCCTCGCGCACCTCACCTGCGTCGGCTCGTCACACTTCGAGGCTAATCGCCTGGTGCGGGAATTCCTCGACGCGGGAATCACGAGCTTCCTCGCCCTCCGCGGTGATCCTCCGCGCGGAGCGGTCGAAGGCGACCATTTTCTCGGCGACCTCGGAAGTGCCTCCGAGCTCGTCCAGCTTATTCATCGGGTTCAGACGGAGCGGGCCCAGTACGCGACACTGCCGTCGCGCAGTGCTTCCGGAGGCGGCGCGATCCCCTCGTCACGGCAGAAGGTGCGCGTGGCCGTCGCTGCCTTCCCGAACGGGCATCCGCGCTCGAAGGGGTCCAACCAGGACGTCGACACCCTGCTGGCCAAGCAGGTCTCCGGGGCGACCATCGCGATTACCCAGCTGTTCTTCCACGCCGAGGATTACCTCGCTTTCGTGGACCAGGCGCACGCCGCCGGAGTGACCATTCCGATCCTTCCTGGGCTCATGCCAGCTACGACAGCGACGCGACTCGAACGCATTCTCGAACTCACGGGAGAACGGCGTCCCGAAGAACTCTCCCGCCGTCTGCACGCCTCTGAGTCGACTGACGAACAGTCGGACATCGGAGTCGAGCACGCGGTTTCGCTCTCTCTCGAGATCCTCGCCGGGGGAGCGCCGGGCCTCCACCTCTACACTTTCAACCAGCACCGAGCCGTCTTGTCCGTGCTCGACGGAGTCGGTCTCATCGCCGGGCCGACCTCACCAGAATCATCCAACCTCAAGGAATCCGTATGACGAGCCCCACTTTCCCCACCGGCAGCATTCTGGGCTACCCCCGGATCGGCCGTCGCCGTGAGCTCAAAAAGGCCGTCGAGTCGTTTTGGGCGGGCAAGATAACTGCCGATGAGCTCGAGGCCACGGCCGTCGAGTTGCGTCGCGTCACGCGCGAACGCCTGGTGTCTCTCGGTCTGGGTAAGACGGACTCCTCCATTCCCGAGGCCTTCTCCTTCTATGACCAGATGTTGGATGCCGCGGTCACGGTCGGTGCCGTTCCCACCCGGTTTTCCTCCCTCGTGGCAGCGGACGGCACCGTCGACCTCGCCGGCTACTTCACGATCGCCCGGGGCGAAGGCGACAACACACCGGCCGAGATGACCAAATGGTTCGACTCGAACTACCACTACCTGGTGCCGGAAGTCGGCCCAGAGACCAACCTGCGCCTTGCCTCCGACCGGCTCGTGCGTGAGGTCGCGGAAGCCACCACCACCGGATTCCGCACCCGCCCGGTCATCGTCGGACCGGTTACTTTCCTGCTTCTCAGTAAGCCAAGCGAGAGCGCGCCAGAGGGCTACCAGCCGCTCGACCGGCTCGACGACCTGCTTCCGGTATATGTCGAACTGCTCGCCGCGCTCACCGCCGTCGGTGCCGAATGGGTGCAGCTCGACGAGCCCGCACTCGTCAGCGAGAGCATCGAGGTGCCGCGCGACCAGGTGCTCGCCGCCACCAAGCGCGCCTACGACGCCCTCGGTGCCGTTGCCGTACGCCCACAGATCTTCGTGGCCGCGCCCTACGGCAGCCTCGACGACGCACTCCCGGTGCTCGACGCGACGCCGATCGAGGCCATCGGTCTCGACCTCGTGAAGGGTTCGATTCCGAGGGGATTCCGCACCGAGAAGACCCTCGTTGGCGGAGTCATCGACGGCCACAATATCTGGCGCGGAGATCTCGCCGCCGCGTTCGGAACACTCGAATCCCTGCGGGCGCTGTCCCCGAATGTTGCAGTGACCTCCTCCACGAGTCTCTTTCACACGCCGCACGACGTGGCCGACGAGCCGTTCCTCGACCGGCGACTCACGAGTTGGCTGGCCTTCGCCGACCAAAAAGTGGCGCAGATCGCCACCCTCGCGACCGGACTGGTGCACGGCGCATCCGCGATCCAGGGCGAGTTGGATGCCGCCTCCGCTGCCCTCGCCGACCGTCGGGTCGCTCCGGGCGTGCGCGACGGCGACGTGCGCGCTCGCGCGGCGCGGTCTACCGCCTGTTGGGTGCTCAACAGGTATATGCCGTTGATAACGATCCTCTAGCAGTCAAGGCAACTGGCGAAAATCGCGCTCTAAATCTGATTCCCGCCGAAAAATTAATCGTCGATTTGGGGAGTATCGAACAACTTCAGTTGATGATTCCGGCTCCAGTCGATGGTTTTGTTTGCAATATTTTAGCAGATATAATTATTCAACTTGCCCCCTCGATGGCTGCGATCGTCAAGCCAAAAGGTTGGGCGATTTTGAGTGGGATTTTGTCGAGTCAGGTGGCTGATGTCTCCCATGTACTGGAGCAAAATGGCTGGGTAGTCGGTACAGTCTGGAATCGCTTGGAGTGGAGCTGTATCAATCTCAAGTATAAGTAGGATTAGAGCTAGGCTTTAGGCTTTAGGCTTGACGATCGAAGTCCCAGCTGATGGATGGCGATGCTTGCATGCTCTTAATTACCTAAAGCCTAAAGCCTAAGACCTAAAGCCTAAGCCAGATTGCTCGATGAACTGGTAAGCCGCGATTAAGGGTGGCTATTTCTCGCTCTGTGGGGATTGCGAGTGGATTTGGCTCCAGCCAGTTAGTTTGAGTGCGGTGGAAAGCTGGATTTTCGCTAAATCGATCGCACATTTCTTGGGCTACCCACTCTAGATCGGATTGCAAAAATACTTTACCACCACTGGGTAAGTAACGAGCGATATCATTAACTAATTCTGGTTGCACGACTCGCCGTTTGGCATGTCTATTTTTGAAACAGGGATCGGGATACTGAATGCTAATCCGCTGTAATTTACCAGGTGGGAGCGATGCGAGTAAGGTTGCTAGTGAAATATTAATATTGCCAAATACATAGTGGAGATTGGTTACACCCGCTTCATCTCGGATGCGATTGGCTTGGATGACTAGAGCTTCGCGAATTTCAATCCCTAAATAGTTCCATTCTCGATCGAGTTGTGCCGACTCTAGCAAAAATCGTCCTCCAGCACTCCCAATATCGAGATGAATCGGTGCGGACAAATTAGGATAAACTACCGACCAATCGGGCGGAATCAGTGGCTGTTGGTAGATAATACTGAGCGGATTGACATGCTGTCTAACTTTGATCCGAGACATGAAACTAGCAGTAATGTGTGGAATAGATTTAGCAATAGATCCCCAAACATAGATTAAGCTAGCAAATTTTAGATCGTGGAGTTTGTCATCTAAAATTTACTAGCAACATGGGAAAGCAACTAAGCATAGAGAGGATGACTCAGATCCCCTCGGAATTTAGATTTGATTACGGCGATCGTCTTAATATTACCTGCTCTCTAAAAATATTCGATCGCGACATCGGTGTTGCGATCGCGGATTACGCAGACAATCGATGCTACCTAATGTCTCGATCTATTCGTCATCCCCATTTTTGTCAATTTGTTTGAGGTGGATATGTTTGCGTCCTAGCGAAATTTCAAATACGTCGCCTTCCTGTAAACCCATTTGCTTGGTATAAGCAGCACCAATCAATAAGTTATTATTGGATTGGACGGTGATCTTGTAACTAGCACTGCGACCGCCACGACCGCTACCAACTGCTTTACTATCTAACTGAATGCCTTCAGCATCGATTAGCGCGTTTAGAAACTTCATCATGTTGACTCGCTCGACACCATTCTTGGTTTCGGTGAAGTAGCCGCATTCACGCGCTTTATCTTCTTTAGTTGCGCTGCCGAGGTCTTTGACTTTTTGAAGTAGTTCTTCGCCTACTAAAGGCTCAATATTTTTCTTATTACTCATCAACTTAGATTTCAAACTAGAGGATCTAACGCTATCCGGCGTTGCGGTTTTGCTAAACTAGCCCTGCAATTAGTTATTGGAGGTTACTGTTAGCACTTATCACTATAGTACACTGACTAGAGCGAGTTTGTTCACTGTCTCTATCTAACATACCATCTTTTTTAGAACGGAACGAAACTTATTTTAAGATGTCAGGTGAATGGTAAATAATAGTTGTGAGTAATCAATTAAGATGTACTCGCGATCGATAGTTAGAGCTACAAGATTTTGATGAGATTTGGCAATTGGGGTGAGCCAATCGGATCGAGCCGACACTTAGTGTTGGATGTGGGACGACCATTGGAGCGAGTCTGGTCTAGGATTGATTTACCCCAGCAACCAAAGTATGAAATAGCCAAACAACTATGAAGCTGACTACTCGCGGACATTATAGCGTCAAGGCGATGCTAGACCTCAGTTTACAACCTGATTATGGCCCTGCGTCGGTCAGTGCGATCGCCACTCGCCAATACTTACCGATCCCTTACTTAGAAAAATTACTGATCGAATTGCGACGGGCTGGGTTAGTCAAGTCTATTCGGGGTGTTCATGGTGGTTATCAACTCGCCAAAAACCCTACTCAAATTTCTTTGAGTGATATTTTAATGGCGGTTGGTGAGGCAATGGTCGTCGATAAGCCGAATATCAATGAATCGACGCATCGAGCAAAGGATACCAATCTTGCCGCAGATTGGGTGACGCTGATGGTTTGGAGCAGACTTAATGAAAAACTTCAGGCGGCTTTGGCGAGTATTTCGTTGGCGGATCTTTATTATGATGCGCGGAGTTGGCAAGCTGCTCAGGGTGAAGTAACTAATTATATTATTTAAAGCATGTTTGGCTGTTTGTAGTAAGCGAATCGGCAGGCGAATAGAACTTGTGGGTTTCGGATGTTATTTGTGTGGGCAAAACCCGAATCTGGGGGTCGGAACCCCCAGACCCCCCGTTGAGAGGCGGAACGCCGCCTCTCAAACTCTCCTGCATAAGGATCGATCTGTGGGTAGCGGAGTACGGCACTCGCTCCAGTTTAGATTTTAGTTGGAGGTTACTCAATTCGGCAGATCTGACGCTGTGCCTACCTCAGGTTACCACCTGACGGTAGGCTACGCCAACGACAGAGTTGCAGTGCATTGCGCTAGGCGAACGGAATTTTTTGTGAAGTCAGGCGCGGCATCGCTCTAGTTTGGATTTTAGTTGGAAGTTACTCGAACGGATTACATTTTACTGATAATTCGCTGAAGGATTTCTACTCCAGAGAGAGCTTGCCAGCCAAAAAGACCGACGATAACTAGGTTGATACCGATGTGACTGTATCTTGCCCAATCCATCCCTTTTTGCATGTAGGGAGATAGTGAGGCTGATACAGCAATTAAACCAGTCATCCCTAGACCAGCTAGTAGGTGCGGGCCGAAAAATAACTTACCATTGTTGACATAAGTAGCAGCCATGCCGCCGATCGAGCCTAACACCATTACGGCTAGGACGATCGAGCCGATTTGATGATGGCGGATATTATATTTACCTTGGATCAGTTTTTTCTTTTCGTCCCCAGTTGCACTCCGTGTTTTCCGAATTTGGAAGCCCAGATACATTGCATATAGGGAAGTTGCTAATAAAATCCACATTAGCGGCGGATGGATAAAATTGAGATAGGGTTTGATATTAGCAGGAATAAAGTCCATAGGATCGGCGAAATTGACGCAAAAGTTTATCAGAATATCTATAAAAGTTAGCATAAAATTTGTTGGTGTTGGCGATCGCCTACTGCTCGATTGAGCATAGCTCACGCTACGCGATCGGCTCTGCTCGAACAGAGGATCGAGTACCACCAAATCCATTAACAGTTCAACTGCCAAAATTTATGACGATCGCCGATCGGTTCAATCTTTTCCTCATTCAGTCCGCTAAACTAGGTAGCTGTCGTCAAGTTGCTGTTGCTCTAGAACGTGGTGCCCAAGTGAATACGGCTGATGCCCAGGGTACCACTGCGCTGATGTTTGCCGCCCAGAAAGGTTTTGCTCAAATTGTCGAGCTACTGCTCGCTACTGGTGCAGATGTAAATATTCATCGGTGTCAATTTGGGACTACTGCGCTGATGTTCGCCGCCTCCGCCAATCGGATTGCTGTTGTGGAGCAGTTATTGGCGCAGGGGGTAGATGTAGATGCTGCTAATGAAGATGGCAGTACCGCGTTGATGGGGGCAGCTTTGGCAGGGGCGCAGGAAATTGTATCATTGCTGATCGCTGCTGGTGCGGATGTGGTGAAGATCGATGCTGATGAAGATAATGCTCTGAATATTGCGATTAGTCAAAACCATCCTCAAATCGTACGACAGCTAATTAGTGCTGGGGCAGATATTAATTATCGCCAGAGTGATGGCAAAACGCCGTTGTTATTGATATCTGCTCCAGGCGATGGGACGATCCTCAGTCTATTATTAGCAGCCGGAGCAGATCCCCAAGCGGTGGATCTCGATGGTGATAGTCTCATGATAATTGCTGCCGAACGCGGGGATACTCGCCTGATTCAACTGCTGATTGATGCTGCCGCGATCGATCTTCAAAATAATGACGGCTGGACACCACTGATTGCGGCTACATCTGCCGGACAGATCGAAGTTGTCAGGCTGCTGTTAGAGGCTGGAGCCGATCCAAATCTTCAGTCTCAGGAGCTAGAAACCGGATTGCACTTAGCCGCGATCGAAGGTAATGCCGATCTAATTAGGCTGCTGCTCGGTCATGGAGCGAAGACAGATCTGATTAGTAGTCTGGGTGATACACCACTAGTTTTAGCGACCTTGCACGGGCATACAGCAGCCGTAGCAGCGATTCTAGAGTCTTGCCCAGACCTGGGTGCCCATCAGCAGGGTGTGACGGCTTTGGGACTGGCGATCGTCAATCAGTCTACCGAAATTGCTCAATTATTATTAGCTGCTGGTGTGTCACCCGTACAGATCTTCAAAGGTGGGCAAACGCCGCTAATTATTTCAGCGATCCACGGTAATTTGGAATTAGTGCGATCGATCGTCGATGCCAAAGTCGATCTCAATATTCAAGATGATTCGGGCGCGACAGCCCTAATGTGGGCAACCTATCGCCGACATCATCGCGTTATCGAGTTACTACTGGCGGCGGGATGCGATCGCACCTGCAAAAATCCTGGTGGTTTAACTGCGCTCGATTTGGCTCAGATGAATCGCGATCGATCGGCAATCGCTCTGCTCACCACAATTTAGCGATCTGGGATTATTTATCTGCATTAATCGATAGAGTCATCCCAATTAGTAATTATCGTCGGTAGTTTATCCCAATTTTATGCCAATCAACCCTTTGAGCATATTTTACAGCGTACCCGTGCGATGGGAACTAGATGCTTCTGGCTATGTACATTTGTTGTGGAAATGCGATCGAGTTGCAATGCGAGGGATCTGTCAAGCTGGAAATTTCGATCTGGCTGGGCTACCGCTAGCAGATCTTCATCAAGTAAATATTTATGTCGATCGAGTATTAGTTGCCAATCCTGAGTTGATAACTGTAGCGATCGATAGTTTATACAAAGTAGCATTAGCACCCGCACCAGCTCCACACCACAATTGTTGGTTTAATTTCATCACCTCGATGACAGTTAAAGCCGCACAGCACACCTGGAACAGAATTCCCAGATCGCAACAGTCGGAGGAGTTATTCGAGCGACTAATTACCCCGACTGTGGGCATTCAACAGCTCCTGAATGGTTTCAATCCCAAATACCATCCCAATTTACTAATAGGATTACAAGCATGGACTTATAAGGTTGTTAAATACAACTCCTTTGCCGATCTCAGGGCAAATGGGCATCCATATTTTGGACTGTCAAATTTTGGAATTGTCTCTCGATCGAGTTATAAATTAATTCGGACAGCTCTACTCGGTAATATTACGCCGACTCAATTTGAATCCTATGTATCGATTTCCAAAGTATTTAAAAACTATTTGGCTCGATCTGGGATAAGTGTAAATAAGTTAACATCAGATGATTGGCAAGCAATTTTAGTCGAGGTACACTCGTTCTCTATTAATATAACTGTTGAAGAATTGCAGGGGATCGTCGATCGTGTCGGTGCGCTAATTCGCGCAGATCGCAGCCCGATAATCGAGAAATATGACGATCGAGATCGCTCTATCCTAATCGATAGTTATGTTAGTCCACCGCCAGATTTTGAAGAGTCTCAGCAGTTATTTGGGCAGCTATTGATGCTCGTTGATGGATTCATTAATAGTTTGCCTGTCGAAACTCAGCAGATCGTCAAACTTCGCCATCACCAAAAACTCACCCAGGCAGATATTGCCAAGATTGTCCCTAGAGATCAATCGGCAATATCTCGGCTGTTAGGCAAAATTTATCTAAAGTTACTCGATCGGATTTACAGCCAAGTTCCTCATCCCGATAGTGGTGAGGCTCAAAAAAATAGTCTGTCGATCCAAGCTGCTACTCAATTGTTAGACCACTATTTTAAACGAAAGTATCCAGCGAAAATCACATAAATACTCTTGGTTGGTTCAAGTAATTAATGTTCTAATTTAGCTTAAACATATGAATAGCTTACCCCACGCAATTCAAGCGTTAACAAAAATATATCCAGAGCATATCTGGATTAGCGTCAATTTTGATAGTTTAGATAAATGTCTGATTCAAACTAAGATCGAGCTGATGTCGATCGCCGCAGTGAAAAAACATCTAAGCGATCTAGGCTTAGTTGTCAAGTCGGCTTTTCCGAGTGTGGAATCTCAACTAATATCGGTAATAAACTTAGTCAATGGCTTTGCGCTATCTATTGACGGTATTAAAATAGCATTTATTCTAAGTCACGATCTGGACTTATTAGGCTTTGAAGTTCCGCGAGAATGGGTGGATTTAAGTAATTGGGCTGCTGATTACTATGTACCGATTCAGGTAGATTTAGAGCATCATTATATACATCTATGGGGATTTGTATCTCATCAGCATTTGATCCAGACAGCAACTCTAGATCGAAATTTGCAGAGCTATGAAGTTGAGAATGTCGATCTAATTAACGATCTAGATCTGCTCTGGATTGCTGGCGAACTAGTTGCTAGTGGTGGATTAGCACCGGAGCGAGGAAAAATATCTAGCTTAACATCATTATCTAATTCAGAAGCACAAGTATTAATCGATCGATTGCAGCAACATAAGTCGATATTTTCACCGCGTCTAGTATTACCCTTCGAGCAGTGGGGAGCAATTATTAATTCTCCCGAACATCTAGCCGCATATATCAATCCAGCACTAGCAATAACTAAGATTGGTGACTGGTTTCGATCGCAATTAGCTGTAGTTAAAACTGCAACTAATACCATAGTAGATCGAGGATGGGTAGCAATTGATGAATTTTGTAAGCAGCCAGAGACTTTATCAGGTTACTTTGCTGCTAGTCAGAAGACTAAGTTCGGCGTACGCGGAATTGCGCTGAATAACGATCGAGAAATTCATCGCGCAGTTAAAAATTTATATACCAATCAACAGTCAACTAATAAAGTAGATATACCCGACAATCTCGATTCACCTTCGGGCTTACTTATTCATTTGATCCAATCCACTACCGATGAAACTTTGCGCTGGCAAGCCGCAGAATACTTGTGGACGATCGCCCCAGACGATCGCCATAATTATCAGCGAAAAATCAAGGATTTGGGATTGGTAATGCAGGGACATAAACTTGGCTTAATGGTGGCAGTAATTCCCTTATTAGAACAAAGATATGCGATCCTCAATCGGGTTTATTCACTCGGTAATGAAGACTATCTTCCACCGAATGTAAAATTAAGTCTCAGCTCGGAAGCTAACGAGCAACTTTATCAAGTTGAAAGTCGAGAACTAGTTCAGGATAGTTTTATTCAACTATATTTTACTGCTAGTGTAGGCGATCGCTTTAATATTGGTGTAGCGATCGACAATGTTAGCATTACTGAAGCTTTTGCAATCTAATTAGAACAGATACTGGATCTTAATTAATTTTTTGTTACATAGATGATGCGAACATCGAGCTAGATTGATTTTTGCGCTAGATTATAATAGGGTACTAACTAATTCTGATTCTTTTAGATTTGAGGTTGAGTATGAGCCGTATTTGTATCCTAGACATCACTAGCACTAATTTAGATCCACTATCTGCAACCCTCACAATTGCTACAATTGACGATATTACAGGGATGATAACTAATCCTCCTCACATAACGGCTCACGGTACATTAGATCTTAATTCATCGATCGCCCTAAATCATCAAATTATTAAAAAATTCCAAGCAACAACCTATCAAGATCTATATTATGGTGGGATTGAATTACCTGAAACGATCGTTACTAATGTATCAGATCCAATTGATGA
>ENA-OFDM01000770-OFDM01000770.1-metagenomes-genome-assembly--contig:-NODE-770-length-12180-cov-4.529732_pt1 | contig 12180 bp, 10 predicted proteins | sample MGYA00153385_OFDM01 | MGnify analysis MGYA00153385
TCCAATATTGCCCGCTGGGTAGAAATGTTGATCGACCAACCCCGGCAATTTGAAACTAATAAGTTCGTCAAGCGAACCGTAAGCGATGGTTGAAGATCTTTCGTTTAAACGCAATAGTCGCGTCGCTTATATTCCGGCTTTTCTGATTTTTCTAACTTGCAGCGCGATTTGGCTGGCATTATGTGCGCCCTTGATGAGGGCAACAGTCTTGCTGCCTGGTATTTTTGAGATAGAATTCAAGCGTGGTAGAAAAACAGTAAGGCAGCGTCAGAAAACCTGCATCACTGGCGACTTTACCAATAAAAAATATCTCCTCATTTGAGGCTTAAAAAAGTTTTTGGAAAGGCAATCAGATTATCGCTCTGGCAACGCTCACTGCACATTCGGCAGACCAACTGCGGAACATGCGTGTATGAATGAAATCAGGAAGGTCATGGCGGCGCAAGCAGCATCCACTGACACGATGGCGGCACTTAACAAGCTGATTCCGGGTATCGATGCGATTAATTTCCCGGCCTGTTTTATTGATCTGAATGAACGTTATCTGTATGCAAATCAGGGCTATGCCGGACTGACGAATAGACCTGCTGAAGCCATCGTCGGATCTCTCGTTAGCGAGATTTTATCCGCATCTGAGTACGAGTTGGTTGTGCCGTATCTTGATACTGCGTTGCGCAAAATCGAGCCCGCTCATTTCTATCGCATGACATTCGACAAAAACGGGCGCAAACGATGGATGCTGGTTAACTACTTCCCCCAGCGAAATGAAAACGGCGTGCTCTACGGCTTGCTTGCCGTCATCACGGATGCAGACCGCGTCAAGGTCTTGGAAAATGAAACCATCGAGCGAGAACGCCTGTTACGCAGCCTGACCAATAGCGCAGGCCTGCCTGTTTTGCGGGTGGATTCTGATTTCGTTATTCGATTTGCCAATCAGCCGCTACTTGACTGGATCGGACGTCCGGCGATCGAGATACACGGCAAAACTTTTATCGACGCCTTTCCTGACGATGTCTCTACATTTTACCTTCCGCACGTACGCCGCGTGATGGCCGGTGAGACGTTCAAAATCGAGACGTATTCCCGCGCCAGGGCGGGTGAGCAGCGGCGAATCGAGCTCTCGTTTTTCCCTGACCTGCGGGAGGATGGCTCGATTTCGGGCTACATCATGATGTTTCGCGACATCGAGGACGAGTATCGCCTACGACAATCATTGATCGATAAAGAATTGAGGCTGCGTGCGATTGCAGACAATATCGGCATGCCGGTGTCAAAAAGCGACCTCACTCTTTGCTTCCAATTCGTCAATCGCGTTGCCGCCGAATGGCTGGATATGCCGGAGGCTTCGATCGTTGGCAAACATTGGCGCGACGTCATCGGCGTCGATGCCCTTGCGGCTGCGCAAACTTATATAGATAGGGCATTGTCCGGCGAAATTGTGAGTTTTGATCGGTGGGCCAATTTCGGCGGCTATAAACCAGGGCATATCCGCCTGAGCATGTTTCCAAGTCGCAGTCAGAGCGGTGAAATCGACGGTATTTATGCGGTGCTGGCGGATGTTGAAAACGACTACCAGCTACGGCGGAAGTTATTATCGCGTGAGCGCCAACTGCGCCTCATTACTGACAATATCGGAATGCCGGTGAGCTACATTGATGCCGAGCGCAAAGTTCAGTTTTACAACAAGACAGGCTTCGATTGGCTTGGCCTTTCTGAGGGCAACGTCATCGGCAAGAGTCTTGAAGATGTCGTCGGGGCTGAGACCGTTAAAGCGGTCGAAACTTGGCTGACTAAAGCATTCGCGGGCGAGAGACAGACCTACGAGCGCGTGATCACATCCCCAGCGGGCGAGACCCGCTGGATGCGTGGGCACTTGGTTCCCGATATCCGTGAAGATGGAAAAGTAGTCGGCATATTTAGCGTCATTAGCGACATTAGTGAAGACGTAAAACTACGCCAGAAGCTGCAGGATAACGAGCGACAAATCAGCGTGTTCGCGGATAACATTCCCGAGTCAATTTCTTATCTAGACAAGCAACGACGCTATACATTTGTCAACAATACGTTCGTGAGCTTGCGCGGTGCGACTCGAGAAAAGATACTTGGCGAATCCTTGGAAGCCGTGCTTGGCACGGCCGAAGCACAGCTTGCAGCACCTTATCTTGATCGCGCCTTCAAAGGCGAGACAGTGATGTATGAGCGGCTTTGGCATACGATTCCGCATCCGCAGGGCCGATGGTATCGGGTGCGGGTGGTACCTGATTTCGGGCATGACAATATAATCCAGGGCGTTTATGCAGTGGGCATAGATATTCATGACATTAAAACTGCCGAAGTTGCTTTACGGGCAAGCGAAAGCGAATTGCGTAACGCGATGGACAGCCTGCCCTATCCGATGGCTTATCTTGATCGTGATTTAAAGTACCAATTTGTAAATAAACCGATGGAACGTTTGGTCGGCAAATCGCGTGCGGACATGATCAACAGGCCGATGAATCAGCTATTTGGCAAACAGCGTCTGGCAGAAATTGAGGCTTTGTGGGACCGGGTTTTTGCCGGCGAAACCATCAACATTGAACGCCTCATTACGGCCAGCGATGATACCCAGCGCTGGATGTCCGTGCGCTACACACCACGCCGTGACTCCAGCGGCGCGGTAGTGGGGTTTTATTCGGCATCCACGGATATTGATGAACTCAAACGCACCGAGATTGAATTGCGTCGCGCGAACGGAATGTTGTTATCGCATTTCGAAAATACCCCGCTGGCAGTGATTGAGTGGGATCACGAATTTCGGGTGAGGCGCTGGTCACCACAAGCGGAGCGAATCTTTGGCTGGACTGAACAAGAAGTGGTGGGCAAGCGTCTGAATGAATGGAATTTCATTGCGGACGAGGATCGGACGCATGTGGATTCTCTGTTGGCACAGCTGCATTCAGGCGATACCGCACATACCACCAGCCTTTATCGCAATATCTGCAAGGATGGAAGAATCATCTGGTGCGAGTGGTACAACTCAAACTTGGCCAATGAATCAGGTCAGCAGGTATCTGTACTATCGTTGGGCCAGGACGTCACCGCACGGGTCAACGCAGAGGAGCGGCTTGTCCACCAAGCCACCCACGACAGTCTGACCGGCTTGCCCAATCGCGCCATATTGCAAGAGCGTTTGCGCCAGGCAATCTTGCGCGCGCGCCGCAACAGCAGTCGGGTCGCGGCACTGTTTATTGATCTCGACCGATTCAAGGATGTAAATGATTCCTTGGGACACCGCGTCGGTGATGAGCTGTTGCGCCTCATGGCCGTACGGCTGGGCCGCGTCTTGCGAGACACCGATCTGCTGGTGAGGCTATCGGGCGACGAATTCATGGTGGTGCTCGAGCAAATTACCGAAATCGAGTCAGCGCAATTGGTGGCGCTCAAATTGATCGATGAGCTACGCGCACCGTCAATGATTGAAGGGCATGAAATCTACATTTCAGGCTCAGTCGGTATCAGCCTGTTTCCTGATGATGCGGATGACGGAGAAACCATGCTGAGAAATGCTGACATGGCAATGTACCGGGCCAAGGAGCGCGGGAAAAATACCTATCATTTATTTTCGCGCGAGCTGGCCGAGCATGGAGCCAATATGCGCATGCTGGAAAACGCCATGCGCACCGCGATTCAGCGCCACGAGTTTGAACTGTATTACCAGCCAAAGTTAGACATGGTCACCAATAGCGTCATCGGCGCCGAGGCACTGCTACGCTGGCATCACCCGACGCGCGGCCTGGTCATGCCGGGTGAATTTGTCCACTTGGCGGAAGAAACAGGTCTAATTCATGAAATCGGCAATTGGGTACTCGACACCGCGTTTGCGCAGCTGCGCAAATGGCGGGAGACCGGGTTTGGCCATCTGCAAATCGCGGTTAATATCGCGGCTAGCCAGTTCCGCGCTTCAAATTTTGCTGATCGAATTATTGAACGAATCAAGCGCGAAGGTTGCGACCCGCGCCTTGTCGAAATTGAGATCACTGAAACCGGCTTGTTGCGCGACCCGGAAGGAGTGGGTCGTACCGTGAGCGCGCTTCGCGCAATCGGAGTGAGCGTGGCGATTGACGACTTTGGTACCGGCTATTCCAGCTTGTCGCACCTAAAACGCTTCCCCATTGACACCTTGAAAATTGACCGATCATTTGTTGCCGATGTTCTCACCGACCGAGATGACGCTGCTATCGTCTACGCCGTGATCGCGCTGGCGCACGCGCTGGAAATAAATGTGGTCGCCGAGGGGGTAGAGACCGAGGAACAGCGCGTATTACTAGCACAACAAGGCTGCGGAGCCTATCAAGGTTATTTATTTAGCCGTCCCCTGCCCTCGGCCGCTTTTGAAGCCTTACTGAAGCAACATCAATCAACGCAGGTCTGATTTAGCGGCTTCGGCGGCTTTTGCAGCCTCGTCCGGAGAAGAAGCGTAGTCAAATTTTGCAGGCTTCGCGGGTTTGAAGGCCGCCTTCAGATAGTAAAACATCGACCAGACAGTCAACGCCGCAGCGACCCAGATCAATACCCGCCCGACCAGGCGGCTATTGATAATTTCAAACAGTGGCGCGTCGTAAAGCAGAAACGGAATCGCCACCAGCTGCGCAACTGTCTTAATTTTACCCAGCATTGAAACCGCTACGTTTTTTGATTGCCCTATCTGCGCCATCCACTCGCGCAACGCCGAAATAGTGATTTCCCGGCCAACGATAATGAGCGCAACAATGGCATCGGTACGGCCCATTTCAACCAATACAATCAACGCTGCCGCCACCATCAGCTTGTCCGCGACGGGGTCTAGAAATGCACCAAACGCCGAACCTTGGTCAAGCTTGCGTGCCAGATAGCCGTCCAGCCAATCAGTGATAGCGGCAACAACAAAAATCACCGTGGCAATGGTGTTGGCTTGGCGCGACGTTAACCACGACTCGTCGATATACAAAACCGCGATAAATAGCGGTATGGCGGCAATTCGCAGCCAGGTAAGGAACATGGGAATATTTAACTTCAAGGCGGCGTCAGACTCTTTGTCGATGCAGATGGAATAATTCGGCGATGCTGGTCAGCGGGTTGGGTCTACAGCTTTTTGCACAGGCTTGGATATGGAACGACTCAGGTGCCAGCAAGACCTGCAGTAATCAGGCACCTTAGTGTAATTGGTTATAGATGGTCTCTGCCAAATCGCGACTTATTCCTTCTACCTTGGCGAGATCATCGGCACTTGCCGATTGGACGCCCTGCAGCCCGCCAAATTGCGCCAGTAACGCTTTACGGCGTTTGGGGCCAATGCCGGTGATGTCTTCAAGCCGCGAGGTATTACGCTTCTTGGCGCGACGCGCGCGATGTCCCGTGATGGCGAAACGGTGCGCTTCATCGCGAATTTGCTGGATCAAATGAAAGCCTGGGTTATCGGTCGGCAAATTGAGTTCGCGCCTGGTCGTACCAAAGATCAGTGTCTCCAGCCCTGCCTTGCGATCCTCACCTTTCGCCACGCCGATCAGTTGAATATCGACCAGCCCAAGTTCATTCATCACCGCCTCGGCCACGCTGAGCTGGCCTTTTCCGCCATCAATCAGCACTAGGTCTGGTCGGGGAATATTTACCTTGGCAACCTTATGTTCTTCACCTTCTCGCACACCGTCAATCTCATTATCGCTTTCTGCAATTTCCGCCAGTTTTGAGTAGCGCCGCGTCAGCGCATCCCGCATCGCCGCATAGTCATCGCCTGGGGTAATACCGGTGATGTTATAGCGCCGATATTCTGATGATTGCATCTTGCCTTGATCGAACACCACGCAGCTCGCCACCGTTGCCTCACCCATGGTGTGGCTGATATCAAAACACTCCACACGATTAATATTTTCGAGTTCCAGTGCCTCCCGCATCATCCATAATTTTTTATCTTGCGTGGCGCGATCCAGCAATTGGCGATCGAGCGCAAACTGCGCGTTTTTCATCGCCATCGCCATCCATACTTTTGATTCCCCTTGCGGGCGCGTGATAACTTTTACCTGGCGCCCGGCTGCTGCGCTGAGAAACGCATCCCAGTCTTCAGTATCGAAATCGCCATCCGTAATGAGTCTCGGCGGCGGCGTCTGATCGCTGTAATGCTGATCAATAAAAGCGCTCATAATAGCTTCAAGATCGGCGTGCTGTGTATTAACGGGGAACAAACTTTTATCACCCAAATGTCGTCCCCCACGAATCATCACCAGGTTCACGCACCACGTGCCTGAAAGCTCCAGCGCCGCAATCACATCCACATCGCGCTCGCTGGCGGATTCCACAAATTGTTTGGTGAGAATGCGTTGCAGGGTGCGTACCTGGTCACGATAAATTGCAGCCGCCTCAAAATTCAATTCTTCGGCAGCAGCCTCCATTTTTCGATTCAGCTGCTCGACGACTTCGTTTTCTTTGCCTTGTAAAAACAGGCCTGCATTGTCGACGTCGCGCGCGTAGGCTTCCGAGGTGATTTTGCCGACACACGGCGCGGTGCATCGACCTATCTGATGCAGCAAACAGGGTCTTGAACGGTGGGCGTAAACCGTGTCATCACAAGTGCGCAACTTGAACACTTTTTGCAGATGGTTAATCGTCTCACGCACTGCCCAGGCAGACGGGAACGGTCCAAAAAACCGATTGCCTTTAGTGTGCGTGCCGCGATAAAAACGAATCTGCGGAAATTGATGCCCCGTGACCATGATGTACGGGTAGCTTTTGTCGTCGCGAAACAGCACGTTGTAGCGCGGTGCCAGCGACTTAATGAGATTGTTTTCGAGTAGCAGCGCCTCGGATTCGCTGCGCGTGATGGTGGTCTCAATGGACTCAATTTGCGACACCATATGGGTGGTTCGCGGGCTGACATGCTGCTTGGTAAAATACGATGAGACGCGCTTTTTAAGGTCGCGCGCCTTACCCACATAAATTACATCGCCTGCACCGCTTTTCATGCGGTAAACACCCGGTAAATTCGGTAATTGCGCAAGGATAGGCTTGGGATCAAACATATTAAACTAAATTATAAAAGACCAATAGAGACGGGCTTCTTTGAGCATAAATAGCTACTAGGCCGCTCTGATGCTAGGGTTTAGTAAATTTTTAACATCGTTGCGCGAATAAGGCCGGCACACAATTTACGATATTCGCTGCCCCCGGCATCACCACAACAACTTGATTAGAGGATCACAGGGCGGTTCGATTGCTCGTTTTTATGTTCATCCGTTGCCGGAAAATAATGATCGAGTTCAGCGCTGATTTTATGGATGCCGGTCAAGGTGCCGGATGCAAAATCATTTTTGCGGTAATGCAATTCAATCTCGCGGCAGATGGCTCGCCAGCGCGCCTCGCCAACTTGCCGATGAATGCCACGATCTGCAACAATTTCAACCTTGCGATCCGCAAGCAACACATAAATCAGCACGCCGTTGTTTTCTTCGGTATCCCACACACCTAGCAACGAGAAAACATCTAGCGCGCGCTGCCGAGCGGTCACGCCAACCCATAGCTGGCTCGACGTCAGTTCAGCTTCGACCGCAAACCTGAGCTGGCCACGGTGCGATTTCTCGCTCGCTGTCACGGCTGCCTCGATAGCATCTAACGTCGCCGCCGGGAAACGGCGGCGCAAAATTAACGGCGATACCCACACATGGCGAAAAAAACGTGCCATCCAGCTCATCACCAGTCCCCCGAGGCGCCACCGCCGTCAAAGCTACCACCGCCGCCGCTGAACCCACCACCGCCCGATGATCCGCCTCCACTAAAGCCGCCACCACTAAGCCAGCCGCCCCTGCCGCTGCTTCCGAGTCCCAGGCCCGAGCCCACCGAGCCCACCAATAAAACGCCTAAAAAAACCAGCACACCCGATACGATCGGGATCGCCAATCCGCCTGCAATAAACCATGCTGCGGCCCCGGTCAAGCCACCAGTGGCGGTCGCACCGAGAAATCGCCCCAGCACAGCACGCAACATCGGCCCTACGATCATGGCAGCGAAGATCGCAAAAACAAAAAAGTTTTCATGGCCGCCTGTGGATTTTGTGGCAACGCGCTTGTCCGGCGGGGGCGGCAGTGCCTCACCATTAATCACGCTAATCATTTTGGCAACACCGTCGTCAATGCCCCCCGCAAAATCACCGCTGCGGAATTTGGGCGAAATGATTTCAGCAATGATGCGTTTTGATACTGCATCAGTCATCACCCCGGAAATGCCAGGGCCGGTGAGAATCTGCATCTTGCGGTCGCTTTTGGCCACCACAAAAAGGACGCCGTCATCGATTCCCTTCCGCCCCAATTTCCATTCGCTGAAAACCCGTGTAGCGTAATCAAACACCGGCTCAGGCTGGGTGGTATCGACAAGCAAAACGGCAATCTGCGCGCCCTTTTTTGCCTCAAAATCTTTTAGTCGCGACTCAATCTTTGCCTCGTCAGCTAACGCAAGTGAGCCGGTCAGGTCGGTTACCCGTTTTTGTAATTTTGGAACGGCTTGGAAGTCGCCCGCGGTCGGGGTTGAAGTTGATGCCGGTGCGGCCGACAGCGTCACCGCAGAACACGATATCACCGCCAGCAGAATGCCCGCAACGCTAATGCGCGCGGTTCGCCAGATGCGAGAAAACATTAGCGTAACCGCGCTACGGTTGGGCATGCTGCGAAAATCATACTATTGCTTTGCAGGCGCGGGGGTGGGTGGACTGGCAGGCTTGGCCCCGAAATCGACTTTCGGCGCAGTCGAAATTGCCTTCTCGTTGTCGACCGTAAATTGTGCTTTTTCTTTATATCCCATCACCATCGCAGTGAGATTCGAGGGGATGCTGCGGATCAATACGTTGTACGCAGAAACAGCCTCCGTAAAGCGATTGCGGGCCACTGTAATCCGATTTTCGGTACCTTCGAGCTGCGATTGCAGTTCGCGGAAATTTGCATCTGACTTGAGTTGCGGATAATTTTCTGAAACCACCAACAACCTCGACAGCGCGCCCGTCAGATCGCCCTGTGCCTTTTGAAAGTTCGCCACCGCTTTTGGATCGTTCAAGGCATCTGCGGTCAAGCTGATTGAGCCTACTTTTGAGCGCGCTTCAGTCACACCCAGCAGCACATCTTTTTCTTGCTGCGCGTAACCTTGCACAGTCGACACGAGGTTTGGAATCAAGTCTGCGCGGCGCTGATATTGGTTCAGCACTTCTGCCCACGCTTTTTTCACGCCTTCGTCCTTGACCTGTATATCGTTGTAACCACAGCCGGATAAAAGCATGACGAATGCCAAACCCAACATAACAAAAATTTTACGCATGGTATCTCCTGAGAATGATCGTGATTTTGTGATTCTATGATCCGACCATCACGATTTTAAATGATGTCCAGCGTTGAGTTTACAAGGGATTGGCGAGCGTGATGTTACCAAGATAGCGCGATTAGGCTAGTCACAGTTGATTTACGTCCGAATCACGGCTGAGTCTCATCATCTGCGAGCGATGCCATTTTTTGGCGCGCAAAAATGAGGTCTTCCCATGCTTTTAATTTTTCCGACAAATTGCGCAACAAATAAGCGGGGTGGTACGTGGCCACTACGGGTATGCCACGATATTCCAGCACTTGTCCGCGCAAACTCGCCATGCTCGCATCTGAACCCGTCAAGCGTGTAGCAGCTGTTTTACCTAGCGCCACAATCAATTTGGGCTTTATTAAATCGATTTGGCGATCCAAAAATGGAGCGCATGCCATCACCTCATCCACCGTCGGGGTGCGATTCCCTGGCGGCCGGCATTTCACCACATTGGCGATGTAAACATCGCGGCCCCGCGCCAGTCCTGCGGCTTGCAGCATGGCATCAAGCAACTTGCCTGCCTGCCCCACAAAAGGCTCCCCTTGCTGATCCTCTTCGGCACCTGGGCCTTCGCCAATGAATAACCACGGCGCATCTATCGCACCGACCCCGACCACCGCCTGCTTGCGCTGTTTGCAGAGACCGCACGCGCTACAGTTTGAGGCCTCGGTAGCAAGCCCCTGCCAATCCAGTGCGGTGATTCGGGCCGCTCGTGCAGGATCGGTTAGGTGTTTAGATTCTGAATTTGGCACCGCGTTGGCGGTTTCACGCGGGCGTGCAGCCTGAGGCATCGAGCTCGTGGACGGGTTCGCTGGTGCCGAGCCGCCTTGCGGGGCTTGATGCGGAGATGGGCTCATTGCAGGCCGGGAATGAACCGTCACGTGTGCATCCTGGACGCCTTCGACGTCTCGGACATTTAAAGCTTCGCGCACCATCGCGGGCTGCAAGTTAGTCGTTTCAGGCGATGCCACCGCCGGATGCAGCCTGCCGCGCAATTCAAAAAACGACCACAATTCCAGCTCGCGCAGATAATCTTCGTCAAGTCTCATATTTTATTTTTAGCTGACAGCGACTCGATGCTCACCGTTTCTTGACCGCGATATTGAGGCCCAAAAATAGCGCGTCTTCACGGCCGGTAACGGCGGGATAATAATCACGTCGTAGACCGAGCTGCTTGAAACCGAAACGTTCATACAAACGCCTGCCCATCAGGTTCGTGGGCCTGACTTCAAGGTATAGCATTTCACACCGCGTGCGCTGCGATTCCTCGACGACAAACCCCAGAAATTTCGCGCCCGCTCTGCGGCCCTGCCACGCTCGCGCAATCGCGAAATTAAGCAAATGCGCCTCTTCAAGCGCCACCATGATGATTGCGTAACCAATCAACTGATTTTCAGCCCAACAACCCCAGCACTGATAGCCACTGAGCAGAGAATCCCGAAAATTTCCAGGCGACCAAGGGAATGCATAAACATCTTTTTCAATGGTCGCCACCGCACTGATGTCGCAATCACGAATCGCGCGATATGAAAACGCCGGCAACGTAACCCCCAATTGCGAATCATCCAGTACCGCACTCATCAAGACGCTACCATCGGCGTATTCTCTTTAATTTTTTCATGCGCTGCTTGATCGCCTAGCGCGCCATTTGCCGCCAACCTGGCCGCAGCATGCAAACGTTCTTCGATGGTCTGCGCGACCTGATTGCGTAGATAAAGCGGGGCCGCCGCTTTAGCGTCCACGCCCGCCGAAGCGTGGCTCTCCGCCCCAACTCCACCGTTGTTTTTAGCGCGCACCCATTGGCGTAGCGCGATAGCGGCAACATCGCTCGCGCGGGGGAGCGCATGGCTGATCATTTTTTCAATAAATGGGTAGCGCGCTGCGAGCGCCGTATTCAATATCGGCGAGTCGAACGCACTGCCGATGCCTATCCAATTCAAACTAGCGCCTGTGAGCTCAGGAAGCGCTTGCGGTTTTCCCAGCATCGGCGCGATCAGCGACCGCCAGCCGCTGGTTACTGATTCATCTCGTTGATAGGCGGCGAGATAAATTTCATTCATTCGCGCATCAATAGCCACCAAAACTTTGTCACCCTCGTGGACGCTGGGACTAAGGCTCGGGCTGGCGCGAAACGCCTGCTCGGCGAGCGCCATTTGTGTCTGCACAGGAAGCACTTTTTTTGCGGCACCCAATGCCAAACCCTGCGCCAATCCGCACGCGATTCGCACGCCCACAAACGAACCTGGCCCTTGGCCAAAAGCAATCACATCCATATCCGCAACAGCCAATTTCGCCTCCGCAAACAGCTCGGCGATCGCATTAACAGCTAACTCTGAATGACGCTGCCCCGCATCAATCTCACGTGCGATGACCTTGCCGTCATCAATAATGGCAAGTGAAAGACGTTCCGAAGAAGTTTCGAGGGCGAAAATCGGCATGGACTGAAAAAATTAAGTTTGTATTTCATTATAACGTTGCGACTCAAAGCAATTCGCTGTAGCGAACATCCAAACCAGCCACGACCCCGATTTCGCAGTTAGTGGGTGGGGCGGAGGCAACGGCCGTCCAATCATTCGGTGCGCACCGTTGCTAATTTTTTGAAGCGCTTTTTCAGGCGCATCGTGACGAATCAACGCTGATGCGCATAACCGTTACTTGAACTGAGCTACTCACCACAAACTACATTACATTGCCATCCGCGCCACCCATGCTATTGGCTTTCGGTAAGTCTGGTAGCGCGGGCATTGTCGAGGTTCAATACTTCCACAAAACCGACTTGGAGCGGTGCTCTTGTTGGTCTGTCAGCCTGCTACCTGTGCATGTTCAGCACCGAAGCCG
>ENA-OFDM01000772-OFDM01000772.1-metagenomes-genome-assembly--contig:-NODE-772-length-12151-cov-4.548363_pt1 | contig 12151 bp, 11 predicted proteins | sample MGYA00153385_OFDM01 | MGnify analysis MGYA00153385
TAGCTGGTTCTTCCAGTTGTACAACGTCGGCCGGCTCACGCCCACCCGCTCGGCAACCTTCTCCGCACTTCCTTGGCGAGTGCACAGCTCGATGACCGCCGCTCGCTTCAGCCCTGCCGGACGCGAGACACTTCCAGCTCTGCCCACGAGGCGTTTCGTGGCTTCAGGGTGCAGTTCATCGATCCAGGTGGTCAGCGAGTCTCTCCCCGGATAGCCGAGTGCCTTGATGGTCACGGTCATACAGCGACCATGATCGAGATAGTGATCGACAGCCAACTTCTTCTGCTCGTCCGAATACTTCGGCTTCAAGCGCACATAGCGCACCGGCAGATCGCGACATCGTTCGAATTCCCGATGCCAGCTCTTGAGAGCGTTCTTTGTCGGGTAGCCCAACTGGCGGATGGTCGCCGCGGTGCGTTTGCCCAGCTTGATGTAGAGCTTGACCGCTCGAACGCGGTCCTCGTGTGAGTACATGAACTACCTCCAGGTAGTCCAAGATTTCCGCCGCATCCCCGTTGGGTCAATATTGGATCGGCGCGGACAACCCTTCCCATCCCAACGTGCTTTTTGTGGGTCGGCTGGGCACTCGCCTGTTGCGCCGCGCAAAGAGGCGAAGGTGCCGGCACCAGCGGATGACCGCTTCAAGGTTGTCCATCTCGGCAATCAGATGCCTGGTTTTTGCCAGGGTGTTGAGGCTGTCGCTTCGAAGACCTGCCGTTCAGTCCGCGCCGGATCGTGTGGCCGCTGACGGCGGTGACCACGAACAGGAAGTTCCGGCCATTTCCTGCCGCCCCTGAGAAGCAGATTCAAGGTCGTGGGACCTACGGGCTTTCCCAATCGAATTCCACCTCTTGAGCACCCTGCCACAGGACCGTGCGGCCCAGCGCCGGCAAATGCTCACGACCTTCGACCAGGGTCAGGAAGTGGTTGCCCGCCAGCGGCCCCATCTTGCTCGAAAAACTGCAGCCGCCGTACGCGATCAGCAATTCGGTTTCGCTCAAGCCGCCTGGATAAAACAGCACGTCGCCTGCCGATGGATGGGCGGTGTGGTTCTCGAAGCCGACGCCGAGATCAAAATCAGCAAGTGGCACCCACACCGCCTCGCCGCTCCAGCGCACATGGATCAGCTTCTGGCGGTAGGGCAGCAGCTTGGCGAAGGCGGCAAAGGTCTGCGGTGCATCGGGGTGGGCTTCGGCGATGAAGCGGTGCCCGGCGGCGGTGATCTGTAGTCGTCTTGCCATGGTCAGTCTCCCAGCTTCATCCAGCGGCGCCAACTCTGCGCGCAGCAGCGGGCGCGCCGTTTCGGGCCGTTCGCGCGGCGCAGCGCCAGGCACCTCGCCGGGTTGCGACGCACTATCTGTCGGCATGCAGTTTTCATGTTGTCGACGACATGCACTCTTCATGCCGACAGTTTGATCCGATCGGGTGCGGCGTTCGGGGCATGCAGATAAATCGTTCATCGAGGTGGTCAGCAATCGATGTCGTCGAGCGCCGCAGTCCATTTGGACTTGGCCGCAACGCGTCGCCCGCGCTCCCTGAAAGCGAAGCCCATGGCCAGCGTCTGCGCCAGCGACATGGCCGCGGTCAGCGATCGAAAGCCGAGCAGTTCGGCATCGTTGACTTGCAGCACGATGTCGGCATCTTTCGCGACCGGGCCGAGCGCGCTGTCGGTGATGGCCAGGCGGCGCGCGCCGGCAGCACGCACCTGCTCGCAAACCTGCAGGGTGTCGGCCGCATACGGTGGGAAGCTGATGGCGATCAGCAAGTCTTTCGGCCCTGCGGCGCTGGCTTGTTCGGCAATGGCGCCACCCAGGCCCGTGATCTGCACACTGGGTCGGCCCACGCGGTTGAGTGCATAGGCGAGGTAGGACGCCACGGCGTACGAGCGGCGCAGGCCCAGCACGTACACAGCGCGCGCGCGTTTGATGGCCTGTATGGCGTTCGCCAGTGGCATGCGATGCGCGTCGTCGCGCAGGTGCTCCAGCGAGACCATGTTGGCTCGGCTGAAGGCGCGCAGCACGGCCGCGGGGTCGGCAGGGTTTTCCAGTGCCAGATCGCCACCGAAGTGCCGGATCCGCTCGCGGTAGCTCGGCGGGGTCGCGCGTTGCAGCGACGCGATGAAGAGGCGCTGCAGTTCCCCGTAGCCCGTGAAGCCCAGAGCCTGCGCCATGCGGATGAAGGCCGACGCGGCGATACCGGAGTCTCGCGCAAGCGCAGCGACGGCGCTCAGCGCCACGTCGTTGGGGTGCTCCAGCGCGTGGAGCGCGGCTTCGCGCTGGCGCGGTGTGAGCTGCTCGCCGCGCTCGCCCAGGCGCGCTCGCAGCTCGTCGAGCGTGCGCGGCGGCGTTAACGCGGCGGGCAACAGCTTGACGGCGTCGCGTTTCAAAAAGCGCGCACCTCGCCGCGCGGCACGAATCGGCCCATGCCTTCGCGGCCATGCCATTCGGGCCCGTCGACGATGAGCTGGCCTCGCAGGAACACCTTCTCCACGCGGCCGCGCAACTCTCGCCCTTCGAGCAGTGTGTAGTCGCAGTTGCTGTGCAGGTGTTCAGCGTGGATGATCTGCTTGGCCGCGGGGTCGAACAGCACCACGTCGGCGTCGCTGCCGACCGCGATGGTGCCCTTCTTGGGGAACAGGCCGAACAGCTTGGCCGGCGTGGTTGACGTCAATTGCACGAAGCGGTTCAGCGAAAGCTTGCCCTGCATCACGCCGATGTCGAACAGGCTCACCAGCCGGGTTTCGATGCCGGGTGCGCCGTTCGGAATCTTGCTGAAGTCGTGTTCGCCCATGGCCTTCTGCCGGAAGAAACCCCGGTGGCCCTCCTTCATGCAGAACGGGCAGTGGTCGGTGGCGATGACCTGCAGGTCGTCGTAGCGCAGCGCGCGCCACAGGTGCTTCTGGTCGTCGGGCGTGCGCAGCGGCGGCGTCATCACGTACTTGGCGATCTCGAAGTCGTCGCTGTTGTAAACCGAGTCGTCAAACAGCAGGTAATGCGGGCAAGTCTCGGCGAACACCGGAATGCCTTCGTCGCGCGCGGTGACGATGTGCTTGAGCGCCTGATTAGACGACACGTGGACGAAGTAGATCGGCGCTTCGGCGAGTTCGGCCAGTCGGATGCCACGGTGCGTGGCCTCGCCTTCCATGATCGCCGGTCGCGTCAGCGCGTGGTAGCGCGGGCTCGTGTGGCCGGCGTCGAGCGCCTCCTTGATAAGCAGGTCGATGACGGTGCCGTTCTCGGCGTGCAGCGCCACCATGCCGCCGTCCGCGCCCACCAAGCGCAGCATTTGAAAGATGGCCGCATCGTCGGTCATCATCACGCCCGGGTAGGCCATGAACATCTTGAAGCTCGTCACGCCTTCGTGCCGCATCGCGTAGCGTACGTCGGCGAGCACCTGGCTGTCGACGCGGGTGACGATGCAGTGCAGGCTGTAGTCGATATTGACCTGCGGATCGGCGCTCCGCTGAGCGCGGGCAATCGCGCCCAGCGGCGAATCGGCGGGCGTCTGCAGCGCGAAGTCCACCACCGTGGTTGTGCCGCCAAAGGCCGCGGCCTTGGTGCCGCTCGCAAAGGTGTCGCAGGTGATCGTCGGGCCAACGACGTTTTCCATGTGCACATGCGTGTCGACGCCGCCGGGCAGCACGTACAGGCCGCTGGCATCAATGACCGCCACGTCTTCGCCGACGACGAGCTGCCGACCGATGGCGTGGATCACGCCGTCCTGCATCAGGACGTCGGCGATGTAGTCGTCGGTGGCCGTGATGACGCGGCCGTTGCGGATCAGGGTGGGACCGTTCATGCCGTGGCTTCCTCCAGTGCGTGGATCAGGCGGTCGATCTCGGCCGCGGTGTTGTAGTGCGCCATCGAGACGCGCACCACGCCGTCTCGCAGGCCGAGCGTCTCGATCAACCGCCGGGCGTAAAAATCGCCCCAGCGAATGCCGATGCCGTGCGTGTCGACGTGGCGCACGATCGCCTCCGGCACATGGCCGGCGACGGTGAAGCTGATGGTCGGCACGCGCCGTTCGTCGGTGGCCGCAGGCCGGCCGATGATGCGCACCCCGGGCTGGCCGCGCAGCCAGCCGAGCAACTGTTCCGCCAAGGCATTCTCGTGCCGCTCGAAGGCATCGAAGGCGGCCTGCATGCGCTCGCGTGGCGTGCCCGTCTCCCCCAGCGCCGTGCCGGTGTCAACCAAGTAGTCGCGAATGCCGGCGCAGCCATAAGACAGCTCGTAGTTGACGTTGCCCGGCTGCAGCTTGTACGGCAGCACCTCGGCGCCGATAAAATAGTGGTTGAGGCTGGGCAGCGACAGCAGCAGCTCGCGTCGGCCCCACATCACCGCGTAGTGCGGGCCGAAGACCTTGTAGAAGCTGAACATCACGATGTCGGCACCGCTGGCTTGCACGTCGACCAGCCGGTGCGGCGCGTAGGCCACCGCATCGACACAGACGCGGCCGCCGACCGCATGCACGCGGCGCGCGACGTCGGCCACCGGGTTGACGGTGCCCAGGATGTTCGACGCCCAGGTCATGGCCAGCCACTTCGTGCGCGGCGTCAGCAAGGCACCGAGGTCGGCGAGTTCGAGCGCTAGGCTGTCGTGGTCGACGTGCCAGACCTTCACCACCGCACCGAACTCGCGCAGCCGCATCCAGCCGCCGATGTTGGCCTCGTGGTCGGTGTCGGTGACGATGATCTCGTCGCCCGGCTGTAGGTGGGTGCGCAGCGCCTGCGTCAACACGAACATCAGCGCAGTCGTCGCGCCGCCCATCACCACCTCGTCGTCGTGCGCCGCGTTGACGAGTTCGGCGACAGCGCGCCGTGCGGCCAGCACCTTGTCACCGGCGATCTGGCTCCGCGCATAGCTCGCGCCGAGTTGCACGCTGTGGTGGAGCAGGTACTCGTGAACGCGGTCGGCGACGCGCTTCAACACCTGCGAGCCGCCAGCGTTGTCGAGGAAAACCGTGTCACTGGCGAGGGCCGGGAATTCGGCGCGGATTCGATCGAGGTCGAGTGCGTTCATCGAGGTCAATGCGAAAGAATGGCTTGCAGGAAGGCCCGGGTGCGCGCCTCACGCGGCGCGCCGAAGAAGGTTTCGGGTGGCGCCACTTCGACGATGAGGCCGTCTTCCATGAACACCACACGGTCGGCGACGCGGCGGGCGAAGCCCATCTCGTGCGTGACGACGACCATCGTCACCCCCGTGTGGGCCAGGGCCTGCATCACGGCCAGCACCTCGCCCACCATCTCGGGGTCGAGTGCGGAGGTCGGTTCGTCGAAGAGCAGCACCTGCGGCTCCATCGCCAGCGCGCGGGCGATCGCCACACGCTGCTGCTGGCCGCCGGAGAGTTGCGCCGGCAGCTTGTGCGCGTGATCGGCCAGGCCCACCTTGTCGAGGAGGGCCTGCGCACGCGCGTCGGCGGCGGCACGCGACATGCGGCGAACGCGCAGCGGGCCGAGCGCAACGTTGCGCAACGCGCTCAAATGCGGGAAGAGGTTGAAACTCTGGAACACCATGCCAACTTCGGCGCGCACGCGCGCCAGCGCCCTGCCACGCACCACCTTCTCGTCGCCCACGCGGACCTCGCCGCGCTGGTAGTCTTCCAGCAGGTTGATGCAGCGGATCAGCGTCGACTTGCCGGAGCCCGACGGCCCGACGACGACGACCACTTCGCCGGCTGCGATGCTGAGGTCTATGCCGCGCAATGCCTCGAACTGACCGTAGGCCTTGTGCAGACCGTTGATCTCGATCGAGGCGCTCATCGGGTGGCTGCGCGGTGGCGCGCTTCGAAGTGCCCGACCAGCCGCACCAGCGGCAGCAGCAGCGCCAGGTACAGCAGCGCCGCACCGATCAGCGGCGTCGGGTTCGCCGACAGCGCCTGCGCCTGCGTCGCCTGCTTCAGCAGGTCGGGCATGGCCACCACCGAGGCCAGTGCGGTGTCTTTCAGCACGTTGATGCAGTTGCTCGTCAGCGGCGGCGTCACGATGCGCAATGCCTGGGGCAGCACAACGTCGCGCATGGTGTTGAAAAAGCCCAGGCCGATCGCCGCCGCGGCTTCGAGCTGGCCGCGCGGAATGGCCTCGATGCCGGCGCGGAAGATTTCCGCGACGTACGCGCATGACACCAGCGACAGGGCCGCGACGGCAGCAGCGAACGAAGACAGCCGCACACCCACGAAGGGCAGCGCGTAATACACCAGCACCAGCAGAACCAGCAGCGGGATCGAGCGCAAGACATCAATGTAGATTCTCGCCAGCGCCTGGAGCGGCTTCGCGCCGAACACCCGAAGCAGCGCCAGCAGCAAACCGCTCGTCGTGCCCATGGCGATGCTCACCACACCGAGCAAGACCGTGATGCCCAGCCCTTCGAGCAGCAGCGGCAGTGTCTCGCGCAGCACCCGCAGATTGAAGAACGTTTCGATCAGGTCCACTGGGTTGCGCGAGAGTCGGGCCCGGGGAGGCGACGAGCGAACTCAGAGCTTCGGCACGTCCATGACCTTGACCGAGGCCGAGTCGCTCGGTGGCGTGCTGCCGAACCACTTCTCGTGTGTCTTGACGATGAAGCCGTCCTTCTTCAGCGCGGTGATCGTGTCGTTGACCTTGGCTGCGTCGGCGAAGCCCTTGGCGAACATGAAGGAATAGCGCTCGGCAGTGGGGATGCGTGCGGCCACCCGGTACTGCGCCTTGTCTTTGATGTAGTACTCGACCGCCGGGATGTCGCTGATGTAGCCGTCGATGCGGCCGGCCGCCAGATCCAGCATCGCGGGGGCCAGGCCCTCGTAGCGCGAGATCTTGGCGATCTTGTACCTGGCGGTGTTTTCGGTGGCGTACATGTCGCCAGTGGAGCCGGTGTCCACGCCGATCGTCTTGTCGGCGATGTCTCCCAGGCTGTTGATCTTGGTGGCTTTCAGCACCGACAGCGACTGGTCGCTGTCGTAGTACGGCTGCGCGAAGGCAAGCGTTTCCAGCCGCTTGCTGGTGATGGTGATCGACGAGATGGCCAACTGGATGCGGCCCGACAACACCGCCGGGAACAGTCCGTTGAACGGGATGTTCTCGATCTTCACCGTGTTGCCTGTTCGCTTGGCGACTTCGTTGACGAGATCGATCTCGAAGCCGACGAACTTGCCTTGCGCATCTTGGAACTCCCAGGGCACGTTGCCGATGTTGGCGCCGACGACCCATTCGGCGGCCAGGGCCGGGTCGGCGAAGGATGCGGCCAGCGCGAACGCGGCGACCATCTTGAAGTGCTTCATGCCGGAACTCCTGATGTTTGCGGTAGTCCCGCAGGCTCACACGCGGCAGGTCGTTGACATGTTAGCCAGCCGGAGCAAACACTTCAAGTCAATATTGTTCTGGAGCATTTGCACCAGAGCAGCGCCTGCATCCTGCGGCGCACACGTCACCATCCCATCCAGGTGCATCCGCGCACCGTGAGCGGACGTTGGGTCGCTGCGCGGTGCCGAACCGGCTCCGCCGGGGCCGACGTGTCCCGCCATCGCCGTTGCACCGCTGGCATAGCGGTTGCTATCAACGACCCGTTGAACACATGAGCAATGACAACCTCGAACTGGTCCACGTCGTCAAGCGTTACGGCGGCACGACCGCCGTCGACCGCATCGACCTGAAGATCGCGGCTGGCCGCTACTGTTGTCTGCTCGGCCCTTCTGGCTGCGGCAAGACGACCACGCTGCGCATCATTGCCGGCCACGAGCAGGCGACCGAGGGCGACGTGCTGCTCGGCCCGCGCAACATCACCGACCTGCCGGCGGCCGAACGCGGCACCGCGATGATGTTTCAGAGCTACGCCCTCTTCCCGCACCTGAGCGCGCTCGACAACGTTGCCTTCAGCCTAAAGATGCGTGGCGTCGAAAAGACCACACGGCAGAAAAAAGCGGCCGAACTGCTCGACCGCGTCTCGCTCGGCCATCTGGCACAGCGCCAACCGGCCGAACTCTCGGGCGGCCAGCAGCAGCGCGTGGCGCTGGCGAGGGCTCTCATCACCGAGCCCAAGGTGCTGCTTCTCGACGAGCCGTTGTCGGCACTCGACCCGTTTCTGCGAGTCAAGATGCGTGCCGAACTCAAGACCTGGCAGAAGACCCTGGGAGTGACGTTCGTGCACGTCACCCACTCGCAGGAAGAGGCGATGGCGCTCGCCGACCAGGTGGTGGTGATGAACAACGGCCGCATCGAGCAGGACTGCGACCCGCACCGCTTGTTTAATGCGCCTCGCAGCGAGTTCGTCGCCCGCTTCATCGGCGGCCACAACGTGATGGCCTCGGCGCAGGGCCTGGTGGCCGTGCGCGCCGACAAGACCCGTCTGAGCCGCGCGTCAATGCCCAGCGGCGCCAATGCAATGCCCGCGACCGTGCGCGGCGTCGAGTACCAGGGCACCTACGTCTTGCTCACGCTGTCCAGCGAACCCATGGCCGAGTTCAGCGTCGTGCTGCCCGAGGCGCAGTTCGACGCCGCTCCGTGGCAGCCCGGCGACAGCGCGTGCGCGCACTGGGACGTTGCCGACATCCACCCGTTGGCCGCCTGAGCGACCTACACGACCCCTTCGACACCCGAGAGCCTGTGAACAAATCCGACCCGCCCGCTTGGATCGTCCGCTCGGCCGCGCCGGATTGATTCACAAGCACTGAACGCGATCTTTTAACCCGAGGAGAAAGAACCATGTCCGACACCACCCGCCGCAACGTGCTCAAAGGCACCGCTGGAATCCTGGCCACGGGCCTGTTCCCGGCCGTGCACGCACAGGAGAAGATCGTGCTGCGCTACATGGGCACCGCCGTCAACCAAGACAAGGCGATCGCCGAGAAGTTCAAGGCCGACACCGGCATCGAGATCCAGTACGTGGCCGTGAACACCGACGAGGTGATCAAGCGCGTCGTCACCTCGCCGAACAGTTTCGACCTCGTCGACGGCGAGTACTTCGCGCTGCCCAAGGTCGTACCCAGCGGCAACCTCAAGGGCATCGACGTCCAGCGCATCAAGAACGCCGACAAGATCACGACGCTGTTCACCAAGGGCGAGATCAACGGCAAGAAAGTCGGCGACCAGGGCACGGCTCCGAAGAAGGTGATCTACCTCGAGGGTGAGAAGTCGAAGGTTTTCGCCAAGGAACCGACGCGCTGGATGTCGCTGATCCCCACCGTCTACAACGCTGACACGCTGGGCATCCGGCCTGACCTGATCAAGCGGCCCATCGAGAGCTGGAAAGAACTGCTGAGCCCCGAGTTCAAGGGCAAGGCCTCGATCCTGAACATCCCGTCGATCGGCATCATGGACGCCGCGATGGTGGTCGAGGCGCTCGGCCTGTACAAGTACCCCGACAAGGGTGACATGACCAAGAAGGAGATCGACCTCACGATCAAGACGCTGATCGAGGCCAAGAAGGCCGGTCAGTTCCGCAGCCTGTGGAAGGACTTCAACGAGAGCGTCAACCTGATGGCCTCGGGCGAGGTGGTGATCCAGTCGATGTGGTCGCCGGCCGTCACGGCCGTGCGCTCCAAGGGCATCGCCTGCGTCTACCAGCCGCTGAAAGAAGGCTACCGCGCGTGGGCCGGCGGCTTCGGACTGCCCACCACGTTGAGCGGCCGCAAGCTCGACGGCGCCTACGAGTTCATCAACTGGTTCCTCGACGGCTGGGCCGGCGCCTACCTCAACCGGCAGGGCTACTACAGCGCCGTGCTCGAGACTGCCAAGTCCAAGATGGACGCCTACGAGTGGGCCTACTGGATGGAAGGCAAGCCGGCCGAAAAGGACATCAAGTCGCCCAACGGCCAGGTGCTCGAGAAGGCCGGCACTGTTCGCGATGGCGGCTCGTACGAGCAACGCATGGGCAGCATCGCCTGCTGGAACGCGACGATGAAGGAGAACACCTATCTCGTGCGGAAGTGGAACGAGTTCGTTGCCGCCTGATGTTCGGCGCCTCGCACTGAAATGCCGGCCAAGACCGCGCCGCGTGTGTTCGTCGACATGACGCCGGCCTCGGGCGCCGCGCCGCGAGCCGCTGCCCGGCGCCGGCGTCTCCACTGGCGTGCGCCGTCGTGGCTGCAGGCGCTGCCCTTCGCCGCGGTGTTCGCCTTCTTCTTCGTCGCGCCGCTGGTGCTCGTCGCGGCCGTGAGTCTGTGGCCGACCAGTGACTACGAGCTGATTCCCGGCTTCACTTTCCAGAACTACGAAAGCATCTTCGCCGGCTGCGGCAACCTGGCCGAACCCTGCGTGACGCTGAAGACCTACTGGTCGACCTTGCGCTTCTCGTTGCTGACCCTGGCCGCGACGCTGGTGCTCGGCTTCACGGTCGCGTACTTCCTGGCCTTTCATGTCCGCTCGCAGGCGATGCAGACGGTGCTCTTCGTGGTCTGCACGATTCCGTTCTGGACCAGCAACGTGATCCGCATGATTTCTTGGGTGCCGCTTCTGGGCCGTAACGGGCTCGTCAACCAGGCGCTGCTCGGTACGGGGCTGATCGAGCAGCCTGTGGAGTGGCTGCTGTTTTCCGAGTTTTCGGTGGTGCTGGCCTTCGTTCATCTGTACACCATGTTCATGCTGGTGCCGATCTTCAATTCGATGATGCGCATCGACCGGGCGTTGCTCGAGGCCGCCGAGGACGCCGGCGCCAGCGCCTGGCAGACGCTGTGGAACGTGATCGTGCCGCTGTCGCGCACCGGCATCGTCATCGGCTCGATCTTCGTCGTCACCATCGTGATGGGCGACTTCGTCACCGTCGGCGTCATGGGCGGCCAGCAGATCGCATCGGTCGGCAAGATCATCCAGGTGCAGACCTCGTACCTGCAGTTCCCGCTCGCTGCCGCCAACGCCGTCGTGCTGCTCGCCGTCGTGCTGCTCATCATCGTCGCGCTGAATCGCCTCGTCGACCTGCGGCGCGAGCTCTGACATGAGTGCTTTGGCATGAGCCGGCGGCACGCGCATCGCAGGCCGGGGCGGACGCGTTGGGCGCACTGGTAGCGCTCGTCGGGCCGGACTTGGCGGCGTGCAACCGCGCAATCGTGTCCCGCATGGACAGTCCAGTCGCGCTTATCCCGCAGCTGGCGGCGCACATCGTGGCAGCGGGGGGCAAACGTCTGCGTCCGCTGCTGACGCTGGCGGCCGCGCAAATGTGCGGCTACCGCGGTAACCGGCATGTGGCGCTTGCGGCGTGCGTAGAGTTTATTCACACCGCCACCCTGTTGCACGACGACGTGGTGGACGAAAGCCTGCTGCGCCGTGGCCTGTCGAGCGCCAATGCCGTGTTCGGCAACAAGGCGTCGGTCCTGGTCGGCGATTTCCTGTTTGCCCGGTCGTTCGAACTGATGGTGGCGGACGGATCGCTGAAGGTGCTCGGCATCCTGTCCCATGCCGCCGCGACCATCGCGGAGGGGGAGGTCCTGCAACTCGTGACGCAGAACGACCTGTCCACGTCCGAGGAGCGATACCTGGACGTGGTGCGCGGCAAGACGGCCGCCCTGTTCGCCGCGGCTTGCCAGGTCGGCGCCGTGGTGGCCGACCGCCCGGCGGCGGAGGAGCAGGCGTTGCGCGACTACGGCACGAACCTGGGCATCGCGTTCCAGCTCGTCGATGACGCCTTGGATTATGCCGCCGACCAGGTGACGCTGGGCAAGACGGTCGGCGACGACTTCCGGGAGGGCAAGATCACCTTGCCGGTCCTGGCCGCCTACCAGGCCGCCGACGAGGAGGAGCGGGCGTTCTGGGTCCGCACCATCGAGGCCAGCGACCAGCGCGACGCCGACCTGGACCGTGCGATGCGCCTGATGGCCCGCAGCGGCGCCATCAAGACGACGCTGCGGACTACACCATCAGCCGCGTGAGCTAGGGTATTTCAGGCGGGCGCTAGACCACCGCCATCGCCTCGCGCCGCACCTGCACCGCCAGGTCGTCAAGCGCTCCGCCGATCCGGTCCAGCATCTCCGTCACTTCCCCCGGCGTGATGATCAGCGGCGGGCTAAAGGCGAGGCTGTCGTTCGGCAGGGTGCGGGCGATCACGCCGTTCGCCTCACACAGCTTCGTCAGGCGCGCGCCCATCTTGCGCTTGGGGTCGAAGTTGCGCCGGGCGTCGCGGTCCTCGACCAGTTCGATGGCGCCGATCATGCCGACGCCACGGACTTCGCCGATCAGCTCGTGGTTCGAGAA
>ENA-OFDM01000775-OFDM01000775.1-metagenomes-genome-assembly--contig:-NODE-775-length-12095-cov-12.291030_pt1 | contig 12095 bp, 8 predicted proteins | sample MGYA00153385_OFDM01 | MGnify analysis MGYA00153385
ACCAACGTCCCTCGCTAAGGATCCCTAACTAAGAATCCGGCTTACTTAGAGGAACTTGCTCAACGCCAGCTACCAGTTCGATTACCTCTCGAACGATCGGAGCAGCGGTGGTTCCTCCGTAGGCTTGACCTTGGGGTTCATCAAGGACAGACAAAACGACGTAGCGAGGATTATCCACCGGGAAAATCCCGACAAAGCTCGTAATAAATTTGGACGTAGAGTAGCCACCGGATTCGGTGGCTTTTTGTGCGGTCCCAGTTTTCCCCGCCACCCGATAGCCTGCCACCTGCGCCTGTTTCCCGGTCCCGTTGTTGACCACCGCCTCCATCATCCGCAGAATGGCTTTCGTGTTTTTAGGCGAAAAAATCTGTTTGGGCATGGCTTGTTGAGGTTGCCAGTGGGGGCGTCCTTGGCTGTCGTAGAGACCTTTGACAACATGGGGCGTGACCATTTTGCCGCCATTCGCCAGCATGGCATTGAGCTTCACGAGCTGCATCGGCGTTATGGCAAACCCCTGACCAAACGCTGTCGTAGCGATTTCAATGGGAGAACTCATGTAGGTTTTTCGTTCTTTGATGTAGCCCTGCGCTTCAAAGGGCAAGTCGATGCCTGTATACTGCCCCATGCCAATGCGTTCGAGCCAACTGTAGTAGACCGATGGCTTCATGGTTTGGACAATGCGAACCATTCCGACGTTGCTAGAATACCGAATGATGTCCGTAAGACCGATCGTTCCACGCGCCGCGCCATCGGAGTTACTAATCGGCTCGCCTTCAATGGAAAGGGTTCCAGAATCGTAAAACGTATCGTCAAGCTTAACTGTCCCCGCTTCAAGGGCGATCGCGACATTAATAGGTTTGAAGGTCGATCCCGGCTCATAGAGGTCGGTGAGTCCCCAGTTCTTAAATGCCGATAGATCTTTCACTTTCCAATATTCATTCGGGTCAAAGGTCGGGTTAGATACCATGGCCAAAATTGCGCCATCTTGGGCATCCATCACGATGACCAGTCCACGTTTTGCACCGAAGGATTGAACCTGGCGCGTGACGATTTTTTGGATTGCGCGTTGGAGTCGATTGTCAATAGTAAGCTGAAGCCGGAGATCGTCTTGGTGAATGAAGCCGTTGGGCACATTGTCCGGTAGGACGTTGCCCTGTCCTGTTTTGTTGAGCCGAACCGCTTTTTCCGATCGTTCGAGCAGATGCTTGTAGCTATATTCCACGCCTCCTTGACCCTGTTGAGCATTATCGACGTAGCCAATAATGCTGCCGAGGAGATCCTGTTGTGGATAGACGCGCTGTTCCTGAGCGATGAAATCTAACCCGTCGATGTATAGCTCTCTGATTCGGTTGGCGCTGTCTTCTTTGATGTGATCCACCAGCCGAATTCCCGTTTTAGCGCTGTCGAGCTTCTTCTGAAGGTCCGCTTCGGGCTGATTTAAAATGGGCGCGAGGGCTTTCGCCACCTCCGCCGTACTTTTTTTGTCAAAATATCGAGGATGCGCAAAAATTGTGTAGACCTGCTCATCAATGGCAATCGCATTTCCGGTGCGATCTATTACGGGCCGACGAGGCGTGAAGGGCCGCAAATAGGTCGTTTGCTGCTGCTTGGCATAAGTAAGCAACTCCGACGCCTTAAACACCTGTAGCCGGACTAAATTTCCGCCCAACAGTATGCACCCCGTCAACAAAATCATCCACACTAACCGAAGGCGCTGAGGGGACGGAATCGCCGGAAGATCCATCAGACTCTTAACATAGGGAGATTTCGATCGCCGCCTCGATCGGGTTTCAAACCGGGCAGGATTCGATCGCGCTGAGTTCGATCGGGATTTGTCAAGCCGGGATAGGGGGCGGACCATAGATGCTAGTACCCGATGGGCAGGATGGGTTTGGTATTGGAATCGGGTCCAGTGGGACGCATGGGAAGAGGCGGACGAGGAGGAGCCGGAGGCATGACAACAATGTTAGCCGCACTGCGCGGCACAAGACCATACTGCTTGGGATCGGTAGTGCGGGCGATATTATTTTTCATCATTTCGCCGTTCGTGGTGAGCTGACGCTCGTTGCGACGGAGCTTCTCTAACTGACGATATTCTTGACCCCACTGCTGCTGAGAGTACATAGCCCAGCCATAGGTGACGATCGCCCCACTCGCCAAAACTGCAGCCACTAGTAAGGACCAACGTTCAGCCTGCTTCATCAGTTGCAGCCATTGGGGAACCGAAGCGCGGTCAGGCAGTGGCTGCAATCGGGCATCGCGCGATCGGGACTTCGGCGGTAACGGAGCCTTAACGGCAGCGTTCGATCGGCTACGAGAGGAAGGGCGATCGTTTGATCGAGATCCCAGCCTAAAGCCAAGACGTGAGCGGTCGATCGGGGAGCTAGGGTTCAGCCGAGGCGAGGGTCTTGCATTCGATTTAGCTGGCGTTTTAAATGACGTTAGTCTCGGAGTTACAAGCATAGACAACCCGTTGGGCGGTGGTTGACAGAAGCATTCTAACCCGAGGACTGTTGTAAAACGATTGATCTCTAATATTTTCTCTGAAGTTGTCCCTCACATTTAGAGGTGGTGAGACCGATCGCTGAAGTTAGACGCTATTCGTAGCGCTGTGGGTGCTGCTCCCTGGGTGCGAAACGCGACCTTGCTGAGCAGCGGGAAGCATCAGTCGGGTCATAATCCGCCCATCCTCTAGGCGGCAGACAGTGAGTTCGGCTCCCATGGCCCGCAGGAGTTCTTTGCAGATGGCTAGGTGAAGTCCCGGTGGCTGGTTGAGCAGGCTGGGAGCGAGGGGATCGAGAAGTTGTCCGCCTTCGAGATCTTTTAGGAGCCGGGGTTCGATGGTGCCGTTGTCGGTGATGGCGATTTCCACCCAGCGTTCATCAAATTGCCGACACCAAATATCAATCCGTTTTCCCGATTCCGATCGCAATCCTGAGGTCAAGATCACTTCGTACAGAATCATTTCGAGTTTGCTGCTGTCCCCGATAATGATGGGGTTGCTGTCTTGGTGGACTTGGGACCAAAGCTGGCGCTGCTTGAGCAGATGTTCGGCGCGATCGAGGGCGCGGCGCAACAGACCCAAGAGCGGCAAACTTTCCTGCCGAAACTGAAGCTGCCATTGTTCATTCAGCAGGGCCGACTGAACCGGAACCATCGCCTCCCCAAGCTGTCGCAAAATTTGCTGGTTGCGGGTGGTGGTGAGGGCATCTTGGGTGACGGGTTTGGCGGCTTCGATCAAGCGCTGAATGCCAACGTTGACACTGCGGTGCAGCTCTTCAAGATGACGGTGTTTGTACCAGCCGATTTGTTCGAGCTTGAGGCGTTCGCTTTGGAGGGTAGCTTCGAGCTTGAGATGACGGCGAGCGGCGGCGAGCTGGCTGGTGAGGATGCTGAGAATATGGAGCGATCGATCGTCTAGGACTTGCTCATCGTGAAACACCAGGCAAAACAGACCCGTCGGTTCATCGTCCGGGCAAATACGCAGAGCGATCGTGACGATTTGAGTCATACCTTGAGCGTTAAGCCACTGTCGGGATTCGCCGGGGATTTGGGCGGGGGTGAGGGTGCGAATCGTGTTTTGGTCGTGGATCATCCGAATCAGGGGATCGGCGTGAATCGAGACCTTGGTATTAGGAATCAGGGCATAACGGCGATCCATGTGCTGCGGCAACACCAGCCGTCCAGTGCGACGACCGGGAAACCACGACACCAGAAAGGCCATGGGCGATCCCAAAATCGGCGCGATGGTTCGCAGGGCGACTTGCTCTAGGTCTTCGAGGTGGTCGCACTGTTGAATCATTTGAATGCAGCGCTGGGTGCTTTGGTGACGCTCGGCTTCCTGGGTGACTTGACGTTGAAGCTGCCACTGGTTCAAAATCACGCCGAGCTGCTGGGCAACGATCTGCACAAGCTGCTGTTCGGCGGCAGTCCAGCTTCGGGGGGCCTCATGGCACACCAAGAGGATGCTCTCTAGGCGATGACCGGGTGAGGTGCTGGCAAGGAGAAACGATCGGACACCGAGTTCCCAGAGCGGCGATCGCCAGGCCGTGAAGCGCAGATCGTCTTCTAGATTTTCGATGGCAATGGAGGCTTCGCTGCGTTCGGCTAGCTGCAAGTCGAGATCGCTGAGCTTGGGCAGTGCGATGCCCGTGGCGCGGCGGTTGCGCGGCTGGTGCTGATAACACACTTCAAAATGGCCCGATCGCGCGTCTCTTAGGACTACCATAAAGCGTTCGATTTTGAGCCGTTTGCCTAGCAGTTCTGCCGCTCGGTTCAGGGTGGTTTTCCAGTCATCGGAGCTGTAGAGCGATCGGGCGATTTCGGTGGTGAGGGCTTGGTCGAGCTTGGTCTGCTCAATAATGGTCTCCATTTCTTCCAAGGGCGACATTAAAGCCACAATCTGCGCCGCCCCGCGAAGATAAAGCTTTTCCTCATCTTGCCAAATGCGCGGGGACAACCCTTCCACGGCCAAAAAACCTAGGAGCTGGTTTTGATACAGGATGGGAGCCGCTAGGAGCGATCGTGCCCGAATAAGCTTCATCAGACGGGAGGTGGCATCGGCCCGCAGGGAGCTGTGGGATTCACCGATCGCCACGACTTGATCGTTGACGAGCTGCTGGTAAAAGCTGTTGATTTCTTGGGCCGTGATACCGCCAGCGGGAGGCTTGTTCTCCAATAAGCCATTCATGCGGGGCATTTGGTTTGTGAGCCGCCGCCAAAAATAGCGCTGATTGGGTTCAAACCAATACAAACTGGTGCGAGTCGGGGCCAAAAACTGATGGGTCTCTTCAATCACGACTTCTAGACGCTTGCCCAAATCTGGAAGCGATCGGGTCCGATCGAGTTGTTGGAGCAGCGGCTTGTCCGGGCGCTTAATCTGTTTACGCTGCCAGTCCTGTTCGGTTTGGTTCAGCACGGAAGCCAGTTCGCCCAGCACCATATCCAGCGTGGCTTTTTCGGTTGTTCCGGGAAAGGTTCCCCAGCGATGCGTCCCGAGAATAAGCACACCCAAACACCGATCGCGGAAACAGAGCGGAAATAGCATCGTGCCTTGAATGTTGTGTTTCTGCGCGACCTTGCGCCAGTCCCCTGCCCGTATTTCCTGCCGCAAATCTGCTAACGCTAACGGACGCTGCTGAATCACGACTTGCTCCAAAATATCGCCCGATAACAGCGAAATTTTTTGCTTCATCTCACTATTGTGAATGCCATTTCCCTTGGCCCCACCGGGCGTAAAGCCGCCCTTGCCCAGCATGCGATGCTCCATACGATCGTACAACCCAATCCAAATCAGCTCATAGTTCTTTAAGAACGCCGATCGGAGATAATTCAGCGTCGCCTCCATCAGGTCGTCTGAATTTTCCGCCTCCCGAAGCGAATGTAAAACCTGCCCCAATTGGATGAGTAGATTCTCTTGAACATTAGTTTCTTTGACAGGACTCATGATGACGACTGAGTACGATGGGTGTAGGTTAAGAGGCTGAATTGGGTTGAGATGCGGGACTTTAGTGGTTTTTGGGGGGTGTAATTTTTGGGATGAAGGAGCCATGAGTGATGAAGCTTGAGCGATCGCATAGAATCAGCACTGTGCAAGGTCATTTCCTCTCAAGACCTTCTATTTTCTAGCGTTCCCTGAGACGGATAGTTACATAGCGTGAAAATTTTATTCATAAATTTAGATGTAAATTCAGCTTATATCTTCATGAGTAGAATAATCTGTGGGGTGTGCCAAGAATCTTTGATCGCGTCTAACTCGCGTCTAAGTCATGCACAATGATGCGCTAATCTTGAATTTTGCCCCAAGACTTTTGCCCTTATCGCCCCTCATCCCCTGTGTCAGACTCCTCTTCTCTTAATCTTTACCAATCAATTCTACGTCCGATTTTGTTTTCAGGACTACATGCCGATCCTGAATGGCTTCATCAGCAAACCCTCGCCGCCCTCGAATGGCTTGATGTTCGATCGCCGCTAGCCGTGCGGACGCTGATTCTGAGGCAACTCACTCAGCTTTATGGGGATCAAGGCGAACACCAGGACTCTAAGTTCGATCGTCTGGCCCAAACCTGCTTTGGGTGCCACTTTGATAATCCACTGGGACTGGCCGCAGGGTTTGATAAAAATGGTCAGGGGGCTGGCATCTGGTCCAACTTTGGGTTTGGATTTGCGGAATTAGGGACGGTGACGCAATATGGCCAAGCGGGGAACCCGAAGCCCCGACTGTTTCGGCTGGTGGATGACCAGGCCGCTCTCAATCGCATGGGGTTTAACAATGCAGGGTCAGAGGCATTGCGCGATCGCCTAGAGGCTCGGCAGAATATGAGCGATCGCGCCCTTAGCTTGATGCCCATAGGAATTAACCTCGGCAAATCCAAAATTACTCCCTTGGAGGAAGCCCATGCGGATTATCGGGTGAGTTTCCAACGACTGAAGCATTTGGGTGACTATTTTGTCGTCAATGTCAGTTCGCCTAACACCCCAGGATTGCGATCGCTTCAGAGTGTGGAGCAGCTCAATCCGATTTTTGAAGCCCTCACCCAAGAAAACACTGGACACAAACCCATCTTCGTCAAAATCGCGCCGGATCTGCTGGATGACGATATTTTGGCCGTTGTCGATCTGGCCCGATCGTCTCATCTCACCGGGATTATCGCCACCAATACCACCATCCGCCGAGACGGACTCAAAACGCAGGTGCTAGAGCGAACTGGAAACCGAGTCGCCGACGAAGCGGGAGGAATCAGCGGCGCTCCGGTGCGAGAGCGATCGACGGAGGTGATTGCGCTGATTTCCCGCCACACCCAGGGAGAGTTTCCCATTATTGGCGTGGGAGGAATATCTACTGCCGCCGATGCCTGGGAGAAAATCACCGCTGGAGCTTGCCTGCTTCAGGTCTATACGGGCTGGATTTATGAAGGTCCAGCCTTGGTTCGCCAAATCCTATCTGGACTCGTCGATCGTCTAGATCAGGCGGGTCTAGACTCTATTGATCAAGCGATCGGACTTTCTAACCGTCGTTAGCTGGCTCCGTAAAGAATCATTGCACTCCGGAGTTGGTTAGTTACCTGTCCGTCCGCAAAAGCCTAAAAGGTGGGCTGTTGATGATATTGTTTGATACCTGATTTTCGTTACAAAAGTACCCAGAAGGCAGTCTTTGAGGGTGTTAGAGGAGGTCAATTGGTGAAAGGTGTAAAGTGGGAAAGTTAAGATCTAAAATCGACTCACTAGGGTCAAGAGAAGGGCACTCTTGCGGGTACTTGCGTAGCTTGTTAAAATGATCTATCGTAAAAAATAAATAAGCAGTAGGAATTAGTAGAGAATTGAAGTTTAGACCCGTTGTAAGAAAAGTACTGCGTATCTTAGTCTAAATCTAATATAAAAGTCAGGAGCATTCTATGATCAGGGTCAACCCAAGCAACTCTTCTTGTGCGAGAAAAATATATGAAGTCTTCCAGCATCATGGACTTAAGTTGATACATTTTGACATCAAATATCGGGACGGTAATGACAATCAATATACGTATGCTATTGATGCAAGCTCTACCGCATCAATAGAAAAAAATCATGCCCATCCAGTTTTCTCCCTATTCTCTACGTCATCGGAGACTGCACGAAATTTTAATACTTCTGGAATTAAAATAGCACAGCAGTCTTTGGATGATAGGCAAATTATTGCTGACATACAGAATGCGTTAACTCAGGACCATGTGACTCTTTTGTCTGCAAACATTACGGCTAAAGGTTCTGACGGAGAACCTTGTTCCATAACGTTTCCTTTTTGCAACGGTAGCTACTGCCCTGAACCATAGCGTGATGCGGCGGTCAGACATTTTTGCAATAAAACCATACCATCTTTAAAGCTTAAAACTTTTGAGGACGTTGATGAGTATTCAACAAGGTGATCACTATAACTTTAGCGGTAAAGACATTCGAGGCCATAACTTCAGCAAAAAGGACTGCATTAATCACAAATTTCAACATTCAAAAGCTGGCATTAAGCCAATTTTTTACTATAGTTTAGTAATCGTGTTTTGTCTGCTATCTATTTCAATTTCAGTGGCTATAGCAATAGCTATTATGCCTGTTTTGGCTGGTATTACCCCATATTTGATTCCCAGTTTAATTGGCTTATCAATATTGGGAGTTTTTCTCTTTTTTATCACTGTAAAAGGATTTGCGGGTGCTTTGCTAGCTGAGGGAATACTATCCGTCATTTCTCTAATTTCCATAGCTCCATTACTCATCGCTGGAGAAAGAACTATTGTTCCGGGAATATTTTTTGGAATCTTTGGTATGGCAGTAGCCTTCGGTGGAATAGTGATGTTTGCATTTACTATCACCGTGCTGAACGTTCTATCTGGCCGATGGGTTGCGTATTCAGCTATGATTATGTCAATAGCCGCAATGATTGTAAGTGTCCCTGTTGTATTTCCCAGAAATAATAAATCTCCTCATCAATTTGACTACTTCATAGACATTGCATTGACTGGGATAATTATCAGTATCGGATTCTATATTTCTATTCGTTCTCTACATCAAGATATAAAATATAAATCGATTCGGTCAACTGCAATTGCTTTTTGTTCTAAGTGCTACAGCACTTCATTTCGAGGGGCAAATCTAACTAACGCAGACTTTACGGGTGCAAGTCTGAGAAATGTTGATTTTAGACAGGCCAATCTCACGATGGCTCGCTTTAAGGACGCTAAGGATATCGAGTATGCTTGTCTTGATGAGAATCACGGTTTGCAAAACTTAAAAACTCGGCAATTAGCAATTGAAGTAGATGTCAATAAAATGAGTGATAAAAATTTTAATTATCTCGATTTGGAAGGCATAAACTTGGAGGGCGCATGTTTGCAAGGGTCTAGTTTCATGGGTGCTAATCTGAAAAATACCAATTTAAAGAACGCAAATTTATCAGGAGCAAATCTAAAGCAGGCGCAACTAGTAGGAGCCGATTTAACAGGTGCAATGCTGACAGGAGCATGTATTGAAGATTGGGGAATTACGAAAAAGACAGTGTTAGGAGAAGTCAAGTGCGAATTCATTTTCTTGGAATGTAAAGAAGAACAGAATAAAAGTGGGCACTCTTCAATCAAATTTCAACTAAGATACCCAGATGATAGTCAGTTTGGGGATGGAGAATTTGCCGATCGTGCTTATCTAGCTTGGGAGCAATACGAGAGAAACAAAACAACTACTATGAATTTTTATGGTTCGGTTGAACAGGTTATGGCCATAGAACACAACTCCGGAGAAATCAATATGTCACAGAATAAAGGAAACGTACGTATCAGTGGTGTGCAAGGTAATGTCAGTGGAATTGCTGCTGCGGGAGAAAACCAAACCTTGACGGGAGTTGCCATTGGCGCAATCAGCGGTTCTGTTACCAATACTATTAATCAACTACCTGCATCACCTGATTCAGACAGCTTAGGGATCAAAGAGTTATTAGCTCAATTGCAAACAGCGATCGAAGCAGAACTCGGATTGACCGACGAGGACAAGGTTGAAGCCTTAGAGCAGATAAAAACATTAGCGGAGGCAGGCCAGAAGCCAGAAGACAATGGACTTCAGAAAGCAGCGAAAACATCAATTAAAGTCCTCAAAGGGACTATTGCCAGTCTACCCGATGCGGCTAAACTGGCTGAGTCTTGCGCCAAACTACTGCCTGCGATCGCGACACTCCTTGCCTTAGTGTAGATGTGCAAATGCGTAGTCCACACCGTCGTTAGAATTTAAGCCCTACTTGCGTTCCAGCTTCCAGATGTTGATGGTTTTGTCTTCGCTGCCGCTAGCGAGGAGGCGACCGTTGGGGCTAAGGCCGATCGAGAGGACAGGGAGCTTATGTCCGGTGAGGGCGTGCATCAGACGTCCGGTTTCGACGTCCCATTCTTTGATGGTGCGGTCCATGCTGCCGGAGTAGAGGGTGTTGTTGTCGGGGGCAAAGGCGATCGATCGAACTGCGCCGTTATGGCCTTCGAGGGTGCGGACAAGTTTTCCAGTTTTGGCATTCCAGAGCTTGATGGTCTTGTCGTTGCTGGCGCTGGCAATGTATTGACCGTTGGGACTGACGGCCACGTCTAGGATCCAACCTTGGTGGCCTTCGAGCACTTGCTCCTGTTTCTCGCTAGCGATATTCCAGACGCGAACGCTGCGATCGTAGCCGCCGCCACTCACAAGGGTCTGGCGATCGGGGCTAAAGGCGACGGACATCACGTAGTTGGTGTGGCCTAAAAAGGTCTTGAGCAGTTCTCCGGACTTCATGTCCCACAGTTGAACCTTTTTATCGACGCGGGCGCTGGCAAACTGATCCCCATCGGGAGAAATATCTAAGCCACGAACGAGGGCGTTTTGCGTCATGGGGCCTTCGCCAGAGAAGGTGCGCAGGAGACTTCCGTCTGTGATTCGCCAGAGCTTAATGGTGCGATCGAGACCGCTGTTCAGAACTATCATTCCGTCTCGGGTCGGTTTAACCGATGTTGACGGCTTTATTATGCCCGACGAGGGTGAGAAAGAGTTCGGGGCGGCGGCGGACACAGGTCTTGCAGCAGCGGTTTGCGGTGGTCTAGGAGTGGCTTGAGTCATTGAGTAAGGGGTGGGTGCGACGGTCACGATCGCCGTCAGGCTAAGGACGAAGGGCGTAAACAGGGTTTTGAGTTTCATGAGCGTCATCTTTAGGAAGAGGGAGATGCGGGTTTGGAAAACTGTCCTAAGGCTCCAAATGCTTGAAGCTAGGACGGTTTAGAATGCGTAGCTCTTAGTGTTCTATCGCGCCTACTTCTCAAGACCTATGCAAATCTATTACAAAATCGATGAAACTTCGGGAATCTGCTCCCAGTCCATCGCCGAATCGACTTCGGATAGCCCGATTTCGCCTAGGGTACGATCGCAGCGCACGGTATAGACACAGCGATCGCAGGTCTTCACGTCTAGGGTTTGGGGAAACGGGGTGGCGTGGTCCTGGTAGTCATTCAGCCAGTGGCTAAGTTGGGTAAGCAAGCGCGTGAGCTGGCGATCGGTTTCGGCATGATCAGCATCGGTGTAAGGCAAGCTCAGTTTTTCGGCGGTGTCGTGATGGAAGAACCAATATCGCAGTTCAATCTGGTGTGCTTTGTAGTGGCTCGTCTGGTGAAGCACGTAGGGATACAGTTTCGACTGCCAGCTTCGGGCGATCGCTGAATTAGGTTTTTGAGCAGTTTTCCAGTCTAAGATCAGCGCACTTTTGGGTTCAAGCACCAGATAGTCATATACGACCACGAGACAATGCCCCAAGTAGGCCAAGGTTCGGACTTGCTCACTCTCGGCTAATTCTCCAGGTGAGGCGTAGGCCCGGTTAAAAAACTCTGGCATGGCACACTCAAAGGCACGAAACCACTGCGCTAACTGGGGGTCTTGGGCGAGAAGGGGTTCGATGGGCAACTGAAGCGATCGCTGCTGAATAATCTGATGAAATTTGCTTCCCAGTTGAATTCGTTCTTCTTCGTCGAGCGATCGATTTTGTAGGTTTAGCTGTTCCAAGAATTGATGCTGAAACTGTCTTGGACAAGTTTCGAGGAGGCTAAGGTGTCCTTGGGAAAGTCGCATAGGAATGTGTGGCTAGATAAGGTCTATAGCTCGATCGAAAAATCACTTATACAAAATTATTTTATCTATTCTTAAACCATCATGTCGCGTAAACCCTAAATCAAGCAGCCAGAGAAACTTCTAAGGAAAGGCGATCGCCTGCGATCGGTAACATGTCATAAGTTAATGCATCACAAGCAATCGTAATAACAGTTGAACTTCCCTCGTAAATCGGCACAGAAACCCGATGCACAAATCCATCCTCCGCCACTCGGAATCCAGTGTATAAATCAATCTCACCCGATCGTAACCGCGCAAAGCGATCGTTCGACAGCGGTACATAGAGCCAATCTTTCACCTCATCTGTTTCATCAATCAACACCGCTAAAAAAATATGTCCCGCCCCATTCCGACAAACAAATAAACAAGGCTCAAAGGAGAGAGACCCAAACAGCCGACGATCGGCATGAGACTCTACCGTCGCACCGTTCCCGTAAATCCTGCCGCCTTGAATTGCTTGAGCTGCA
>ENA-OFDM01000777-OFDM01000777.1-metagenomes-genome-assembly--contig:-NODE-777-length-12087-cov-2.593501_pt1 | contig 12087 bp, 9 predicted proteins | sample MGYA00153385_OFDM01 | MGnify analysis MGYA00153385
GGCGACCAAGGCGATTTCCGGGAAACCGACGGCCGCCGAAGAGCCGTTTGTCGAGAAAGCGACCGCCGATCTTACGGCGCGTTTTGCGACCCCCGAGGCCGCGCGGAAAGCGGGCTACGTTCGCTATACGGACGAGGACGAGACGGGCGCGATCAGCTACGCGAATCGCAAATGGACGAGCGTCGATGCCGAGCATCCGAGCCAACTTTGGTACGATGCGAAGAATCGGCTGATCGGCGCGGATTTTTCCGTCGCGGCCACCTCGACGACGCCGCCCGAACTTTTCGGCGTCACCCCGGCGCGTTGGCAGAAATTCCCCGAACACGTGCATTACGGGCTCGCGACCGCGACCGGGCCGACCTACGGTGGCACCGGCGCAAAAATGATGGCCAAGGGCGGCGCGACCGTCGCGATGCCGACCAAAGCCGCGCTCGTGAAAGCGGGCATTGCGAAGAAAATCTCCGAAGTGCGCTTCGTCTTCGCGTTCCCTGCGATTTGGGATCTCGGCATCTGGCTCGTCCCCAATCCCAGCGGCGCGTTCGCGGAAAAGAATCCCGACGTCAAAGCGGTCAATCCTCCGAAACCGATGTCGATGTAATTCGTGGAAAAGATGAACGCCGCATGCACGGTCGTGCACGCGGCGTTTTTCTTTTGCCTCGATCGCGAGATCGACCGGTCGCACTATTCGCTCGACCAGTAATCCTTGAGGGCCTTGCCACGCGAGGGATGACGCAGTTTACGGAGAGCCTTCGCTTCGATTTGGCGAATACGTTCGCGTGTAACGCCGAACTCCTGGCCGACTTCTTCGAGTGTGCGTTGGTGGCCGTCTTCGAGACCGAACCGCAACACGAGTACTTTACGCTCGCGTTCGGTTAAGTTCTTGAGAACATCCGCCATCTTCTCTTTGAGGAGCATGACCGAGGCCGCTTCTGCGGGTGCGATCGCCTCTTGATCCTCGATAAAGTCGCCGAGATGCGAATCTTCTTCTTCGCCGATCGGCGTTTCGAGGGAGATCGGTTCTTGCGAAATCTTGATGACTTCACGAACCTTCTCGGGCGTGAGACCCATCTCGTGCGCGATCTCTTCGACCGTCGGATCGCGTCCGAGTTCTTGGAGAAGTTGGCGTGAGATCTTGATGAGACGATTGATCGTCTCGACCATGTGCACGGGGATGCGGATCGTACGGGCTTGATCTGCGAGCGCGCGCGTTATCGCCTGACGGATCCACCACGTTGCATACGTCGAGAATTTGTAGCCCTTGCGGTAATCGAATTTTTCGACGGCGCGGATAAGACCGAGATTGCCTTCTTGAATGAGGTCGAGGAAGAGCATGCCGCGGCCGACGTACTTTTTCGCGATCGAAACGACGAGACGGAGATTTGCTTCCGTGAGCTTGCGTTTGGATTCGAAGCCCGCTTCGACGATACGGCTCTGCGCCTGCCCGTTTTTCTGGCCTTCGAGTTCGCCCGCTTCAATCGACATCGCGAGCGTTTTCTCTTCGTCCATCGAAAGGAGCGCCACGCGGCCGATCTCTTTGAGGTACATCCGAACGGGGTCGTCGAGGGAGAGGCCAGCGGGAACTTCCGCTTCCGAACCGCTTCCTTTTTCCTCGGGCTTCTCGTCTTTTTGCTCTTCAACGACCTCGATACCGAGATTCGCAATCTCTTCGAAAAGCATATCGATGCGCTCGGGATCGACTTCCTCGACATTATCGAAGACGGCATTAATTTCTTCGTACGTCAGCGATTGACGTTTCTTGCCTTTTTCGATGAGCTTCTTGATCTGCTCTTCGAGTGGCAGTGCCGGTGCCGCCGCCTCGCCATTCGAGCCGTTATTTGCCGCTTTTTTTCGTGCCATACGTTTTGACCTCACCCCCTTTCGACGTGCGCCTCTCGGGCGCGAGCCTACGCTCTTCTGCAACCCGACGTGAAATTCCACCGCGCCTTAGGCCACGGCTTTCGTCGAGCGGTCTGAAGACACGATGGAGTCTCCAACAGTTGCGCGTGATCACCTACACGCCAAAGGTTCAGCCGAAGAGAACGGCCGTACCGCGCTGACGAGCGAGACGCGCGAGCGTCACGTCGGCCGTCGCAAGAGCGATGCCTTCACGCCGGCAAGCGCAAGATACATGCAGTCCGGAATCTTCTGTGGGAGCGTCAATGCCAACGTGAGCGCAGACGATACGAGCGTTTCATCGAATGCCAAATCCAACAGGCCTTCGGCGATCGTCGTTCGCAGCGTATCGAGGGTATCGACTGCGAACTCCGCACGAACCTCGCCGGCGACAACCTTGCGCCGCAACGAACGGCAATCGACGCATCGAGAACTGCTCGGGTCGCACCATTATCCCCAGGCATCGCGCTCTTCGCGAATGATCACCGCACTGTCGAGGGCCGGATCCCCCGGGACAGAACCGATCGACGCGCGAATGGCCGCTGCACGTTTCATCAACGCTTCTTTCCGCGCTGCAACCGATGCCGTCAAAATGCGGCGTACTTCTTCTTCAAGCGAGACGCCGTTGAACTTCGCGCGTGATCGCAATACTGCGGCGACATGCTCGTCGAGATTGCGAACCTTTAGGTCAGTCGATCGGCACCGCTTCTTACCCGCGAGGCGAGAGGCGGCGCTTCTTGCGCGCTTCGCGCGCGATGGCGAGTTTGCGGTGTTCGTCGCGGTCCTCGGTCGAGATCGCCGCGCCCGATGCGAATGCCGCGTCGATGCGTGCGTCGAGTTCGCGAAAACGGCGCTCGAGATCGTCTTCCGTGAGACGTTCGACGACGCGTTCGAGGTGCGCGCGCCGTGCGGCCGAGTCGGGGAAGCGAATCTGGGACGAGCGATCTGTTTTCTGCAATGCGACGACGCGCTCGACGGCATCGCGGTCGTCGCCGAGTACCGCATACACGTCGCTCGCGGTCACGAGCGACGCTGCAGCCGCGCAGAGCGCACGATAGATTTCACGGTACCGCTCGTCCGTAAAGACCTCGCTCGGGATGAGCGGCGCGAACTCCGCAACGAGCGTGGGCTCGTCGACGAGCGCGGCGAGAATCTCACGATCGACCGACGGCGGCTCGGCCGTCGGCGCGACGTGACGTACCATGCCCGTCCCGCCGCCGATGCGCGGGGCGAAGTTCGCGGGGTTGTTCACGAAACGGTTGGCGCGCAGATCGTCGATTGCGAGGCCGAGCTTACCCGCGACGTAGACGCGCCACTTATCCCACTCGACGCGCGGCAACGCGGAAACGAGCGTCTCTGCCGTCTGCGCCGCTTGCGCGGGCGGTAAGCGTTTGATCAGAATCGTCGCGATCTCGCGATCGAGCTTGAACTGAATCCACGGGAGCGCGTCGTCGAGCTTTTTCGCAAACGCGGGCGCGCCGTTTGCGCGCACGAACGTGTCGGGGTCTTCGCCCGGTGGAAGCTGCACGACGAATGCGGTACAGCCCGCGGCACCGAGCGTGTCGATCGATTTCGCCGTTGCGTTGCTTCCCGCGGCATCTGCGTCGAAGCACACGAAAATCCGCTCCGCATATTTGCGCAATTCCGTGGCTTGTTCGGGCGTGAACGCGGTACCGAGCGAAGCGACGGCGTTGGTAAACCCGGCTTCGTGCAACGCGATACAATCGAGATAGCCTTCGACGACGACGAGCGCTTCGCGGTCGACCGCGGAGCGGCGCGCGACATTGAGCGCGTAGAGGCCGCGCCCTTTCGTGTAGACGGGCGTCGCGCCCGTGTTGAGATACTTCGGTTCTTGACCATCGAGCGACCGGCCACCGAAGGCGATGCATTCTCCCGTCGTCGCATACGTCGGGATCATCAAGCGACCGCGATAGAAATCGTAGTAACCGTTTCCGCCGGAGCGCGCTTTGACGAGATACGCTTTTTCCGCGATCGCGAGATCGATGCCATTGCTCTGCAGTTCGGCCACGAGCGCGTTCCAGGTATCGGGTGCGTAGCCGATCTTGAACGCATCGACCGTCTCTTGGCGTAACCCGCGCTTTGCGACGTACGCGCGCGCGCCTTCGGCCTCGGCTCCCAAACGGAGCGTGCGGTGATAGAACGATGCCGCGAGTTCGTTCACGGCGTGGATCTGCTCTTTCTCGCCGCGCACGCGGGCGGCTGCGGGATCTTCTTCGGCGAGTTCGACGCCCGCACGCCGCGCGAGGACGCGCGCGGCTTCGGGGAACGGCAGGCCTTCGAGTTCCATCACGAACTTGATGACGTCGCCGCCCTTCTGGCAGCCGAAGCATTTGAAGTAGCCGCTATCGGGATGGACGTGGAACGACGGCGACTTCTCGCCGTGAAAAGGACAGAGCCCCACGAGATCGCGGCCGCGTTTGCGAAGTTGCACGTACGTCCCGATGAACGTACCGATATCGGTGCGCGCGAGGATTTCGCGGATGGTGGTTTGGTCGATGCGCACGTGCCGACCCGTTAGTAGATGGACGCGAACGAACGCTGCTCGGCATGCAGCTCTTCGAGTAGCGTCATCCAGCGAATGTTGTAGTAGCGCGGATCGCCGTAATCGTCGAGTCGGTCGAGGGGCAGACGTTCCACCATGTGTTGGATCGATTCGAGCACGGTGCGCGACGGCGTGAAATCCAGTGCCGTGCTGAGCTTCGCGTTGCTCATACGATAGTTGCGCACGAGCGCCGGAAGCGGCGTCTCGGAGAGCTCGACGCTTAGCGCCGGCTTGACGAGCGCGAGCGAGCCCGCAACGAGCATCGCGAGTTGCCGGATCTGGTAATTTTCTTCGAGGACGTTGAAGATCTGGCCGCGCACGCGATCGAGGGGTGCGTCGAGTGCGAGGACGTGCACGCGCGCGACATCTTCCACGTCGACGAGCGGTCGCCACATCCAACCGCCTCCGTGTAAGGACAGGCGTCGGTGCACGATCGCGTCTTTGATGAACGTGTTGACAACGGTGCTCTTGCCGCAGCCGCTTTCGCCGACCAGGGACAGGGTGGTGCCCAGCGGGATGGTGAACGACACCTCGTCCACCGCGCGCAGGATCGCATCTTCGGCGTATTTTTTCGAGATCGAGTACGCGCCACGCGGCCGCACGACCGTCGTCTCGTCGCACATGATCGGCGATCGGTCGAGCTGCTGCGACGACGCCTCGCTATCGTAGATCGACGCGCTCGAAGCGAACGTAAAACGTTCGATTCCGCGCGCGACGCAGGCCGCCACGAGACGTTCGGTCGCAATCGCGTTCATCTGCCAGTTTGCCGCCGTATTATATTCCGCCGTCGGATCGTTCGAGAGTCCCGCGAGATGGCAGACGGCCTCGATATCGTCGAGCGCCGACGCATCGAAATCGCGCAAATCGCCCGCGACGATCTCCACGTCGAGCCCCGCGAGCGGCTTGCGCCCCCAGAAAAGGCGGTCGAAAGCGACGGGCTGGTGGCCGGCTTCGATAAGTTGGCGGCACAAGACGACGCCGATATAGCCGGCGCCGCCGGTCACGAGAACGCGCATCGGCGACACGTTAGGCGCTCGTGACCGTCGTGCCCCCGCCCTCGAGCGCCCGCCCCAGGGCCCCAGGACCCGAACCCGCGATCACGGCTTTCCGCGCCCCGCGTTCGAGGGCATCGAGGACGCTCTCCATCTTGGGGATCATCCCGCCGTCGAAGGTGCCGTCCGCGAGGTACGCGAGCGCCTCGTGCGCGGTGAGGCTCGCGATGCCGGTGCTCGGATCGCTAGGAACGCGGCGCACGCGGTCGACGTTCGTCACCACGACGTATGCGTCGGCACGAAGCGCGCCCGCGATGGCACCGGCGGCGATATCCGCATTGATATTGAGCGCGTGCGAGGAGTCTTCCGATATGCCGAGCGGCGCGATCACCGGAACCATGTTTGCGGCGAGCAGCCCCTCGATCACGGCCGGATCGACGCGCACGATGTTACCGACGAAGCCGAGCGTGACGCCGCCCACCGGAGCGACCCGGCGCGCGACGATGAGCCCTCCGTCCTGGCCGCTGATCCCGCTCGCACGAACGTTGCGCATCCACAGCGCCCGCACGAGCGCTTTGTTCACCGTGCCGCACAGGACGTGTTCGGTGACCGCGAGGGTGGCGGCGTCGGTTACGCGCAGGCCGCCGATGCGCTCGGTCACGATGCGCCGTTCGGCGAGGGCTGCATCGATGTGCGGCCCGCCGCCGTGCACGATCACGACGCGATCGCCGCCGGCGACGCGCGTGGCGATGTCGTCGAGCAACGGATCGGGCGAGCCCGGCTCCGCCATCGCGTTGCCGCCGTATTTGAGGACGATGAGCACCGTGCGATCTTCGGGTCGCGCGGAGGCCACGCCCGCGTACGCGAAAGCCATGTGGAATGAAGCGGATTTTCGATCCGATCCATCGGTTCATCGAACTGGATACAAACGAAATCGCGCTGCTCGATACGGCACCCGTGCAGCGCTTGCGCCGCCTGCGCCAACTCGGGCTCGCCTATTTGGCATTCCCCGCAGCCGAGCACTCGCGCTTCGGCCATGCGCTCGGCGCGCTCGCGATGGGCGAGCGCATCTTGGGGACCCTCCGTACGCACAGCGCCTCGTATTTTGCAAGCGATGCGGAGTTCGCCGCGCAGCGCCGGTTGCTACGCGCGAGCCTCCTGTTGCACGACGTCGGGCACGGACCGTTCAGCCACGCCTGCGAAGCCGTGCTCGGCTTGCCACACGAGAAACGCACGGCCGATATCCTCGCCCTGCCCGAAATCCGCGCCGCGCTCGAGCGACTCGAGGTCGATCCCGGCGACGTGCTCGCGCTCGTTGTCGGCGATCCGCGCGGGCGCTATCCCGTGTTGCGCGAGATCGTCAGCGGCCCAAACCTCGACGCCGACCGCATGGACTATCTCCTGCGCGACAGTTACTTCACGGGCGCCGTCGGCGGGTCGTTCGATAGCGAACAGCTCGTGGCGTCACTCCGCATCTACGAGACGGGCGGGACGCTCGCGCTCGGCGTCGACATTCGCGGTGTCGTCGCGCTCGAATCATTCGTGCTCGCGCGATACCTCATGTTTTCGACCGTTTATTTCCACCATACGACGCGCCAATTCGAACGGATCTTACAAGCGGCATTGCGCGAGACGTGGCCCGATCCGCGGGCGCTCGATGCGATCGACGAGTTTCTCGCCTGGGATGATTTTCGCGTGTTGGAATCGTTCCGCTTCGCCACGAGCCCGGCCGCGCGAGCCGTTCGCGATCGCGACACGCTCTACGCCCTCGTCGCCGAATTCAACAGCGAGAGCGAGCTTGCGATCTTCGAGGCGTGCGCGTCCGAGCTGCGCCAGCGTTACGGCGATGCCGTATGGTCGGACTCGCAAGAACAGCTCATGCACCGCTTGCCCCTGGGGCTCAGCGGCGCGACGCCGACGGTGCGGGTCGGAACGTACGCGGGCGTGACGAGCGCGACCGAAGTCTCCGACCTCATCGCGCGGATGGCGGGCTCCGCGCACTGGCGCAAGCTCTACGTCGAGCGATCGAAGGTCGACGTGAAGGCCGCGCGCGACCTTTGTCGGCGGATCGGCGCGCAAAAGGGGAAAGCCGCGCACGTGACCACGAAGCCAGTAGAATGATCGAGTCGGCAAGCGGCAACGTCGACGTTGATAGCCTGATGGCCCGGCTTCGGGAACGCGTCGAAAGCTTGCGCCAAAACCCCGGCGCCGACGTCTCGATCGGGGCACTCTCGCTACGGTCGAGCGTCTTCATCAACTCGCTCGAAGCCTACACCAACATTGCGGATCAAAAGCTGCAGATTCGGACGCGCTGGCCCTCGAATATCGGCGCAACTTTCCCGTTTAGCGTGCCTCGTATCCGAGATCTCAGCCTCAAGCTTCTCGCATTTCTCTTTAAAGATCAACGGCACGTCAACTCAGCGCTCGTCGCGGCTTGGCGCGAACAAACGAGCCTCAACCGTCACCTCATCGAGCAGATCCAACTCTTACGTTGTGAGATCGAAGCGCTCAAGGCGACGACGAACGATCAGCGCGAGCATTGATTCGCATCGCGATCGTCACGCCGTGGTTCGGTCGCGATCTCCACGGCGGCGCCGAACAGCAAGCGTGGCAGCTCGCACATCAACTCGCAGACGAGGGCCACGCAGTCGACGTGCTCGCGACGTGCAGTCAGTCGTTCAATCACGATTGGGGCCGTAATTATTTCTCGCCAGGCGTCGAACGTCTCGGCAAGATCTCGATCCGCCGGTTTAAGGTCTCGCCACGCGACCGCCGCGCCTTCGAACGCGTCAACGCGATCCTCTTGAGTCTCGACGTCGCCAAGCTCCATCGCTCGGTGAGCCCCCTCGGCGATGACGACGCGCGCACGTTCTACGATAACAACATCAACAGCGCCGCGCTCAACGCCTACCTCGCAACCGATGGCGCGCGATACGACCGCTTCGTGTTTCTGCCCTATCTCTACGGCACGACGCTCCAGGGCTTACCCCTCGTCGCCGATCGTGCGTACGTGCAACCGTGCCTTCACGACGAAGCGTACGCCTATCTCTCGCGCGTCGAAGACGTCGTGCATCGCGCGCGCGGCCTGCTCCTCAATAGCGAAGGCGAATTCGAACTCGCGCTGCGGCTCTTCGGACCGGGTATCTACGGCAAGGCGACCGTTGTCGGCGAAGGCGTCGACCTCCACGTCGATCCGACGCAATTTGCGGCGCGCGTCGGCACGTTCGTACCGGCGCACGAGAAATACGTCTTGTATCTGGGCCGTCAGGATCCGGCAAAAAATGTCGGCACGCTCGTTGTGGCCTTTAGCGATTTCAAGCGCCGCAACCCGACGTCGCGAATGAAGCTCGTGCTCGCGGGCGAGCGGCCCGTCTCGTACGGCGATTCGACCAAGGCGATCGTCGATCTCGGCCCCGTGAACGAACGCGAAAAAGCGGCGCTCCTGGCACACGCGCGCGCGCTCGCCCAACCGAGTCTTAACGAAAGTTACTCGCGCGTGATCTACGAAGCGTGGGCGCACGGTCGGCCCGTGATCGCCCACCGCAACTGTCTGCCCACGCAGACGGCGGTCTCGCGTTCCGAAGGTGGCTATCTCGCGGATTCGATCGCGTCGTGGGAAGCGACGCTCAACGATGTCGATTTCGCACCGGACGCCGATCTCGCTCGGCTCGGGCTCAACGGCCGTGCCTACGCACGCGACGTCGCCTCGTGGCCCAACGTCATCGACCGATACGAACGCGTCTTCGCGAGCACGATCGCAGCCGGACGCAACGGACACCAACTGCGAGCCGATGTCGTCGATCCGAACGCATGGGATCGGCTCCCCGATCTCGCGCTTTCTGCAGCCCTGCAGGACGGCAAATTCAACCTCATCTACGCGGGTCCGATCGTCGATCTCGGCCATATCAACGAATTGCTCTTGACGTTCTTACACTTCCTGACGATCGAGAGTGAAGCGCGACTCGCGATCGTCGGCACGGCACCGATCGACGATTCCGTCTACGCGAAACTCTACGAGGAAGTGCGAAAACTCGACATGGTCGACCGGGTGCTCGTCACGCGCGATATCGAGATCAGCCAAAAGCTCGCGATCTTCCGCGCCGCCGACATCTTCATCACCCTCGACGACGCAGACGTGCCGGATACGCCGTTCGTCGAAGCGTCGTGGTTCGACGTTCCCATTCTCGCTTACGCTTCGCCCAGCGCGAAAGGCAACGTAGCCGGTGCCGGAATCCTCGTGCGTTCCAAGGACGACCTCCTCTCGATCGCCGCACTCGCACACATGCTCGTGACCGATCGGGATCTGCGCGCGAACGTGATCGCTGCGCAACGCCAACGGAGGGAGCTCCCGGCACCGACCGAAGCCGAAACGCCATGGCCATCCTAAAGCTCGATACGAATTTCGAGGAGGCGAAAGTCTTCGTGCCCGACGTGTACGAAGACGACCGCGGCTTCTTCAAAGAGACCTTCCAGATCGCGCGCTATCGCGCACTCGGGCTCACCGATACCTTCGTGCAGGATAGCGTTTCTTTTTCGAGTCGCAACGTGTTGCGCGGGCTGCACTACGATTTTAAGATGTCAAAATTCGTTCAAGTGCTGCGCGGGCGCATCTGGGACGTTATCGTCGATATCCGCCACGGTTCGCCGACGTATCTGCGGCATCAGGGCTTCATCCTCTCCGAACACAATCACAAGCAGCTCTACATCCCGTGCGGTTTCGCCCACGGCTTCGTCGCGCTCACCGACGACGTCGTTTTCAATTACAAGCACGGATCGTACTACGATCCCACGAGCGAGGGTGCGATACGCTGGGACGATCCGACGCTCGCTGTCGCGTGGCCGCTCGCCGCCGCACCGCACGTATCGGCCAAGGATCGGGCCGCACCGCTGTTCGCCGATGCGACGATTCCCGAGTGGACGCAGCCGTAACCGCACATTTCGGACTCGAAGCGCTCGTCTTCTTTGCGCTCATCGCAGTCGCGGTCGCCTTCCTTACGTACTATAGGCCGACGTACGGCCTTGCCGTGCTCGTCGCGTGCGATGCCTTCGACTGGTCGCACGCGATCGGGCCGACGACGGTGACGACGACGAAGATCGCGCTCGTGGGAGCGCTCGTCGGACTCGTCGTGCGGCGCGAGTCGTTGGCGGTGTTACGCGATCGCCGATTGTGGCCCGTAATGGGCGGAGCACTCGCGATCGTCGCGGTGACTTTCGCGACGATCGTACCCGCAACGTACGCGGAAGCCGTGGTACGCGAGACGCTCAAAGCGAGTGAGTATCTCGCGCTGTTCGCCGTCGCGGCGGTGGCGGCGTATGCGCAGACGGAACGCGACGAGATGTTTCTGTGGCGTACCATCTTCGGTGCGACCGTCGTCGTGTGCGCGCTCGCGTTAATGCAAGAAGTGCACGGCGCGACATCTGGCTTAAACGTCGGCACACGCGCGATCGCACGCATCGCGGGGCCACTTGAAGGACCGAACCAACTCGCCGGGTTTCTCGAACTCGTCGTACCGCTCGCCTTCGCTCGCGCCCTCGCGCGGCGGCACGATCGCCTCGCATGGGCGACGTTTGCGATCGCAGTGCTGGCGGTCGTCCTAACGCTCTCGCGCGCGGGCGTCTTCGGCCTCGTGGTCGGGCTCGTCGTCGTCGTCGCTCTGCGGCCGCACACTTGGGCGATCGGCCGACGCGGGATCGCGATCGCAACCGCCGTGCTCGTCGCGCTTGCCGCACTCGTCAATCGCCTCGGCGTCGGCTCCCGATTCGCCTCGGTCGGCGAGACGGCGCGCGATAACGGCCTCGCAACACGACCGCAACTATGGGCCGCCGCGCGCGCACTTTGGTCGCACGATCCCGGGCTCGGTGTCGGCGCCGGGAATTTTGAATTACTACTGCCGAGCGTCGGGCTCGTGGGCGTTCGGACACACGCGAACTCGCTCTACTTGCAGTCGCTTGCCGAAGGCGGCATCGCGCTCGTTGCAGCCGTCGTCTGGACGCTGTTCGCGGCGGTCGCGCTCTGTGTGCGGTATGCGCCGCGCAACACGTTCGTGCTCGGCGTCGCGGCCGCAACATGCGCGTTTGCCGCACACCAAATCTTCGACGACCTGCTCTTTTTCCCGAAGGTCAGCGGACTGTGGTGGCTCTTCCTCGGCACGGCTTCGGGACGCATCGCCGCCTTGCCGGACGAGCAGACATAGCGTGGGCAAACCGCGCGTCGCTTTCGTCGTGCAACGCTGCGGTGACGACGTGCGTGGGGGTGCGGAACGGTTGTGTCTGCAGCACGCGGCGCACATGATGGATGATTGGGCGTGCGAGATTCTCACGACGTGCGCTCGCGATACCGCGACGTGGCGCAACGATTTTCCCGCGGGCGAAACGACGATCGGCGGCGTGGCCGCACGTCGTTTTCCAGTGGCTCGCGAACGCGACCCCATGTCGTTCGACGCACTTTCGCGACGCGTCGCTGGCGGCGGTGCGACGCTTGTGGAGCAACAAGCGTGGCTGCGCGCGCAGGGTCCCGACGCACCGGCGCTGACCGCGCATCTCGCGGCGCAGGCGCTCGCGACGCTGGCCGGGCGGGCGGGGGTGACCCTCGCGCTGATCTCGGGCCGCTCGGTCGTCGACCTGCACCACCGCGCCCAG
>ENA-OFDM01000779-OFDM01000779.1-metagenomes-genome-assembly--contig:-NODE-779-length-12057-cov-3.539827_pt1 | contig 12057 bp, 10 predicted proteins | sample MGYA00153385_OFDM01 | MGnify analysis MGYA00153385
CCGGTCATGTGGAGCGCGTCCCACCATCGCCACGAGTCCGCCGAGCAACTGCGGGGGCAGGTTGTCCACCACGTACCAGCCCAGGTCGCCCAGCGCGTCCTCGGCGATCAGGTAGCGGTCGGCGAGCACGTCGTCATCCGGCGCGGGCAGCTGCCCGTTCGCCACCCGGCGCCCGAGGGCGGTGCCGTCCTCCACGATCAGCGCGTACGCCGAGACGTGCGTCGGCCCGGCCTCGCGGGCAGCCTGCAGCGAACGCCGCCAGTCATCGTCGCTCTCACCCGGTGTGCCGTAGATCAGGTCGAGGCTGACCTGCTCGAACCCGGCCGCCCGGGCCTCGACGACGGCGGCCTGCGGGCGGCCCGGCACGTGCGTACGGTCCAGCACCTTCAGCACGTGCTGCGACGCAGACTGCATGCCGAACGAGATGCGCGTGAAGCCGCCGGCGCGCAGCTCGGCCAGCGACGCCGGCGTGACCGAGTCGGGGTTGGCCTCGGTGGTGACCTCCGCGCCCGGCACAAGGCCGAAGCACTCGTCGACCTCGCGCAGCACGCGCACCAGGTCGGCGGCGGGCAGCAGGGTCGGCGTACCGCCTCCGACGAAGACCGTCTGAACCGGCACCGGGCCGAGCACCCGCCTGGCCAGGCGCACCTCTGCCACGGCGCCGTCGGCCCACGAGGCGTGCAAAGAGTCCAGGCCCGTGTAGGTGTTGAAGTCGCAGTAGCCGCAGCGCGAGGCGCAGAACGGCACATGCACGTACACCCCGAACGGGCTGCGGACAGCCACCCCCGCGGGCAGGCCCCCATCAACGGGCAGCAGGTCGCCAGCGGGCGGGGCACAGGTCACAGAACATTGTCGCGCATGTCCACTAGGGTCGCGAAGATGCAGCTGGTTCTCGTCCGGCATGCCCTGCCCGCCCGGATCGACGGGGCCCCGGGGGGCGCCGCCGCCGATCCCGGTCTGGTGGCCGTCGGTGTCGACCAGGCCCGCCGGGTCGTCCAGGCGCTCGACGGCGAGCCGGTCACCGCGATCTACACCTCGCCGGCGGCCCGGGCCCGGCAGACCGCGGAGCCGCTGGCCAAGGCGCTGGGGCTCCAGCCGGTGGTCGAGCCCGGGATCGCGGAGTTCGACACCGCCGACCCCTCGTACGTGCCCGTGGAGGAGCTGCGAGCCGACGACGACCCGCGATGGCACGCCCTCCTGCGCGGCGACCTGCACAGCGTGGGCGTCGACCCGGACGCGTTCCGGGCGCGCGTCGTCGCGGCCGTCGAGGCGATCGCCGCGGCGCACCCCGGTGGCCGGGCGGTGCTGTTCACCCACTCGGGCGCGTGCAACGCCTACGTCGGGCACGTGCTCGGCCAGAACCGCGCGATCTGGTACGCCCCGGCGTACTGCTCGATCAGCCGGGTCGGTGCGGCCCGCGACGGCCGGCGCGGCGTGGTCAGCCTCAACGAAACAGGTCATGTCCGGGACCTCCTGGGCACAGCAGCCTCATGACCCCCGACCCGAGTGGCCCGTCCGCGGGCGCCCCGCGCCCGGGTACGCCATCCCGCGCGCTGGTCGTCGGCGCCCATCCTGACGACGCCGACTTCGGCGCCGGTGGCCTGATCGCCAGCTGGACCGCGGCGGGCTGCGCGGTGACCGTGGTCTGCGTCACCGACGGCGACAGCGGCGGTTTCGACGAGTCCGTCCCGCGCGCGGACGTCCCCGGGATCCGCCGGGACGAGCAGCGCACCGCAGCGGCGGAGCTCGGCGTGCACGACGTGCGTTTCCTGGGACGCGATGACGGCTGGGTGACCGTCGACCGGGGCCTGCGCCTGGATATCGCGCGGATCATCCGCGAGGTGCGGCCCGAGGCGGTCGTGACGCACGCGGCCGAGCGCAACTACCGGTTCGTGTACCTCTCGCACCCGGACCACCTCGCAACCGGCGCCGCGGTGCTCGCCGCGGTCTACCCCGACGCGCGCAACGCCTTTGCCTTCCCGGCCACCGAGCTGGAGCTGCCGCCCTGGGAGGTCGCCGCGGTGTGGCAGTTCGGCGGCCCGCAGGACGACATCGCCATCGACGTGACCGACCACTTCGACGCCAAGGTCCGGGCCTGCTCGGCGCACGACAGCCAGGCGCCGATGCTGGACCAGTCCGTGGAGGCAGCGCTGCGCGACAGCCTGGGGCGCACGGCAGCCGAGCACGGCCTCACCAGCGGCCGGCTGGCGGAGTCCTACCGGGTCGTCGACACCCGCTAGTCAAGCGCCCACCGGGCCCGGCGCCCGCGCCGCTACCGACTCAGCACGGCGAAGAAGTCGCGGCTCGAGGTCGTGTCGTAGCGGGTCGCCGACCGCTGCATGTCAGGCAGCAGGTTGCGCGTCTCCGGGTAGCTGACGAAGCTGGTCCACTCAGGGTTGATGTCGAGCTCCATGGCGCGCACCGCCCCGGCCCGGCGCAGCAACTCGGCCAGCGTGCTGGCCGACAGGCGGTCACCGGCCACGTAGACGAGCGCACCCGTGGCGGTCTGGCCGACGCCGGAGCGCCAGACGTACAGCTTGTTGCCCAGGGTGGCCCCCCAGCGCCCACCGTCGTTGCCGTCCAGGCCGGCCGCGACCTGTCCCTTGTCGACGAGCAGGTCCAGGTTCTGCCGTACGGAGGCGACGTCCGGCGACATCGACACGTCGCGGCCCCACTGGCCGATCTGCGCGCGACCGGCGCTGTCGATCACCAGGCTGGCCGCGCCGACGCGCAGCGTGCCGACCGTGCGGCCCTCCGCGTAGAACCCACCGCGCGCCGCATCGAGCCGGAAACCACCGTTGAACGCCGCGAGCAGACCGGTCCGATCGGCCGGACCGAGCGCGGGCGGCACCGTCCAGGGGCCGTGCCCCGGCTCCTGGGTGCCCGGGTGCAGCACGAAGCGGAGCAACGTCGGGTCCATCCACGCCACGCCCGCGGTGTAACCGGTGTGCGTCGCGTCCGGCCGCAGGAACGCCTGCTGCAGCGCAGGCTTGCCGTCAACGATCGAGAGCGGCTTCCAGTTGCCCTCCCCGGGCAGCGCCGGTGAGACCAGCGGGACGATCGGCGCCAACGCGGGCGTCTTGTCGGGCTTGGGCGGCGCCGAGGGCGTCTCGCCGCCGGTGACCAGGGGCGAGTCGCCCGCCGGCGCGCCGCCCACCGCCGGTGCCTTGTACGTCGCCCGCTCGAGGCGGTCGATGACCGCTGACAACCCGTGGCCACGGCCCCATTCGGCCAGCCGGGCGGCCGTGCTGTCGGTGCCGGGGGCGGTCAGGGCCCGCCCCACGGACAGGCCCAGCAGCAGCACCAGCACCAGCACGATGGCGCCGAGAACCTTCAACACCCGACGGCGCCGGCGCGGCCCGCCACGGGCAGGCAGCGGTGACGGTCGGTCGGTCTGCGCCAGCGAGGTCATTGCTACAGGATGCCCTGACTACCCCCTCGCCACCTGAACGCCCTCCCTCGACGCGCCGGTGCCGGGTTCACCGCAGGACGTCCGGCGGTACCCACTCGCGCCCCAGCACGTGCCAGGCCAGGAAGGCCTCGACCGTCTCGTACCAGGTCTTGGCGCCCTGCGGCGAAAGCACCCAGTGGTTCTCGTCGGGAAAAAGCAGGAACCGGTGCGGCATGGCGTCCGGGGCGCCGGCATGCCGCGACACCAGGTCCCACCACAGCCGGAGCCCCTCCCCCACCGGCACGCGGTAGTCCTCGTCGCCGTGCACCACCAGCATCGGCGTACGAATCGCGTCGGCGTGCCTGCTCGGGTTGTGCTCCGCCGCCATCTGCGGGGTCATCTCGCGCTTCCAGTAGTAGGCCGCATCGGTCGTCCCGGCGAACTGCGACAGGTCCCACAGGCCGGCGTGGCTGACGATGGCGCGGAACCGGTCGGTGTGCCCGGCCGTCCAGTTGACGAGGTAGCCGCCGTACGACCCGCCCATCGCCGCCGTCCGGGTGCCGTCCAGGTCGGTCCGCTCCAGCGCCGCGTCGGTGAGCGCCAGCACGTCGGTGTACGGGGCGCCGCCCCACGCGCCCCACCCGCGACGCACCATCGAGCGCCCGTACCCGGTCGACAGGGCCGGGTCGGGCAGCAGGACCGCGTAGCCAAGGGCGGCCAGCCGCCAGGGCTGCCAGCGCCACGACCAGCCGTTCCACGAGCTGAGCGGGCCACCGTGCACCCACAGCAGCAGCGGGTGCGGCCCGGCGCCCTCCGGCAGCACGAGCCAGGCCCGCAGCGCCGTGCCGTCCTGCGCGACGGTCGCCACCTCGGTCAGCGTGCCGGGCAGTGGCAGGTCGGCCGCGGGGCCACGCAGCGCCACCGGCTGCTGGTCGCGCATCGAGATGTCCAGCCGGACCGGCGCGGGTGGCGCGTCGACGGCATCGCGCAGCGCGTACGCATGACCGCCGTCCGGGCCGACCTGCAGGTCGGTGTAGTGCCCGCGGTCGCCGGTCAGCCGCACGACGTCACCGGTCGCGACGTCGACCCGGAAGACCGGTCGGGCGCCCTGCTCGTCGGCGGTCACCAGCAGCGGCCGGGCGAACCCGCGCTCCGGGGGCGCGGTCGCGGCGGCCGCGGCCGGGCCGAACGCCGGGTCGATGAGGGACCTGCCACTGCCCGGCACGCCAGCGGTCCCAGTCGGCGGCGACCTCGCGGGCCTGCCCCCCGGCCAGCGCAACCACCAGCAGCCGAACGTCGGGCGGCTCGTCCGGCGTGCTGCGCGTCTCGAGGACGAACGCGACCTGGCTGCCGTCGGGCGAGATACGCGGCTCACCGGCCTCACCGCTGCCATCGTCGTACAGCGTCCGCCGCTCGCCGGTCGCCGTGTCCACCACCATCAGTGCGGTACGCCAGGAGCCGCCCGGCTCGGCGACCCGCCACGTCGTCACCGCCGCCACGCCGTCACGGGTGAGATCGGCAGTCGCCCGGTCGAGCGCCCGACCGGGGGCCGGCGTCAGGTCGCGCCACTGGACGGCGCCGTCAGCGGCAAGCTCCCCGGCCACCAGCCGTGGCTGCCCGGGCCCGAGATCAGCATCCCAGTAGCGCACCGGGTAGCCGGCGTGCAGGACCGCGGTCACCGTCCGGTCCTTGCGCAGGGCGCGGCGCGCGGCGTCGTCGGCGCCGTCACCCGAGCCGGGCAGCGTGTCCGCGGACGCCAGCACCGTGGCCGACCCGGGGCCGGCGGCGAGCAGCCCGAGCCCACCGGGCCGGCTGCCTGCCAGCCGCGCCTCACCGCCGAGCGGCAGCTGCCACAGGGCGGCGGGGGCGTCGTCGTCGCTCTTGCCGTCCGCGTCGGGGTCCGGGCGTTTGGAGGTGAACAACAGCGTCCCGTCGGCCGCGAACAACGGCGGCGTCTCCCCGGTGCGGCTGCGGGTCAGCCGCCTGGCGGGCGCATCGCCGGTCGGGTCGAGCTCCCAGAGCGAGGTCACGTACTTCGTCGCGTCGGGCCGAAGCGTGGCCACCGAGGTGACCAGCCGACGGCCGTCGGGGCTGAGCGCGAGCCCGGACAGCCGCGGAAGGGCAAGCAGGGCATCAAGGTCGGCCAGCGCAGAGGTCACGGCGTCTGCCTACCCCAACCCGGCTGCCCACCCCAACCCGGCTGCCTGCCCCAGCTGGCTGCCTTTGCAGCGCTTACCTGGCCGCGGTCTCCTGGCCCGTCGACAGGGCGGCGATGAACGCTTCCTGCGGTACCTCGACCCGGCCGACCATCTTCATCCGCTTCTTGCCCTCCTTCTGCTTCTCCAGCAGCTTGCGCTTTCGGGTGATGTCACCGCCGTAGCACTTGGCGAGCACGTCCTTGCGGATCGCCCGGATGTTCTCCCGGGCGATGATCCGGGCGCCGATTGCGGCCTGGATCGGCACCTCGAAGTTCTGCCGGGGGATGAGCTCGCGCAGCTTGGCTGCCATCGACGTGCCGTAGGCGTACGCCTTGTCCTTGTGCACGATCGCGCTGAAGGCATCGACCGGCTCGCCCTGCAGCAGGATGTCGACCTTGACCAGCTCGGACGCCTGCTGGCCGGAGAGCTCGTAGTCCAGCGAGGCGTAGCCCTTGGTCCGCGACTTCAACTGATCGAAGAAGTCGAAGATGATCTCGCCCATCGGCAGCAGGTAGCGCAGCTCGACGCGGTCCTCGGACAGGTAGTCCATGCCCTGCAGTACGCCGCGGCGGTTCTGGCACAGCTCCATGACGGCGCCGACGTACTCGCTCGGGAGCAGCACCATCGCCTTGGCCACCGGCTCGCGGATCTCGGCGATCTTCCCGGTGCCGGGCCAGTCGCTCGGGTTGGTGACCACGACCTGCTCACCGCTTTCCAGCACGACCGTGTAGACGACGTTGGGGGCGGTGGAGATCAGCGCCAGGCCCGCCTCACGCTCGAGCCGCTCCCGGACGATCTCCAGGTGCAGCAGGCCGAGAAAGCCCACGCGGAAGCCGAAGCCGAGCGCGAGCGAGGTCTCCGGCTCATAGACCAGCGCGGCGTCGTTGAGCCGCAGCTTGTCCAGGGCCTCGCGCAGCGCCGGGTACTCACTGCCCTCGACCGGAAACAGGCCGCTGAAGACCATCGGCTTGGGGTCCCGGTAGCCCCCGAGCGATTCCTTGGCGCTGTTGCGCACCGTGGTGAGGGTGTCGCCGACCCGGGCCTGCCGGACGTTCTTCACCCCGGGGATCACGTAGCCGACCTCGCCGGCCGACAGCACCTCGGTCGGCGTCATGTCCGGGCTGACCACTCCGACCTCGAGGATCTCGTGGGCGTTCTGCGTACTCATCATCAGCCCGCGGTCCTTCGTGGACAGCTGGCCGTCGAAGACCCTCACATAGGTGATGACGCCGCGGTAGCTGTCGTACACCGAGTCGAAGATCATCGCGCGGGCGGGGCTGTCGACGCTGCCCGTGGGCGCCGGGATGTCGCGCACGATCGCGTTGAGCACCGCTGGTACGCCCTCCCCGGTCTTGGCACTGATTCGCAGGACGTCGTCCGGCTCGCAGCCAATGATCTTGCTGATCTCCTCTGCGTACTTGTCGGGCTGCGCCGCCGGCAGGTCGATCTTGTTGAGCACCGGAATGATGTGCAGGTCGTTCTCCAGCGCGAGATACAGGTTGGCCAGGGTCTGCGCCTCGATGCCCTGCGCGGCATCGACCAGCAGCAGGGTGCCCTCGCACGCGGCGAGCGAGCGCGACACCTCGTAGGTGAAGTCGACGTGGCCCGGGGTGTCGATCATGTTCAAGACGTAGCGCCGCCCGTCGTCTGCGGTCCACGGCAGCCGGACGTTCTGCGCTTTGATGGTGATACCGCGCTCCCGCTCGATATCCATCTTGTCCAGGTACTGCGCGCGCATCTGGCGGGGGTCCACCACGCCGGTCAGCTGCAGCATCCGGTCGGCCAGCGTCGACTTTCCGTGATCGATGTGGGCAATGATGCAGAAGTTGCGGATGACCGCAGGGTCCGTCGTGGGCACGCCCCATCGTACGGAGGAAACTGCCTGGCGCCGCTGCGAGTGCAGGGCAGCCGTGGCGCCTCGGCGACGACCGGCGGGTGCACGTCAGCCGCGGGTGTGTCGCCTCCCGCTTCCGCACCCCTGCTGGGCAGCGTTGTGCGTCCGGACCGACTGCTAGGCTCGGGGCAACGTTGTGCCGTGCTGCTGCACGCCTGCGACACCCGTACTTGCCAGACAACTCCGGACGGACGAGGACTCTCGCGCGTGGCGAACATCAAGTCTCAGATCAAGCGGATCAAGACGAATGAGAAGGCGCGGCTGCGCAACAAGGCGGTCAAGAGTTCCCTGAAGACAGCGATCCGGAAGTTCCGTGCGGCGGCCGAGGTCGGCGACGCCGCCACGGCGAGTGCGCACCTGCAGGCCGCCAGCCGCCAGCTGGACAAGGCCGCCAGCAAGGGCGTCATCCACGTCAACCAGGCGGCCAACCGCAAGTCGGCAATGGCCAAGCGGGTCGCCGATCTTGCCGGCAGCGTCTGACCAACAGCTACGCGACCGCATTGCGCGGCGTCGTCCCCTCGCGGGGTCGGCGCCGTTGTCGTTGCCGGGCTTTTAAGGCGCTGTCCTCGGCGGCCGGCCGAGCTCCCCGGCCACCACGTCGTGCGCCTTGACGACCGCCGCGACGGCGACCGGCAGCACCAGCGGCGTCCAGGCCGAGGCGAGGTCGGCAAGGACAAGCAGCACGCCCAGCACGAACGAGCCGTCCGACAGCAGCGCCCGCTGCCAGGGCCGCGGTCGGATGTGCTGCAGGCGCAGCAGCCGCCCGTACAACGTCCGCCGGCTCACCGGACGTCACGGGCCTGTACGACCGCCAGGAGCGCGCGCTCCACGGCGTACTGCTGGTCGGCGGCGCCTCCCTTGACGTCTGCATCGGCGTCAGCGACCGCTCGCAGCGCCGTCGACAGCCCCTCCGGACGCCAGCCGCGGGCCTGTTTGCGGGTCTTGTCGACCTTCCACGGCGGCATCCCCAGCTGGCTCGCCACCTGCGCGGCCGGCGCGTGGCCGGCCGACGCCACCAGCGCGATCGAGCGCAGCGCCCCGGCGAGCGCGCTGGTCACGAGCACCGGGGCGAGCCCGGTGGCCTGGCCGTACCTGGTGAGCTCAAGGGCGCCAGCCAGGTCGCCCTCGACGGCCTTGTCGGCGACCGTGAATCCGGTGAGGTCGGCCCGGCCGCGGTGGTAGCGGCCGATGACCTCCTCATCGACCGGCCCGCTGGTGTCGGCAAGCAGCTGACTGGCGGCGGAACACAGCTCGCGCAGGTCACTGCCGACCGCGTCGAGCAGCGCGGTCACCGCCCCCTCGGTCACGTGGCGACCGTCCGCGCGCAGCTCGGCTCGCAGGAAGTCCCGACGGGCGGACAGCTGCTTCATCTTCGGCGCTTCGACCCGGCGCCCCCCGGCAGCGACCAGCGCAGTCAGTAGCGCCTTGCCCTTGACCGCACCGGCGTGGCAGACCACGACGCTGACCTCGTCCAAGGGATCGGCGGCGTACGCGGTCAGCTCCGCCGCAACCTGCTTGTCCAGATCCTGGGCAGCGCGCACGATGAGCACCCGCCGGTCGCCGAAAAGTGACGGGCTGAGCAGCTCCGGCAGGTCGCCCGGCAGCAGGTCGGCCGCTGCCAGGTCGCGCACGTCGACCTGCGGGTCCTGCGCTCGGGCCGCCCGCAGCACGGCCCCCACCGCGCGCCCCACGAGCAGGTCCTCCTCACCGACAACCAGCGTCAGGGGGACGAGCTCAGGGGGCACCGGCCGATCGTGCCACGCCCGCTGACCCCGCCGTGGCGGTGCCTCACGATGGAACCCGCGCGGTCCCCGTACCGTGCCGCGCAACGATCCGTAGCTGACCGTCTCGGTGCAGCAAGGCGATGTCGCCATCAAGGTCGGTGCGGAAGCTACGCGCGCCCTGCCCCAACAGCTGATCGAGAGTACGTACCGACGGGTGACCGTAGGTGTTGCCCGCCCCCACGCTGGTGATCGCCACCCGCGCGCCGACCGCTGCCAGGAAGGCCGGGCTCTGATGGTCGGAGCCATGGTGCGGGACCTTCAAGACGTCGGCGCGCACGTCCGCGCCACTGGCGAGCAGGTCGATCTGCGCCTCCGGCTCGACATCGCCGGCCAGCAGCACCACGGTGCCGGCGACCTCAAGCCGAAGGACAACGCTGTCGTTGTTGGGGTCCGAGCGCGTGCCGTGATACGTGCGGCCCGGTGCGAGCACCGACCACCGTGCCGGCCCGAGCTGCCGCACCTCACCGATCGCCGCCCGGAGCAGGGGGACAGCTGCGGCTCGCGTCCACGCGGTCACCTTCGCCGCCTGCATGGCTGGGTCGTCGGCAGGACCCACCTCGACTGCGCCGACCGAGCGCCCCCGCAGCACACCGGGCAGTCCGTCGACGTGATCGGCGTGCGGGTGGGTGAGCACGACCAGCGGCACCTGACGCACGGCCAGCCGGCGCAGGCACCCGTCGACGAGGTCAGGGTCCGGCCCCGCGTCGATGACCAGGGCTTCGTGATCGCCGGTGCGGACCACCAGCGCATCACCTTGGCCGATGTCGCACATCACGAGGAACCAGCCGGTCGGCGGCCAGCCGGGCGCTGCCAGCGCCAGTCCGGCGCACGTTGTCGCCACCGCGACCACGGCAGCCAGCAGCACGCGCCGCAGCCGCCTCCGTGACAGCGCCGGCAAGGCCAGCGCGGTGAGGCCGGCGAGCAGCAGCGCACCACCCGTACCGTCCGGCCAGGGCAGCACCGCCAGCGGCAGCGCGCTCCCCACCCGGGACAGCAGCACGAGCCACGCCGTCGGCAGGTACGCCAGCCAGGCTGCGCCCTGCGCCAGCGGCAGCCAGACCGGCGCGAGCAGCGCCGCCACCACCCCGAGCACGGTCGCCGGCGCGACCGCCGGCACAGCGAGCAGGTTGGCCGGTACCGACAGCAGCCCGAGCGTCCCAGCCAGCGCCACGATCACTGGGCCGCAGGCGACCTGCGCCGCGGCCGGCACGGCCAGGGCGTCCGCGGCCCAGCTGGGCAGTCGCCGCGCCAGGGCAACGCGCCACGGCGGTGCCAGCACGAGCAGTCCGGCCGTCGCCAGCACCGACAACGCGAAACCCGGGCTCGCAGCAAGGTCGGGGGTGATCAGCACCAACACCAGGACGGCCGCGGCCAAACTCGGCACCGCGCGGCGTCGGCCGCCGGTGAGCAGGGCGAGCAGACCGATCGTGCCCATCACGGCAGCCCGGAGCACGCTCGGCGACGGCCGAGCCAGAATCACGAAAGCGACCAGCGCGACGCCGGCCAGCAGTGGCCGCCAGCGCAGCCCCACCCCCGCTCGACCCGCGAGCGCGAGGACCGCCGCCAGGACGATGGCGACGTTGGTGCCGGAGACCGCGACCAGGTGAGTGAGCCCGACGGTGCGAAAGTCGTCTCGCAGGTCGGCCGGCAGCCGGCTGGTGTCGCCCACGACCAGCCCGGGGAGCAGGCCTCGCTCGTCGGGCAGCGGCGCAACCGCGTCCCGCAGGCCCGCCCGCAGGTGCCCGGCCACACGCTGCACCAGGTCCGGCGGGGAGCGCACCTGCGGTGGGCCGCGCCCGGACAGCACGGCGGCGACGTCGTCACCCGGCTCCGCCGCCTGCAGCCGACCCTCGGCCCGCACATGCTGCGAGGGCAGCAGCGACAGCCATGTGTCGTCTGTCGACAGCACCAGCAGCGGTGCCCTGAGCGTTGTCGTTCGGCCGCCCGCCTCGAGCACCTCGACCCGGATCCGGACCACGACCAGCGGGTCGCGACCACGCTGCACGGCAGCTCGCCGCGGGTCGTCCAGGACCACCCCGGTGACAGCCACGGCGGCTGCTCTCGCGGCCAACAGCGGCAGCGGACCGGTCGTGCGTACCTGGCTGCGGGCCGCCATCGACAACCCGGCGGCCGCCGCGCACACCAGGGTCGCGGTCATGACCAGCGGTACGGCGGATCCCCGGCTTCGCCGCAGAATCACGCCGGCCGTAAGAACCAGGAGGGCCGCGCCCACGACGACCACCTCCACGGGCAGCCGGCGCACCTGCCAAGCCACCAGCCAGGCCGCGATCGCGGGCGCCACCAGCCGCAGGTCCGGGATGTCGCGGCTGGGCCGGGCCGTCACACGCCCACCTTGCCCTTGAGCTCGGCGTACTTGCTCTCGCCGATCCCTGGCACCTCGCGGAGCTGGTCCACCGAGCCGAACCGACCGTGCTCGGTACGCCAGTCCAGCACCTTCTGCGCCAGGACCGGGCCGATCCCGGGCAGGGCGTCCAGCTGCTGAAGCGTGGCGCCGTTGAGGTCGAGCAGCGCCGCCGGCCCGCTCGCCCCGGGGGCCACGGCCGACTGCGGCACACCGACCTGGATCTGCTCCCCGTCGACGAGGCGACGGGCGAGATTGAGGGCGCCGAGGTCGGCCCCGGGCAGCGCGCCACCCGCCGCCCGGACGGCGTCGTCGACCCGGCTGCCAGCCGGCAGACGCACCAGCCCCGGGCGTGGCACCCGGCCACCGACGGACACGACGACGCTCGGCGACGCCGACGACACATGTCCGAAGGCGCCTTTCTCGGC
>ENA-OFDM01000784-OFDM01000784.1-metagenomes-genome-assembly--contig:-NODE-784-length-12027-cov-11.457234_pt1 | contig 12027 bp, 11 predicted proteins | sample MGYA00153385_OFDM01 | MGnify analysis MGYA00153385
AAACCACGCTTGCATTTTGCGAAGTTGGGCTGCAACGATCGGGCGTGTGAAGCATCACCAGGAGAAGTTCCGTCTAAATTTGATTCGATATAAATTTAGAGCGCAAGACAATGAATGGGTGTTCTAACGCTGTCGCACGGGAATCTCAACTGTAAATTGGGTGTAGCCATCTTGGCGGAGTTCTTGAAGTTTGCCGCCGTGATGAATTTGGACGATTTGGTAACTAATGGAGAGTCCGAGTCCCGTGCCCTGCCCGATCGGCTTGGTCGTAAAAAATGGGTCAAAAATCCGCGATCGAACCTCGTCCGAGATGCCTAGTCCCGTATCTCGAATGCTAATGCTGACGTTGCGAGTGCCTAGGGTTTCGGTGATGACGGTGATGGTGGGGGGACAGAGGTTGATTGATGCGTTGGAGGGTGCGGTTGCCCAAGCTTCATCGATCGCATCAATCGCGTTGCTGAGAAGATGCATGAAGACTTGATTGAGTTGTCCGGCGTAGCATTCGACGTTAGGAATTGGACTGTAGTGCTGCTTCAGAATGATAGGCGGTCGAGTAGCCCGTTCAGCAAACCGATGTTGGAGCAGTAGGAGCGAGCTTTCGAGGTCGCTATGAAGGTCAGTGACTTGGAGATCTGACTCGTCCATGCGCGAAAAGACGTGGAGCGATTGGACGATGGCGACAATGCGATCGGTTCCGGCTTCCATGCTGGCGATGAGTTTCGGAAAATCACTCCGAAGAAAGTCTAGATCGATCGCTTGGGAAAAGGCTTTGAGGTCCTCTGGGGGTTCGGGGCAGGCGGTTTGGTAGTGGCTGAGGAGGTTGAGAATCTGATGGGCGTAGGTGGCGGTGTGGAGGAGGTTGCCTTGAATGAAATTAATGGGATTGTTGATTTCGTGGGTGATGCCTGCGACCAGTTGACCGAGGCTCGACATTTTTTCAGTTTGGATCAGTTGGACTTGGGCGCGGTTGAGATCGAGGAGGGCTTGTTCGAGTCGATCGCGTTTTTGGCGGAGTTCCAGTTCAATTTGTTTCCGCGCTTCGATTTCAATTTGGAGTTGGGTATTTTGGATGGCGAGATCTTGTTGGAGTCTGCGGATCATCAGGTGATGGTTGACCCGTGCCAAAATCTCCATCATCTGAAAGGGCTTGGTGATGTAGTCCATCCCCCCCACTTGAAACGCTTTGACTTTATCGGCGGCGTCGGTGAGCGCACTGATAAATAGGATGGGAATGGTGCAGGTGTTGGGGTCAGACTTGAGCCGACGACAGACTTCATAGCCGTCCATCTCTGGCATCATGATGTCGAGTAAAATTAGATCGGGAGAATTCTGCGTTACTTTTCGGAGTGCGATGAGGCCATTCTCAGCCCGATCGACCGTATAGTTTTGCCGCCCAAGGAGTGTTCCTAATAGATCTAAATTGTCGGGATGATCGTCCACGACGAGAATTCGAGTAGATAAGGTTAGAGTTGAATCCATTGATCTATCATGGCCGATTTTGAACCCGATCTGACACTTTGCTGACCCTTTTTAGCGGACACTTTGAAGGACAAATTTTTGCCATGTTTGGGGTATTAGACTTGGGGATTAGATTAAGATATATAAAACTTCCTCTTCAAATCGCCAGACGCAATGAAAACAGTCCCCTCCCAAACGATCGCCGCTAAAACTTTTCATTGGGTTAATGTCATTAGTGTGACGATCATGCTCCTAAGTGGATTGCAAATCTACAATGCTAATCCCGTGTTTGGGGGGCGCGGGGGAGTGCAGATCCCGCCGATTTTTCTGTTGGGCGGCTGGCTGGCGGGCGGGCGGGACTGGCACTTTGCGGCAATGAATCTTTTTGCGGCGAATTTGTTGGCCTATGGGTTGTATGTGCTGATCACTCGGCGCTGGAAGACGCGGTTTGTGGGGGTGAACGATGTGAAGGCGATGGTGCTCAGTCGGAGTCCCCAGCGAAAAGCCTATGCTGTTCACCGATTGGTCTATACAGCGATTGTTCCGGCGTTGGTTGGGGCGATCGGGAGTGGGTTGGGGATGTACAAGCCTGCTCAGTTTGACTGGATCTTGAAATTGGCGTTGGATGATTGGCAGATGTTACGAATAGCCCACTTTATGACGGTGCCGATCGTCTTGGTGTTTGTGGTGGTGCATGTGGCCCTAGTCTGGCGCGTGGGTGCCAGGAAGCTAGTGGCATCAATGTTTTGGTAATTGAGGGTTTGATTATTAAGCCCTAAGAGGATTTGGGCATGAGTTCTGAGTTAATGCGCTGTTTCATTTTGTCGAGTTCGGTGCGGAGAATGGCTTTGCTAGTGGTGGCGTCACTTACCGATCGCCAGGTGCTACTCAAAATGGACCATTCCTGCAAGCTGGACTGCAACTGCGCGGTGACGGGCATTTCCAAGACGAGGCTAGCCCGGTGAGGATTTTCTAGAGAAAAGAGGAGAAGGTGATATTTGCCGCGTTCGCCGAGGAGACTGAGGGTTTCGCGGCCTTGGGGTTGGGCGAGATCTAGGTAGTGCGAAAACCATCGAGGTTCGCGATCGTGGTGACAGGTTTTGTTGTAGAGCGCAGTGGTCCAGAGTGCCATGGGATGGGGAGACGGCAGGCAGAGGACGTTTTTGTAGATGCGGCTGTAGAGCTGATGCATTTTTAGGGTCTGAATCTCGGCTTGGGGCAACATGGCCCAGACCAGAGGCAGTCTGCGCTGACAGATCTCTAGCGGTTGGCTGAAGGTAATAGTGGCGATCGGTTTGTCCTTGGGCCAAGTGGATTGGTTGTACAGCTCGTCTATGACCGATATGGTGATGCGCGAGGGGCGAGGCTCTAGGCGATCTTGAATGAATCCAGTTTGGGGCGGGACGACGGGGGTGCGGGGGGTGAGGGGAATGATGGCGCGGCGGCTGTCTCGGGCGGTGGGGCTAGCGCCTTGTTCTAAGGCTTCGAGGATTTTGAGAATGTCGATGGCAGACTGGGGGCGATCGTTCGCGTTTTTGGCGAGGCAGCCCATGACGAGATCGGTGACGGCTTTGGGGAGGCGTAGGCTGGGGATGACAGAGGTCACCGATCGAGGGACTTGGGTGGTGTGTGCCCGGTACCATCCAGCGAAGGTGTGGGTTTCGGCTTGCAGCGGGATTTGGCCCGTCAACATTTCAAACATCATGACGCCGAGGCTATAAATGTCCGATCGGACATCAAGTTCGCGTCCCTCCATTTGTTCTGGAGACGAATAAACCATCGTGCCCATGAAGGTGCTGGTTTGATTGGCGTCTTCTTGAAGGACTTTTGAGATGCCAAAGTCTAAGACTTTGACGAGTTCACCAATGCTTTGGTCCTGCATCACCAGCATATTGCTGGGTTTGATGTCTCGGTGGATAATGGGGCATAGCATTCCATCAACGTCAATGCCTTGGTGCGCCGCTTGTAATCCGAGGCAAATCTGCCGCATCATCGCCACAAATCGATTTAAGGGAAGCGGCTGCCGACGAACAATTTCGTTCAGCCCATCGCCTTGCAGGTATTCCATGACGTAGTACGGAACGCCATCGCTGTCAAAGTCGTAGTCACTAACGCGCACGATGTGGATGCTTTTTTGGCCCAACTGCGCACAAATTCTGGCTTCATTACGAAAGCGTTCGCCCATTTTGTCGCTGAGGAGGGCCTTGGAGAGGACTTTGACTGCCACTAATGCACCACCTAGCCGGGTGTCGCGGGCTTTGTAAACACGCCCCATGGCACCTTTTCCAATCAGGTCTACAAGCTGATAGCGGTTGTTTAGCAATTCGGGTTTAGCTTCGGTCATGGAAATCACAGGATGATTCTCGGGGGCTGGCTAGACGTGAATAAAATGTTAACCAATCGGGTCTGGTGTTTTCTCAGTATCGACACGACTCGCCCGAAAAGCAATGGTCTGCACGAATAGGGTCTTCACAAATACGGTTTTTATGAATCAGGTTGTCGTTCGATCGTCGCTTCTAGGGTGCTGGTGAGATAGTGCCCTGCTAAGATTCCGCTGGATAGGTGGTATTTATTTTCTGCGACGCGATAGAGGGTCTCGAAGCCACTACGACGCTGCCGATCGCCTAAGGCCCAGTAGCGCTGAATAATCGATTCAGGTGCAAACCAGCCTTCGCCTTCCACTCGTCCGAGATCGCTATGCTGTAAAACATAGGTATACCGCCGATTTCCGGTATCAAACCGCCCGCGATATTGGAAGTCAATGGAGCCGCGATCGCTGTCTGAGAACACCAGTCGCATTACCATGTTGAACCAGTCATCTCGGCTCCAGGTGATCAAGATCTTCCCTTTAACGGGCATGGGCATTTCATCACGATCGAGCCAGTTGCCTCGTAGGAGCCATGTTCCAGGTTCAATTAAAAATGTATGGCTCACGAGCGTTGTGTCCGAAGGATGTAGGATGGCAAACGTTAGATTCTGTCCAAGGATGCTGTTCAATGCTTAGTGTCTATGCTATCACGGGCGATCAAAAGCTTTTCTAGGCAAAATCGACTGAATCGATTTTTCTGGGGTGGACAGGGTGAATTTCTCCGAGAAGAACGTTTTGGGTGGCTCCGGTAACGTCTAGGAGGTTGCCGGGGAAATTGTGTTTTCGCCAGTAGGCGAGGATGGCAAAGGCGATCGCTTCTTTGGCGTCGCTGTTGAGTCCTAGGGCGTCGGTGGTGCTGACGGTGCGGCTGGGAAAATGGGCTTGAAGCCGTGACATGAGGTAGCGATTGCGACTGCCGCCGCCGCAGACGAAGATTTCATCGGGGAGGGAGGGCAGAAATTTTTGGTAGTTGAGATGAATCGATCGGGCGGTGAATTCGGTGAGGGTGGCAAGGAAGTCGGCGTCGCTGAGGGCTTCGAGGGTCGCGTCGTGGTGGCAGGTTTTGAGATAGTTGGCGCTGAAGAGTTCGCGTCCGGTGGATTTGGGGGGAGCTTGATGAAAGAAGGGATGGGTAAGCCAGCGATCGACAAGGCGGTTGCAAACACTTCCGCTTGCCGCCCAATTTCCGTCTGTGTCGTAAGTCTGTTGGTTGTGAGTGAGCTGGATGACGGCGAGATCGAGGAGCATGTTGCCGGGTCCGGTGTCCCAGCCGAGGATTTTGGGGTTGGGTTTATTCTGTGCGGGCAGAAAGGTGACGTTGCCGATGCCGCCGATGTTTTGGATGGCGCGATCGCGCGTGGGGTGGGTGAGGAGGGCGGCGTCTACGGGCGGGACGAGGGGTGCGCCTTGGCCTTGGGCTGCGAGGTCGGCGGCGCGGAAGTTGCTGATGGTTTCAATTTGGGTTAGGTAAGCGATGAGATCGCCTCGTCCGATTTGGAGGCTGTAGCCGAGGGGGAGATGGGTGCTGGGGGGCTGATGAAAGACGGTTTGGCCGTGGGACCCAATTAGGTCGGCTTTTGGAAAGCCTTGGTTGACGAGGAGGGCGGCTTGGGCAAAGGTTTGGGCGATCGCGTTGTCGAGGTGGGCGAGTGATGCAATGGAGAGTGGGGCAGCGCTACAGATTTGGAGGATGTTCGATCGGATTTCTGAGGGGTAGGGGTGAGTGAGGTGGGCGAGGAGTTGAAATTGTAGGGGGGCTTGTTGGGGTGAGGTGAGGTGGATGAGGGCGGCGTCGATGCCGTCCACGGAGGTGCCGCTCATGAGTCCGATGATGTGCATGGGGATTTTTTGGATTTTTGGGGGGATTTTGGGGGATTTGTAATGATGCGTGGGGAGATTTGGGTGGGGTGCGGGGAATTTGAATGATGCATTGCTTTGCTTAACGCATCCTACGTCGGGCTTAACGCATCCTACGTCGGATGGTTGGGGATGGTTGGAGATTTTTATGGGATTTTTTATGGGGGTTGGATGTGGGTTAATGCCAATCGGGCAGCTCCGATCGATCCGGCCCAATTTCCGAGTTCGGCCCGTAAAAGCTGGACGGTGCCTCGGGAGGGGGCGTTGACGCGATCGTGGATTTCTTTGAGGGCGGCGGGGAAGAAATACTCGCTGCTGGCACTGATACCGCCACCGATGACGATCGCTTCGGGTGTCAAAATATAAATAAGACTGGTGGCGGCTATGCCTAAATCTCGTCCGTAGGTTTTCCAGAAGGCGAGGGCGTCTGGATCGCCTTGATGAGCTAGTTTACTCAGCTCTTCAGGGGTGTGGCCCGTGCGACGGACGATCGCGCTGATGCAAAGCTGCTGCTCTAATGACCCTGGGTTGCCACTGTTGCAAGGATGTCCGTCAGGATTAAAGCTCATGGATCCGAGTTCTCCAGCGGATCCTCTTGGTCCAGTAAAGAGGTGGTGGTCTAAAATAATCGCGCCGCCGACGCCTGTACCCAAGGTCAGAAGAATAAAGTCTGAGAGCAACCGTCCCGCGCCTAGCCAAGACTCTCCCAGTCCGGCACAGTTGGCGTCGTTGGCGATTGTGCAGGGTTTGCCTAGGTGGGATTCGATCCAATCGGCAGCATGTATGTCCACCCAGTCTTCAAGATTAATAGCCAGTCGGGCAATGCGGCCTGTGGCGTCGGCGGGTCCGGGGGTGCCGATGCCGATCGCTTGGGCAATTTGCTCAGGATCAAGTTGGTTGATCGATCGCTTGACGGCTTGGAGAACGTTTTCAGGACTAGCCGGCTGGGGCGTGGGGACCGTGAGGGTCTGAAGCGTTTCTCCGGCTGCTGTAAAACGACCGAGTTTGATCGCCGTCCCACCAATATCGACGCCGATGACTTGCATAGATTTCATGAAAGTTGGCTGACTCAAAGTTAGCTGACTCAAACTCTTAAAAACTCCCAAAACAGCGGCGCTTCTTTCCCTGGAAATTGCATCAATCCCCACCGCACATCATTCGGGGCTTTCATAAATAAATTAATCATGGCCCCCACTAGTTCCATGGGCGTGAGGCTATCGGTCAGAAAACCAGACCATTGCGGGGTTTGCAGGGCAAAGAAGGTCTCAAAGAAATGATTCAACTGCTTCTCATCAAATCGCATGAGCTTCTCTAAGCCAAACCGATAAAGATAATAATTCCGCAGTCGATCGTCACTCCAAAGCCCTTTCCAGCCCGCTTTGGCAATCTCATATGGGGACGCAGTTTCATTCTTGAGTGCGCGGGCGATCGCTTTGGCAAGGTCCGGTGCTCGCCGCAGTTGTGCGCCCAACGAGTAGCCCGATGCAGGATGAACCATGCTCGCGGCTCCGCCAAAGGCCACGATCGGCTGGTCAAAGTTGGGCATCGGCAAGTTCATCGGAAATAAACATCGCTCCACATGGTGCTCTTCTAAAATCTCAATGCCCCGCGATTTTAACCGCTGGCGTAACCGACGCTCTAACACCTCAAAGCCCATGGCTGGCGCAAGGGCCAACGAGGTTTCCTCGACAAAGTACACCCCATCCCCAAACCCCATGGCATACAAAAACGTCGGTGGATATTCGGCGCGATCGCTCTGGGACAAATGCTCAGATTTAAAATCCATTAAGACCAACTGGCCGTCCTCCACAGGCGGCGAACTAAACCGCCCGAAAATGCCATAGGCGGCTTGATAGGCAACGTGTTCATCCTTCGCCCGTTGGACAAAAATCGGACGATGGCCGCTCGCATCAATCACTACCCGCGCATTCAAGGTCAATCCGGTTTCGATCGTGACGCTGGAGTGCGTGGAATAATGCTCAATGGACTGAGCGATCCCGTTCACCCAAGACACCTGAAATGTGTCACAAATGCCTAAAAAATGCTGCTGCAATTTCTCTTTATCGAAAAAGCTATAGCGTCGGGCGTGCTGAACCGCGCCTTTTGAAAAATAGGAGACGCAGTTGCTCCAAGTATTTCCCAGCAGAGCCGTCAGCCCTAGGGACTCTAGCTCGTCTCGCCAGATGCCATAGGTGTTAGGCCAAATGGCTTGGAGTGGCGTAGCGGTCAGAGCTTGAACCTGTAGTCCTTGCTCCGCCAAAGCCGATGCAATAATTGTCCCTGCTGGGCCAGATCCAATCACCAATGCATCGAATATCCTTGCATTATTTGCATCTAACACCCTCGCATTCCCCCAGCCAATCTACGTTACGTACATTATTCCATAATTCAATTGGCAAACGGTCCCCAATCCCTAATTTTGGGGCTTTGCAATCCGGTGCTGAGTCGTTATGCCTATAGCCGGCGACCGAAGGAGGGCAGCTCCACGGCGGCCATAGATTCCCGCTTTTTCAAGGGCGATCGGCCTGGGTGAATGACGGGTGCGATATCTTTAATTTTGTTTAAAATCGGATCGCTCTCAAGTTCGGCTTCTTCAATGGCGGCGTCTTCGTCAGAAATGGGATCTTTCTCAATCGATTCGATGATTTTGGCATCTTCTCCAACGATCGCCTGAACTTGGGCCATGACCGATTCCCAAGGATCGACATCTAAGGGATCGAGTTGGGCTGAGTTTCCGAGTTCTAATCGATCGGGATCGGTAATTGGATCTGTAACGTTGTTGAGCTGATCTTTGGTCTGATCCTCTATGACGGTGTTAACTTCTGGGGCGGGACTAATCTCTGCGACGGTGTTGACGACGACCGCGTTGACCCAGGTTTGCAAGACGGCTGGGTCGGATTTGGCTTCTGACTCTAGGACGGCGGACCAGGGCTGGACGGGCTGCGATCGAGGAATGTTCAGCTTCACTGGATGGGTAGGAGATTCGGGCACGTCAGCGGTTAAAAGATCTGCTACGAATCCCTGGGCGGTGGCGGGGGGAACGTCTAGACATTTTTCTAGCGCTGCTTTGAACTGGAGGGTGTAGCGCTGTTGGCGATGAAGGCGCGATCGCAGGTCTCGTCCAATGTGTTCGGACTGGAGGAGAAGCTGCGTTTGTTCGGACGATCGCGCTTGAGCGCTGGCACATTCGCGTTCGATCTGGGCGATTTGTTCGTGGCTTTGTTGGAGCTGATCCATCAGCGTCTCGACCAAAATCTGCTGACGCTGCGCCATGCGGTGAGACTGCTCTAGTTCCACAAAGAGGTCTCCAAGACGGGCCTGAGACCCAGAAAATTCTTGACGCTGGTTTTGGAGCTGGGTTTCGGAGCTTTCGGTCGGATCAGGCTGGGCCAGTGCCAAGGCTTCCCACCGTTCCATCTCTGCGCGCAACGCATAACGCGATCGAAGCAGCGCCGAATCAAGGGCAGCCACTTGATCGCGGAGTTCTTGGTTGTGCTGCTGGACTTTGATGAACGAATCTCCGCTGACGAGAGACGGCTGGACGGGCGGGTCTTGACGGTTTTCTAAGTCTTCGCCAGGATGTTGATGCGTCAGATCTTCCACCGATGTCGCATGGGGGAAGGTCACGGTTTCCCATTCCTCTTGAGGACTGGTCAGGCTGGGATTGGGGCGAGAAGACGATTTTTCACTCATGACTTGCCATCCTGGACGGATATTTAGGGTGGAACCTATAGCATCAAACTAGGATACCTCAAGTTTACCTGAAGGCCACTTGAAGTCGATCGCGATGTCTATTAGCCTTGCTGATTAAAGATGCAGGATCGGGAATCAAAGGATTATTCAGCAGTTGGAGCCAATTTAGCTTCAATTCAGCAGCGTTTAGGTGCATTTCCGACAGCACAAGGCCAGGGAGATCTAGGGCTTCCATAATGCGGGTGACTTTGGGGTCATAGCTGAGGGCATAGCAACAGCACTGTTCGGAAGCCGCCATAATTACGCCATGAAGCCGCATGGCGATCGTCAGATTCACCTGCTGAAAGACCCCTTTCAAAATTTGCGGATCCTCAATTAGCATCACTTCGCTGCCGGGAATCTGGGCGTGCAAATCCTGGGCCAGATCCCAATCCAGACTTTTTTGAAACGGCAGAAGAAGAATTGTCCCTTGAGTGTCTTGCTGAAGATCCGTTAGGGCTGCTTTGAGGGCCTGAAGCCTGAATGGTGTCAGGGTTGAGTGACTGCGCAAATTCACGGCGATGCGGGGACTCGGCAGATGTGACAAATCGATTTTGGGATGTGCCACCATGGCCCAGACGGGATCGGGAGCTATTGTCACCGGAATATTCCAGCGTTGGACGAGTTCATAAGACACCCGATCGCGTACGGTGACGAGGACCGATCGTTTCAACACATGCCGCGTCAGCCAACGGTTAAATCGTCCGTTCAGCGGCCCAATGCCCTGCGCCCAAGCGATGGTTTTTAACCCCAGAATCTGCGCCAGTTTCATTAGCCCTCCATAATATAGTGGGCTGATGGCGCTGCTGCTATCCTGCATCAGACTTCCCCCACCCCAAAGGAAAAATTGCGATCGACGCAGTGCTGTAAAAATCGCACGTAGATCCCAGCGATCGACGACTTGGATGCCATAGGTCCTATAGCGACTCTGTGTTTCGGTTGGATTTTTCGACAGGACGATCGGGGTGACGGTTGGCGGTAAGGATTGCAATAGCGATACTAGAAGCGCTTCGTCTCCAGCGTTGCCCATACCGTAGTAACCACATAGGATAGCGAATGAGTGGGGTTGGGTTAATTTTGGGTTGGGACGATCGCTCATTGGACGTATGATTTGAACAGGGGTTGAGCCTCAGTATGGATGAATTCGCGAATGAGTGACTAAATTAGCTTATGAACGCATTATCGGTTCCGACGTGGGTGATTCATATTTCCAGTGTGGTGGAATGGATTACGGCCATTTTTTTGATTGGGCGGTTTGCAACAGTGCGTAATCTCCCGGCTTGGCGGTGGCTGTCTTGGGGAATGCTGCCGTCGCTCGTGAGTGCGATGTGTGCCTGTACATGGCATTTCTTTGACAATACCCCGGTGCTTAATTGGCTTGTGACGACTCAGGCGGCGACGACGCTTTTGGGCAATTGCACGATGATGGCGGCAGCCTGGTGGATTTGGAAAAATCGATCGGTTGTCACGGATGTCTAAAGAGTTGATATTGGCGGGACTACTCTCTAAAGAGACGCTCTTTGGACTGTCATTATTTCCTTATTTGGGATTTTTGTGGTTTCTCTGGAAGTCTGGGCAATCGCCAAAATGGGTCACAGTTGGATTTGCGCTGCTGTTGGTATTCGTGTTCGTCACCATTCCAGCGGGAATCTATGCCAAGGTCGCCTATGGGGAAGAACTGGCCAATGTGGACTGGCTTCATGGCTCTGCCGAGTCGTTTCTAACCATGTCTAATATTGTGGTGGTGCTGGCCTTGTATCGTGCGATTCGATCGGCGGAGGGTGAAGAGTGAGCCAGCGATTTTTGAAGGTTGGAACTTGTGGGGGATGCGCTCCGTCAAGGCGATGGGTAAGGGATAGATGTGGGGCTAAGACCATCACTAAGATTTGGTCAAACCCCAATTGAATATGGCACAATCATCAACGGCTGTCTTCACCAATCCCTGTTAATCTGATTTGCTCACATCTCACGCTTTTGCTGCGTATACCTCTTTAAGGAGAACCTATGAAATCTTCAGCACGTTGGACTGCAAAAATCGGCATGGTCAGCGGTGCGCTTCTTGGTGCCATGCTCCTCAATAGCCTGTCCGTTTTAGCGCTAACGCCCGAACAAATTTCACAGAAGCTGGGTCCGATTCCAGTCTTCACGCTCACTGATGATAAAGGTGCGCCGCTCGTTTCCAACCCACCTGAAGGCCAAAAATCCAATCCGATCGCACGGGTATTCATGAGCCAAAAGGATGCCAATACGTTTCTAGCGAAGCTCAAAACCGACAAACCTGACATTGCTAAAAATCTTCAGGTCCGTCCATTATCCATGGCTGAAGTCTACGATCTCAAACGCAAAAATAAGGACAAGCAGCCTCAGCTTGATTTTGTTTACATTCCGGCTAAGCAGCAGTCAGATTCTGCTCTAGCGATTATCAAGGCGTCGGGGACCAAGATTGAGATGTTTCCAGGGACGCCTATTTTTGTGGCTCGTGCAGGAGACAAAGATAAAGGTCTATTGACCATTCAACAGGGGAATGAAAGCGCAATTCCGATGTTTTTTGAAAAGGAACAACTTCAAACCTTCATTGAGCGGTTTAAAACGTCTCAGCCTGATTTGGCAAA
>ENA-OFDM01000787-OFDM01000787.1-metagenomes-genome-assembly--contig:-NODE-787-length-11997-cov-2.948250_pt1 | contig 11997 bp, 9 predicted proteins | sample MGYA00153385_OFDM01 | MGnify analysis MGYA00153385
GAATAAAATGCTGTATCAAAAATACCGCTATGCCCGCAGCGAACCCAAGTAATGCCAGCCAGCTTATTTTTTTTAAATACCACATAAAATTTATTTGTTCAATACCCATTACCGCAACACCGGCCGCAGAACCTATAATAATTGCGCTGCCCCCTGTGCCGGTAGTTAATGCCAAAAATTCCCAGAAGAGATGATCGGTTGGATAAACGGATAAATCGTACATGCCTTGCGATGCAGCTACGAGTGGTACATTATCAACAATGGCAGATAATAACCCCAAGGCCGTACCAATTAGATAATCATTTTTTAAAGTGGCGGTTAACACTCCTGCCAATTGTTTTAATAATCCAAAAGACTGCAATGCTGATACAGCCAAAAGTATTCCCAGAAAAAAAAGTATGCTGGACGAATCTATTTTTTGTAATGCCCCGGCAACAGTAAATTTTTCAGGTACATTATTATTTTTGTCTTTGTGAATTATTGTGGTGATAATCCACATAAATCCCAAAGCAAGCATCATCCCCATAAAAGGAGGAAGGTGCGTTAATGTTTTAAAAATAGGAACAAAAAGTAAAAAACCAACCCCGGCAAAAAGTATAGTTTTACCATTCTTTTTTTCTTTTGGTGTACCGGCAGTTTCAGCATTTTGCTGAAACTGCTGACCTTTAAAACGGTGAGCAATTATTAAAGCCGGAAATAAACAGACAGCTGTACTTGGCAGTATAAGTTGTTTCATAATGTTGAGCGCCGTTATCTGTCCGCCAATCCACAACATAGTTGTAGTTACATCTCCCAAAGGCGACCATGCACCGCCGGCATTGGCAGCAATAACAATCATACCGGCAAACCAGAGTTTATCATCTTTTTCTGATAATATTTTTGAAGAAAGAGATGTCATTACAATGGCCGTTGTTAAATTATCAAGCAGAGCTGAAAGGAAAAAACTAATTACGGTTATAATTAATAAAAGTTTTGATTTGCTTGTAGTGTTTATTTTTTGGGTAATTACATCAAATCCGTCATGCGAATCTATCAGTTCAACAATTGTCATGGCGCCTAATAAAAAAAATAATATAGAAGAGATTTCACCAAGGTGATGTAATAGTTCTTCGCCAACAACTTCAACTGCATTGCTCTGCAAAATATAAACGGTCCAGCACAGCACACCTATTATTAATGCTGATGCAGCTTTGTTAAGTTTTATAACATGTTCAAAAGCTATAGCAATATATCCTGTAATAAAAACTGTAATGAGAAGGGTTGTAACCATATTCTGTAAGATTGTAAAAACAATATACATTTAGTAAATCTATTTACAAATAATAGAACAGGATTTCGCTTAAAAAAATTGAAAGTAAAAAAATATCTGATCAAATCTTTTTTAAAAAATTAATCATTTTCATTGACTATTTTTTTTGATGGAATACCATTTGGATACATCATATTTTGAATACGCAGGTTCATTAATTTATCATCTTCAAATTTATTTACCCAAAATACTTCGTAAAAAGCTTTTATAATACCGGTAAGTGGAGTGGCTAGCAATAAACCAATAAAACCGAAAGCCACACCCATTGCCATTACTGCAAAGAGTATAGAAACGGGATGTATCTTCATAGTATTTGATCTTACTTTAGGCATAATAAAATCTGCCATTAATTCATCTGATGCGAGATAGAAAACAGTAACCCATACCGCCGTTGTACCACTAACTGCTAACGCAATTAAAATGGGAGGTATTGCTTTAATAAAAAAGCCAATTCTGGGAATAAATTCTGTAAAAAATGCCAGCGCCCCCCAAACAAATGCGCCGGGTACACCCATTATGTTTAAGAAAATTGTAGCAGCTACAGCATTTATAACCCCTCCTATTAATATTGATTTCATCCATCCTGTTATCATAAAAGAAATACGTGTAAAAGCTACAGTGGCTTTATCCCGCTTGGCAGGTGCAAAACTGAGTAAGTACAATTCAAACAGTGGGCGGGGGCTTGTAACCATATAAGCAACCATACTTATGAAGACAATAACAACAAGTAACTGAGCTAAAATAGAAAGAGATAGCGAACCAACCTGCATTAAAGTTTTTGGAATGGACGGCAGGAGAGAGGAAAGTTTTGTAGGGTCCAGTATAATTTCTTTCCGAAGCTCAGGGTAGTCGCTGAACCAAGAACTAACTGTTGTGGAAGCCTGGGTTGCATAAGATGGGAGATTGCTTACTAAAACTGATATTTGGTTATTTACTTTCGGCCCTACAAATATGGCGATTGAAATGAAAGAAACCATAATTAAAACAAACACTATGGTTGTGGCCAACCCTCTTTTTATATTTCTTTTTTCCAGATTTGTAACTGGACCGTTTATAGCAACTGCTAGTACAAAAGCAAAAACAAGCAGCAAAACAACACTTATCATTTTATAAGTTAAAAATAACAAGATAACAACGCCTGCTGCCAAAAAAATAGCTTTAGAAAGTTGTTTGTATAAATTGTTAGATTTAAAATCGTACAAAATAAAATATGTTTATAAAATAAATTTACCGGGTCTGTAATCAGCTTCAAATATATAGCCATACTTTTTCCCATAAAGATTAAAAAAAAGTATACTCACATTACCTAAAGGTTAGTTTTTAAAGACAAATGGGAAAAATTTCTTAAAAAACTTGTCTAATAATTTAAAAACAGCTTATTGGAATACTTGATTAACCTTATTTCATAATTAAATTTAATAAAAGTGCCGTCCACCCTGTTTGATGAGATGCACCAAGACCCTTTAAGGTGTTGCCATGAAAGTATTCGTGAAAGAGTACAAGATTATTTCCTTCGTTTTTATAAAATTGATTGTATTCAGCAAAAACCGGTCTATCATTGTTTTCATCTTTTTTAAAAATACTTACGATGCGTTGTGTAAGCATATCTGCCACTTCAGTTAATGTGTAATCTTTACCGGAGCCTGCCGGATACTCAACCTGCAGGGAGTCTCCATAAAACGCCCCATATTTTTTTAATGCTTTTATAAAAAGATAATTAATCGGCATCCACACGGGGCCACGCCAGTTGGAGTTGCCTCCATACATGCCTGAAGTAGCATCTGCAGGATCGTATTGTATGCTGAAATCTTTGTTATTGATGGTAATGCTATAGGGATTTTCTTCGTAAAATTTTGATAAGGAACGTATGCCGCCAGAAGATAAAAACTCCTGCTCATTTAAAAATACTTTTAACAGCGTTGCCAGTTTTTCTTTGTGTATTAAAGAAAGTATCATGTCCTCACCATCGGCATGCTTTTCGCCGGGGAGGTATTTATTCTTTTCACTGCGATAAGTCTGGTACCACTGTATTCTTTTTTTAAAATCTTTTAATTTATCCGTTTCGTTTAAATCAATAACAGATACAGCAAATAGTGGCGATAAACCAACAACAGAACGAACCCTTAATGGTGCCACAGCGTAGCCCGTTACTGCAAGCACATCGTAAAAAAAATTATCCTCTTCATTCCATAAGCCAAGCTCATTAAGTGCTGCAGAAATAATTACAAAGTGCTCATAAAATTTTGTTGCCATTTCTTCAAAAGCTGAATCGTGCAGGGCAATTTCTATGGCTATGTCCATCATATTAAGCGCATACATCCCCATCCATGCGGTGCCATCTGTTTGCTCCAGTACAACATTGTTATCAAGCGGAATATTTCGGTTGAAAATGCTGATATTATCCAGGCCTAAAAACCCACCTTCAAAAATATTATTTCCGTTTGCATCATTTCTGTTTACCCACCAGGTAAAATTGATGATAAGTTTTTGGAATACTTTTTTTAGAAATATTATATCGCCCTGCCCTAATGTTTTTTTTTCAATATTATAAATTTCAAGTGCGGAAAACGCATGTACGGGGGGGTTTACATCACTAAAATCCCATTCGTATGCCGGTAACTGCCCGGCAGGGTTCATGTACCATTCCCGCATAAGTAAAAGCAACTGGTTCTTTGCAAAAACCGGATCTATCAGCGACATGGAGATAGCGTGAAAAGCTCCATCCCATGAAGCGTACCAGGGATATTCCCATTTATCAGGTATAGAAATTACATCCTGATTTTTAAGTGTAATCCATTTCGAATTACGACCATTTAATCTGTCATTATCCGAGGCAAGGTTACTGTCTGTTTTATTTAGCCAGCGCTCAATATCATAATGATAAAATTGCTTACTCCATAAAAGTCCTGCAAATGCCAATCTTTGTATTGCTGCAAGTTCATCATCATGCTGCACAATTAATTTGCTGTAAAACTGATCAGCTTCTGTTTTTCTTTGCTCAAAAATTTGAAGCCCATCTTCAAAAGGATCCTGTAATATTTTATCTGATAAACGCAGTAAAATAATTTCACTTTTACCTGGTGCGATAGTAAGTTCATAAACAGGAGAAAACTTTGTGCCTTCCTTCTTATCTGATAATTCTTTTTTGTTTTTGCCCGAAATAATGGCATCATGAAAAGCATCTTTTACAAATATGGATTTGTTAGCTGTACCAAATATTTTTTCATTGTTGGTTTCATTTTCGGTAAACAGTCTTTCTTTTGATTCCTGAAAATAAAAATAATAAGTACCTGTTCTTTCGTGAGATGCTTTTACACAGTTTGGTGTGTTGAGTGTTAAAGACGGTTTTGCAGATAAGCCACCATACTGCCACCTGTTGTAAAACCAAAGTGTTGGTAACAATGTTATAGAAGCCTTTGCTGCACTCCGGTTCGCCACTTCAATCTTTATGGAAATATCATCGCTGTCTGTTTTTGCATAGTTTATAAAAACATCAAAATAATTGTTGTTATTGAAAATTCCTGTGTCTAAAATTTCGTATTCAGGTTCCTGTTTACTGCGTGCCTGGTTTTTATTTAAAATGTCATTGTAGGGAAATTCAGCTATCGGATATTTATAGAGATATTGCATGTAATAATGTGTGGGAATATTATCCAGATGATAATACAGTTCTTTTACATCTTCACCATGGTTGCCTTCGTGGTTGTTGAGACCGAATAATCTTTCTTTTAGAATTGAATCTTTGCCATTCCACATTGCCAGTGCAAAACAAAGATCTTGTGCCCGGTCACATATGCCGGCAATACCATCCTCGCCCCATAAGTATGCTCTGCTCCTTGCCTGGTCATGTGTAAAATAATTCCAGGCATCGCCATCCTCGCTGTAATCTTCCCTAACTGTCCCCCATTGCCTTTCGCTGAGGTATGGGCCCCATTTTTCCAATGGAATTTCATTAAGAGCATTTGCTGCAAGTCGCTTTGCTTCTGCATTATTCATAAAGAAAAATTGATTGATTTATTGAAATTACAAAAGCTTTTTTAAGAGATTAAATAATTGGGCAACTGATTTGTAAACATTTGTTTTCATAAATTTACTTCTCAAATATTAATTAAATATTATGCTTTCTCCTGATGATAAAATACTGGTCATAGATGTTGGTGGTTCTCATATAAAAGCTATGTTGCTTGATGCGGGTGGTAAATTGCTGAAGGATTATGAAAAACTTATTACACCAAAACCTGCTACCCCAAAGGCGGTTGTTGCCACCATAATGCAACTGGCTAAAACTTTACAAGGCTACACAAAGGCTGCGGCAGGGTTTCCTGGGTTTGTAAAAAACGGTATTGTTTACACTGCCCCCAATCTTGACAATAAATCTTGGAAAAACATTGACCTTAATAAAGTTCTTGGAGATAGTCTTGGATGTCCGGTAAGAGTGCTGAATGATGCTGATATGCAGGGCCTTGCTGTGGTAAGTGGAAAAGGTTTTGAAATAATGATTACCCTAGGTACAGGTTTTGGTACAGCTTTTTTAATGAATGGAAAATTGCTACCGCATTTTGAATTAGCGCATCATCCGGTTTGTAAAAGCCAAACTTATGATGATTATTGCGGGCAAAAAGCTTTAAATAGATACGGAAAGAAAAAATGGAATAGGCGCATGCAAAAGGTACTGGGCATTTTGCAAACTGTGTTTAATTATGACAGACTCTTTATTGGTGGTGGTAATGCAGCGCAATTAACAGGATCTCTTGGAGAAAATATAAAAATTGCTACCAATCTTGAGGGAATACATGGTGGAATAAAGCTGTGGAATGACCAGGCTTAGGGTGAATAGTTTTGAAGAAAAATTTCCTTTGTTGATTGGGTTTTGCTGAAATACAATACAACAACCCTTTTGCCAATCATATTAATTGAGGAATCCTTTTAAATTAATAAATAGCATGATTTCTTAACAACGCCTTCATTAAAAATAAAAAGAGATTTAATTTTTTTGAAACGTCTCCGTTATTTGCACAACTGTAAAACCAAATTTGCGCAATACACTGCGGATAATCATGGTATTTCCATCAGGCATTAGGTACATGTTTTGAGACATGCGAAGGTGTTTAATAAATTTTCTTTGCGGAAGTTTAAGCCTGAATGTCCAGCTGAAATTATTGCCATATAACAGACCATGTGCGGCGCCATAAATATCGTTTGCTGTAGCATCTACGTGGTGTTCATCTATCTGGCGTAATTGCCATGAGCGGTGGTTTTTCTTTCCACCTTCAGGATAAAGATTTTGCTCAATATGAATCAATCCGTCTTTTAGTGTACCCCCGGTCTCAGTTTTTATCCGGGCTGTGGGTTTACCTTCATGGTTCTCAATTACACCATCAGAAATAGTTTTGCCAATAAAAAACTTTATGGGGTCTGATTCTGAATTTCCTTTTTCAAAATCAGCAGGCTTCATACTTGCACAGCCTGAAATGTAAAATAAAATACTTGTTATGAGAATGAATTGTGTAATGCGCATATAAAAATATATATAACGATAACTAAACCTTAAAAGTTTGCAATGCAGACACAACTTATCGCATTTGATAAATTATTATTCTCTTTTAAAACCTGTATTATTTCGTAGTACCATAAACCATAACTACATTTTATGTAATTTTAAACATATTGTGTCTTAAATTGATAAAGAATAATCAATCAATAGAATTTTAGATTTATTTAATAATCTTCATTAGAAACCAAAGCTTGTATGAATATCAACATCACACAAACGACAAACTCGAAACTTGCAGATATAGATTTTAATGATATTCCTTTTGGAAAATATACCTCCGATCATATGTTTATCATGGACTATGCCGATGAAGCATGGGGTGATTTTAGAATTGTTCCCTATCAGGCATTAATGCTCGATCCTCAATCGAAAGCCTTACAATATTGCCAGTGTATTTTTGAAGGTATGAAGGCAAGCATTGGTTTGGACGGTGCTCCTAAACTTCTTCGACCTGATTTAAATATTAAACGTTTTAATCTTTCAGCCGAACGTATGTGCATGCCTTCAGTACCCGAAGATATTTTTATGCAGGCTTTAAAATCAATAACGCTTTGTGAGAAAAACTGGATACCAAAAGAGGTTGGAAGTGCTTTGTACCTGCGCCCAACAATGGTTGCTACAGAGAGTTCGCTGGGGGTTACGCCATCCAGCACTTATACTTTTTATATTTACGCCGGTCCTGCACAGCCTTATTTTAATAAACCGGTAAAACTGGTAACAGAACAAACATTTATAAGGGCAGTGCCTGGTGGTACGGGTGAGGCTAAAACCGGCGGTAATTACGGAGCCTCTCTAAAAGCAGGGCAGCTGGCAAAACAAAATGGATATGACCAGATCATCTGGCTCGAAAGTCCGGCCTTTAAAAAAATACAGGAAGCAGGTATGATGAATTTGTTTTTTGTAATAGCCGATACAGTAATTACTCCAAAATTATCAGGCGCAGTACTCAAAGGCACTACACGTACTTATTTTATTGAGATACTGAAAGAAAAAAATATTAAAGTAGAGGTTAGAGATATTTATATTGATGAAATAGTAGAGGCATCTAAAAACGGAACATTGAAAGAAGCTTTTGGAGCCGGTACTGCTGCCGTAGTTTCCCATATTGCTGAAATTACACATGGCGATGTGCATATGATATTGCCTGTTGATACCGAAAAAATAAGTAACATGCTCTACAACGAAATAACAGGATTAAGGGCAGGAACAATAGAGGATAAACGCAACTGGTTAGTATCGGTAGAAGAAAATATTTTAACCCTTTCATAAATAAATACAGAATGCAAAAAATTAATTGGAATAATATTCCGGTAGATCAGGTGAATGATAAAATGAAAAGACAATTTATTTATGGCGAGAAAATAATGGTAGCCAAAATGGAATTTGAAGACGGGTTTACAGTGCCATGGCATTCACACGAAAACGAACAGGTAACTGAAGTAATAGAAGGTGTATTGCGTTTTTGGTTTGATGATAACGAACAAGAAGCGATTGATTTAATGGCTGGGGATTCAATTATTATTCCGGGCCACCGCAGGCATAAAGCTTTGATGGTTGGTAAAGTTGTTGAGATAGATACTTTTTCGCCGCCAAGACAAGATTGGATCGATGGATCTGATGCTTATTTAAGAAAATAATCTATGCTTAAGCAAATAATTTAAAATGGATTTAGGAATAAAAAATAAGGTTGCACTTGTACTTGCATCAAGTAAAGGATTGGGAAAAGCAGTAGCATTAGAGCTGGCAATTGAAGGTGCTAAAGTTATTATCTGTGGGACAGATATTGAATCACTTGCTGCAACTGAGCAAGAGATAAATGCTGTTGCACAGAATAAAGTACTTGCAGTTGTGTGCGATATTACAGATGAAATACAACGAAAAAATTTAGTTGATGAAAGTGTAAAAGCTTTTGGAGCTATAGAAATTTTAGTGACCAATACCGGAGGCCCGGCTGCAGGTCCGTTTGAGCAATTTAAATTAGATGACTGGAAAAACATTTACAATTTACTTTTTTTAAGTGCGGTAGATATTATTCAGCAGGTATTACCGGGCATGAAGAAAAAAAGTTGGGGGCGTATTTTAACCATTACTTCTGTTGCAGTAAAACAACCTGCTGATAACCTTATTTCATCCAACGCAGTACGCACAAGTTTGTTGGGTCTTGTAAAAAGTTTATCAAACGAAGTGGCCATAAATGGTATTACTGTAAATAATATTTTGCCGGGTTACACCAGTACCAACAGGCTACAAGGGCTGATTGAAAAGAACCCTAAAGTAAATGAGGTAAAAGAAACCATACCAATGAAAAGATTCGGAACTACTTCAGAGTTTGCCGCTGCTGCAGCATTTTTAGTAAGTGAACGGGCCAGTTATATTACAGGCCAGTCATTGGCAGTAGATGGCGGGTGGATAAAAGGACATTAATTATAATAATATCTGCGACTCATATTTCCTTCAACAAAAACTGATTTATTTTTTAAGAAAATTAGCAATATTATCATTGAGAAATTTTTCATCTGCAGGATTACTTGCTGCACCAGCCGTATGTCCCCAAAGTGAAGGAATAGGTTTAAATATTACCTTTTTAATAAAGGCTGCTTCGTAAGTTGCATCGCCCACAGGGAAATATAAATCTGTTGCAGAAGGCATATATAAAAACGGCACTTTAATAGATTTAAGCGCAGCTTCTACATTGCCATTGAAACCCGTCGTAGTACCAACATCGTGCTGCTCCCAGGTACGCATTTGCAGTATAAGGTTATTGGCATCAGCACCCGGAATAAAATTTGTTTTGTATTCGTTTAGCACCTGTGCAAACGTTGTTCCCGGCGCGGATGTGGTACGCCACAATTCCTTGCGCCACCACTCCTGTGAGTACAACCATCCCGTCCAAACCATTGCAAAAGCTTCGATTCCTTTTTTAGGTGGCGTTTTATAATCCCCATTTTCGAAACCTGCATCGGCTGTTAAAGCGGCAATTTGTCCTTCCAACCGTATTACACCATGCGGATAACATTTTGCTGTGCCACTGGTTGCTACAATTTTATCCATAAAATTGGGATAACTGACCGACCATTGAAACGCTTGTTCAGCTCCCATCGAGAAACCAATAATAGCAACTAAATGCTTTATCTGATATTTTTCTATCAAAAGTTTGTGAACAGCTTCAACATTATCTCTGATTGTCATTACTGGAAATCGCGGACCGTGAAAAGGTTCTGGTGTGTTGCTCGGAGACGACGAATGACCATTTCCGAATAATTCGGTAGCCACTAAAAAATACTTTGTCGTATCAAGGCATTTTCCTTCACCAATTAACCAACCATAACCGCGATGATTTGCCATATAATGTGAAGGTAAGAGTATCGCGTTATCGCGGTTGGCGTTCAAACGACCAAAAGTACCATACACCACAACTGCCGATGGTAAAATTGCGCCATTTTCAGTTTTAAAATCTTTAATGAGAAATTCTTGGCTGTCATCAATGACTTTGGCGTTGGGCGTTTGGGCAAAAATAGAAGGTGTTAAAAAAAGTAAAAAGAATAAATAGCGCATAGTTATTGGGAAATTTTTATCAAATCAAGCTGATGCCAAAGATAAGTTCAGCATTTTGCTTTTTCAATAGTTACTAAATATTTAGGTGACAATTCTGCTCGCTCGACCTAAGATTTCTTAAAAACGCGTAACGTTTGTTCAAGTCTTAGTTTTTAGTCCCTACTTTGCATTGACTAAAAGTTAAGACTTGTATGAGCGTAGTTGAACTATTGCACATTTCGTATTGACGAAACGAGAAACAATACAAAATAGAGTATTGAGCATTGTCGAGGAATCTTCGATTTGTATTGTTTTTACTACAAAAGTCATTTTTTCTATTCGCAACATGCTGGTTTATACAATTGTAAATAAATTTTTACTTTAGAAATTGAATAATTTAAAGGTTTAGATTAGTTTTGTTTGCAACTTTGAAAGTTGCGTATATTATCGCGTTGTTGGTAATTTTAATGGAGACCTTGATAAATAACAATGGACAATTCTTATAAATATTTGGGGTACTTTTTGCTCCTTATCATTCCTTTAATATTTGCAGGATTTTACAAATCGTATTTTGAATCTTTCCCAAATTTTAAAGACAATATTAATGCACTTACTCACTTACATGCTTTAATTGCCAGTGTTTGGGTTTTAATGCTGATTGTTCAACCTTTTTTAATTTTTAATAAAAAGTTTACTCTTCACCGTAAAGTAGGAAAACTCTCTTATGTCGTTTTCCCCCTACTTATTTTATCATTTATTCCACAAATAATTAAAATAGTTCGCACTGAAGACATTGCAAATTTATTTTTTCCATTAGGAGATGGTACATTACTGATTGTATTTTATTTACTGGCAATTTATAATAGAAAAGTCAGTTCTAAACACATGCGATATATGATTACATCCGCACTAGTTTTATTAGGACCAACGGTTGGGCGGATAGGACCTAATTTATTAGGATTTACTGAACTTTTTACTCAGAATTTCGAGTATGGGATTATTTATGCAATATTACTTAGTCTCATATTCTATGACTTGAAAAATAAAAGAAAATTTCAGCCGTACTTAATTGCTATTGCTGGCTTTGTTATTCACCAATTTACTTATTACTGGGTATTTGTATTAAATAAATAGTTTGACTTTTGGTTACAATTTCAAAGGATTTTATTTTTTTGTAGGGTCAACTTAATTGATAGAAAGAAAAACTGCCACCAACATAGGTATTGCTGCAAGTGTGGCTGGACGTTGAAGTCTTCGGCTGTAGTTCGCTATCGGCAGCGGTTTCGGTGGACGGAATTCTGTCGGGCTTTTAGTTTTTATCTTGTACTTTTATTTCTTTATTGGGCAGCGGTTCAGCGCGGACGATTTTTAAATTCCCCATCCGCGCTCCTTCGAAGACAAACAAGCGATTAAGCGGTATGTGACAGAAATTGTTGTAGAGCAAGTATTATTGCAAAAAAAAAAGAGCCGTAGGGTAGCGCTCATTTTGTATTGTCTTTAAATATTGCGTACTTCGCATTCTGTATTGTTGTTAAGGCCATAGTGCTATGAAATTTAATTAAATTTATTCATTACCAAGGTAGCAAAATGAAAAATTGCA
>ENA-OFDM01000789-OFDM01000789.1-metagenomes-genome-assembly--contig:-NODE-789-length-11987-cov-3.079199_pt1 | contig 11987 bp, 15 predicted proteins | sample MGYA00153385_OFDM01 | MGnify analysis MGYA00153385
GTATGCCTCGCGAAAAATATAATAATAAAAGACCTGACCCCATATGGTGTACGTGCGATCGAACATGTGGGGCAGTCTGTGGCTCGGATTAGACTGGATTTTTTTTGGCCATGTATATCGGGTTTTGGACCAGCAAGCATTTCGCAAGATCGGACTTATCGCTATTAAACATCCAGCTAGTCTGCCCTGTGGTAGTTTTAGCGGCAGTACGCATAAAATATTTCGAAATCGCCGCTCAGCCGAGGACTCTTACCTCCGAATTGCTAAGCTGGAAAAGAAGGCGCCAACATAGAAACGGTAAAATCGCAGGATTCGGTCCCAAGCCGACGTTTTATGCGCAGCCGTGCTCTCATGTTGCAAATTGTGAGGCTGCAAATACCGAAGCCGCATTTAGCAATTTGCAAATTCTAACCAGGGAGAAGTTGTGGAAAAGGAAAAAACTTTTGCGTTGATACGGATGGAGACATTTAGCGATGGAGTTTTAGCCGTCATTATTACGATCATGGCACTGGAACTGAAGGTCCCGGAGGTAGTGGGTAACTTTCAACCGGACGTGCTTGTGCATTTAGCGCCTAAGCTTGCGAGCTACGCTATTGCGTTTACGTTCGTTGGAGTGACGTGGATTCAGCACTTGCTTGCGCTACGAGATGTTGAGAGGGCGACGTTGAAGCTCTTCTGGCTGAATCTGTTGTTCCTTTTTTTCGCAAGTTTGATTCCATTTACAACGGCATTCCTCGGCGAGCATCCAAGCCTTCCGCTCGCTGTCGCAATGTGGGGGACTGCCGCGGGCCTGACGGTGTTTGTTGGACAGATAGTTTATGCTGAAGCGCACAAAGAGCGCCCATATGAGCATTGGACCGCGCGCCGCACCTTTTTCTCGGTAGCCTCGGCTGTTGCTTGTGTCGCTACCGCATTTTTATCAGTTTATCTTGCGTGGTTGTTGCTATTTGCTGGATTTGTGATAACCGTCCTTCCACGTCCGCTCGCTCGGCGCGTCTTTTCGCGAAAACGAGATAATGATAGTTAGTTTAGCCCGCGGAAAGGCACGATTTATGCGGGCTTACGTCGTTGGTGCAGTACGTGAGGCAAGAACTAAATTCCTACCGTCTTAGATCTGGCGACCGTCCGCGTCCAAGAATTCGGAACGTCTGCAATGGGTCGAATTCGCCATTTGGAGTAAGGGACAAAGCTCGGCCACAAGCGGATGAATAACCCAGCCGCACAATTCGTTCTATTCCACCGTTCATGAGCGCAATAATGACATCTGTCCAGTTATCCCACGGAAAGACCGAGTACGAACTACATGGACCTGAGGCAGGACCGCTAGTTGTGCTTCTCCATGGCGGTTCCATTCCAATGTGGACCTGGGACCGACAGGCTCCCGTGCTCATAAAGGCTGGCTTTCGAGTGTTGCAGTACGACATGTACGGCAAGGGCAAGTCAGCCTGCCCACCTCTTGAACATGATAGAGACTTGTTCCGCGGTCAATTGCTTGACCTCTTAGACTCGCTCGGAATCACTGAGCCAGTCCACCTCGTTGGATTCTCTTTTGGTGGTGCCACTGCCGCAAACTTCACTGCTCACCATCCGGAAAAGGTTCGATCGATTGCCTTGATTTCACCAGTGTTTCACTTTGCCGACGGGAATTCCATGGTTCGCATTGCCCGACTCCCGGCTGTGGGCAATATGTTTCTCCACTTTATTCTGATGAAGAAGGCTTTGGATCGAGCTTCAAGGCTTTGGTCTGGCGCTGACAACGCGGAGCACTACACCAATCTATTTCGAGACCAGCTGAGACAGCCAGGCTTTGAACGCGGGCTTCTATCGTTCTTTCGTAGCGATGCTCTCGACAACTATTCAACGGTGTATAAAAAAATCGGGCGCGAAGGCCGCAAGACTATTCTGGTGTGGGGCAGTGAAGACGAAGATATTCCATCCTCCCATATCGCGCTGATTCGAAGTCTGATGCCGCTCTCTGAATATCATGAATTGCCTGGCATCGGCCATGGTGCCGTATTTCAAGCGTCCGGCCAGGTGAATGATTTGCTTCTTGAACATCTGGGGCCTGCATAGTTCGAACGTCCGCTTCAGCGAAGTCCTGATGTCTGCAGTGGGTCGATTGCAGATAGTTATGACCTGACACAGCCTGTCAGATCGAATCACAACTTGTACAGCTAAAGCTAATGGCTCACGCTTGCCAGCATGTCATGGCTTCCCAGCTCCACGTCGTATTGCCTTCGCCTGCCTGCGCATGGACGCGTTCAAATTCGATCATAGCCGGTTTGCCATCTTCCGCCATTACCTGCACTGCGATTACATCACGCGAGCTCAACTGCGGTGCCGGGAGAGTGCCGCGCGCGAGGGCAACAGTTTCACGGGTGATAAAAACCTTACTCATGGCTTGCCCACATATTCCGCTCCAAATATTTGCCATGCGCACCATAGCGCTTTGTGCTTTTTAAATAAGTGGCGTTTAAAAGTGACAATGACTGCGCGCCCGTTGCGGTCGGTAGTCTCGCCCTGCATAAATTCGCTTGACGCGACACTTGCCGGTGGAAAGTTTTGCTGCGCATTTTCAAGCGACGCGGCTGGAATGGCAGGAAAAATATTTGCGGGGGTTTCGTTCGTCATGGATGACCGCCTTACTTTGGATAATACTGTACATAAATACAGCTTATCGGACGAACGAAGGTTTGTAAACAGAATTGAATGAGAAAATTTAACGCCGTAGTCGTGTGGGGGTATAAATAGGGGTATTGCTGGATTTTTATTTATCGGAGGCTTTATTTGGCGAGGGTTTCAAGCCATGATGTGAATGACTCCCTTAATTGAATTTGCATAATACTCAATGTCTTCATATGCTTGTGTTATCGAATCGATACACAAGGGTGGTACACAATAGCGGGAAAACGATCTGTCGTTCACGCAAAGGAACGAGAGATGCAAACCAGTCTTTCCCGTCGCGGTAGCGTTCACTACGTGCGAGCCCGTATCCCGCAAGATCTGCTCCTGCTTTATGGAAGCAAGCAAGAAATTAAATACAGTCTGCAAACCGCTGACGCTGCCGAGGCACGACGGCATGTGCGTATCGAGCTTGCCCGTATTCAAAAGGAGTTTGATGACCTTTGCGTCAATCCCGTTGATATCAACAAACTGACGCCGCGTAGGCTCAGCGATATTCCCGAGTTAGAACTTAAAGAAATTGCTGCCCTCGTTGGGATGCACCACATACAGGAGGATGACACGACACGCCAACACATGGCCTCATCAGACGCGTTAAGCGCCTGCCAGACTGAGCACAGCGGCTATCGCGCTTTGCTACGTGAGACTCTGATCTCGCAGAATTGGGCTGCACACCAAGCCGTGGCTGAATCCGTGTTGACGATGATGCAGATTCAATTTGAAGCGGCTGAGCCCAATTTTCAAATGTTTAGCGAACCAGAATCCGTCATCTGTTGATTTTCTTGCAGAATTGATGCTCTTCACCGCTGGCAACTAACCTGCTTTGAAGCCAATACTATTTATTAAAATGAACCTCCTCAAGGCAGGCTGCCGAGAGCATGCAAAATAAAAGAGATTTAAAAAGCATCACACATACGAATTTGGTGTCCGATTTTAGGAGAAAATTGAGGACCAAGTCGCTACAACTGTTATGGGGCTAAGTTGCTGGCCAGCGTAGAGGAAAAAAGTAGCCGGAGGAGGGAAATCGTGTTTTTAAGTGAGTTACATCAAAAGGTCAAGCGCCATGTGAAGCGACATCGCCGTGGCATTCTTGCGACCTTAGGTATCAGTATTGGCTTCCTGACTTTTGCTTACTTTGGAGTGAGTTATGGCGTCCTGCCTGAGACTTGGCGGCTTTTCCCCCAAGACAAAGTCGAGGCAACAGAGCCGGTACCACGACATAGCCACACCAAAGAACATCTGGTGGGTGATCCCGTGAATCTGAAAGTCGCGGCTAGCGAAGAGGATTTGCGGCTTGCACTAAGCAACGCGGGATGGACTACTGCTGATGCGATCGACATCGTCAGTAGTTTGCGGTTAGCGTTCGACACCATTACTGGACACGCCTATGTTGATGCGCCAATGAGTAATCTCTTTTTATTCGGGCATCGCCAGGATCTGGCTTATCAGCTTGCGACTAAGCAGGGCCCAGCAAAGCGGCATCATGTACGCTTTTGGCTAGCGCCGAAGAATGCAGCAATCGGACAGCCGGTCTGGTATGGTGCAGCGACCTTCGATCAGGGCGTGGGGGTAAGCCACAATACGGGACAGGTCACACACCATATCGCAGCCGATATCGATGCAGAGCGTGATGAGGTGATGGCCGTGCTGACTGCCCACTCGGGTGCGCACATAAACTGGACGGATAATTTCCAAGCTGACGCTGCTGGCAAGAACGGCGGCGGTGACCATTACTATACCGACCGTCGACTTGCTTTCGTTTCGTTGCCGAGCGGGCAAACGCCTTGATCCGCAAATTTGCCAAGTTGTGATTTGTTAGGCAGCCTGAGCGAATAACGCATCATGCAAGCAAATCACGCCCTCGGTGCAACCGACCTTATGCCAAATGAGGTTGGTTGCGAATTTCGGGTACGAACGATAGCAGGATAATCCTGTTATTGGAGGCAAGGAAATGAAACGATTACCGAAGCAGAACTACACACTGGAATTCAAGCAAGAGGCGGTTAGGCAGATTGAAGTTGAAGGCAAGCGTCAGGCAGACGTAGCGCGTGAATTGGGGGTCATCGAGCAAACGCTGCATGGTTGGCGCACAGCACATCGTCAAGGCAAGCTCGCGGGTGCGTCGGCTAATAGCAAGCCAATCAGTGCGGAGCAGATGGAACTGTCCCGCGTGCGCGCCAAGAACGCCCGACTGAAGATGGAGGTCGAAATGCTAATGGCCCGAGGCCACCCCGAAAAAGCGACGGCGTACTTTGCAAAGGAACCTCTGTGAGGTACGCCTGGATTCGACGGCATGAACGCGCTTACCCGTTGAATGCGATGTGTGACGCACTCAGTGTGAGCGAAAGCGGCTTTGCGGCGTGGCGTGCAGATCGATGGCCAAGCGCTGGCTTAGTACCCCCAGCTCGAAGCCATCATTCGCGCTATCCATGCTGAGTTTGACGGTGCCTATGGCGCGCCACGTATGACCCGGGAAATCAAAGCACGTGGGTGACCGGTAAGCAAAGACCGGGCTGGCAAGCTGATGCAGGCCAATGGCATCCGCGCCAGGCACAAACGTCGCCACAAGGCAACGACCAACTCAGCGCATCATTTGCCGGTAGCCCAGAACATCCTCAATCGCCAATTCCAGACAACGGCACCGGATCAAGTGTGGACGGCTGACATTACCTACATTCAGACCGCAGAAGGCTGGTTGTACCTGGCGGTGGTGATGGATTTGTATAGCCGAATGATTGTCGGCTATGCGATGGATGCGCGGATGACGAAAGAGTGGGTCCTAAACGCACGTCGGATGGCGCGTTTCAAACGCGAACCGAAGGCGGGGCTGATTCACCACAGCGACCGAGGCAGCCATTACTGCAGCCATGACCATCAAGCGCTAATCGCTGACATGAAGGCAGTGTCGAGCATGAGTCGCAAGGGAAATTGCTGGGATGATGCACCGATGGAAAGCGGGTTCAACAGCCTGAAGAACGAGCGCGTCTTCCATCGTCACTATCAGACCCGTGACGAGGCCAAGACTGATTTATTTGCCTACATCGAAGTGTTTTAGGCCCTGAAGGAAGTCCCCTTGGGGGACAACCGGAAACGTCGCCACTGCGGATTGGGCTATGAGATCCCGAGCGAATTTCACTCGGCATGGCTGGTTCAACAAAAGCTGGCAGCATGAGCGCTACGTTCGTACCCGCTAAACACGGTCAACCTCAGGCATCATGAATAAGAACCAGCGTTTCGCGACCTCTCTGCATTGCTCATCGGAAGATGCGTAACTTCGCCAACGCTGGTATATTTATAGCTGCCTTTGGGACAGCAGACTACTTTGGGTGACCAACTAGAAATTAACGTCCTATTACGAAGTGGGAGTTTCCAATGCGCCAAGCGCTCAATAGTTTATGTTTAGCTGTCGTTTTTGCCATCACCGCTGGCCATGCTTTCGCACAAATTCGCATGCCGACGATCCAGCCCGAAAAATATTCAGACGAACAAAAAAAAGTTGCCGAGGAATTTCTGGTCGCACGTAAAGTTCCTGTCTTCGGGCCTTTCGAGCCGCTCATTTACAGCCCGCAAGTAATGACCCAGGCGCGCGCGATGGGAGACTACTTGCGTTATAACTCAGCGATCGGCAATAAGCTGAGCGAGTTGGCTATTCTAGTTACCGCGCGTGAATGGGGACAGGACTACGAGTGGTATGTTCATAGTCCCATCGCGCTTAAGGGCGGCATACGCAAAGAAATTGTAGACGCTATTGCCGACGGGCGTCTGCCTGAGGGCATGTCAGAGGACGAAGGAATCGTCTATAACTTCTCAATGGAGTTGCACAAGAATAAGCGGGTGTCTGATCAAACGTTCGAACGAGCTGAGAAGCGCTTTGGGAAAAAAGGCATCATCGATCTCACTGGAATCAACGGCTATTACGCCATGCTCGCAATGCAAATGAACGTAGTACGCTATCAGATGCCCCAAGACGGTAAGCGTCTGCCGCGATTTCCGGAATGAGGTTCACTTGGCCAACGGGGGTACACTCCGACGTTGAATGACCGTTTCGGAGGATATTGAGTGGCCACTTTGGGGCGTAAGCGCCGTTCCCGCTAACGGTAGGCGGCGGAATCCATTTATCCTGATTTAAAGCTGTTAAGCCAGCTTTCAGTTGACGCATTATTGGCCACAGCGAGACTCCGCGCGCCCAACAATGTCCTCTACGACTCCCTGAGCAAATCATTTCAAACTATTTGAGCTTATTTTGGAAGGCATGGCTGGCGTATTCACTGCCGCGATCGGAATGATGCATCACACCACTGCTGACGAGGACGCTTAATGGTTTCTTCAAACGAAATCAGGATGTCCGCTTTTGGCCGGGTCCGTTTGAAAAGATAAAGCGACCATCCCAGTGCGCCCGTAGCTTTCGCACTAATGCCGGGCTTTTATCTTTGAGTGAAATAGGTTGAATCACTTCAACCTTAAGCTTGGGTGACTGCACGCGGAAGCGTGTCAGCTCGTCCTCTGCAAATTGGTTCAACGACAATCCATCCTTCTGACTGACGGTAGCATACATAACGCTTGGCGCTTTAGCCCACGACGTTCCTTCTGGCCACAAGGTAACAACCATTCCGGCCTGATCATTTACAGGACAATTGACCTGCCATTGTTTCGGCGCAGCAAATAGAAAGGCCCAGTTTTTCCCATAAACGATTGCACAAAGGGATTCTGCTCGACTTGCTCCAGAAAAAAGCAAAAAGAGCAATAGAGTCAGCGTGGCAAAAACTCTTTTCGATAGCACTTAGATTGCCTCAATTGTTGGTGCCGATTGAATATTGACCCACAGGGCGGAAAAGTGTTGACGCACGGGCATATTTCTAAGCGTCTAGCTTGAATTCGAGTGTGTATTGTGCCCGTGATTTCAATGACATTTTCAATCTCCTTATCGTGAATAATAAACTCGATAAGAGATACGTTTTTCGGGGGCAAGGTCACTAGTGCCATGAGAGGCTAACCCCATCTGTTGCTTCGGTGTCCGCAGTGTGCTGGCCTCCCTTGCGAGTTCGCGTGCTTTGCTTCAGTAGGCGGCTAGGATCGGATAGGTTCGCACATCGGCGACCGTGGCAAGGGCGGCGATTTCCTCGCGCATATTGGAAACGGCATCCGCGCTATCGGCGCGGCCATGAACCAGCAGATCAACATCACCCGCCAAGGCATAGACTTCGTTGGCACCGGCAAATGATTTGATCACCGGCACCGTTTGCAGGCAGGTCACGCCCGGCTTTAGTTTGACGAACAGCCAGAATTCAATCTTCTTCTGGTCGGCCATCCCCATGCGAACCGTGTAGCCCATAATAACGCGCGAATCTTCGAGTCGCTGCAGGCGCTCCTGCGTGGCACTACGCGACAGATTGATCGCCTTTGCCAGCGACGTCAGAGGTCTACGCGCATTTTGTGCGAGCAGGTGAATCAATTGCCGGTCTTTGGCATCCAGTTCTTTACTCATCTTTATATGTTACGCGCCTTCATTGTGTTGGATAAAACCGGCGTTTTCACGGGCGAAAGCAGGCAAATTACCGGATTTGAAAAGCCGCCTCTGTTGCAAACTGAATACTGTGTCCCGCGGTGCGGGTTTCATTGGGAAACTTGGGAAAGGCAATCATGAGCAGGCAATTTATCTCGGCGGTCACCGTGGTTTTCATAGCCACTTTCACTCTCGCTTCATGCGCAACGCTTGAATCTGCGCCCGCCAAGGTCGCCGCCAGAGCCGACACTAAATCTGAAACCGGTGGCGGACGCGAGGGAATAGAAACGGGCGAGCTAAATCAAAAAGTCGATGCTTGCACCGACTTCTATGAATTTGCAAACGGCACTTGGCGCAATCAGAACCCCATCCCTAGCAACATGCAGCGGTGGAGTCGGCGCGTCGCCGCACGCAACACAAACCAGCAGCACGTGCAGGGCATCCTAGAGGAACTTTCGCAAGCATCGCTCGCGATGAAAACGGGAAGAGGTGGCAACACTGAACAACTTCTTGGCGATCATTATGCGTCGTGCATGAATGAGGCTGGCATTGATGCTCTTGGTCTCGCACCGCTGACACCTTTGCTCGATGAAATAAATAATATGCGAAATATGGCCGACGTGCAGCGTGTTATTCGGCGGCTGCATGAGTTGGCGATTCCTGTGCCCTTTGCAATCGCCAGCGCCACCGATTATCACGAACCGGCCAACACAATTGCGAATATTGTTGCCGGTGGACTGGGTTTAGCCGATCGTGATTTTTATTTGCAGGCCGAACCACGCTTTGTCGATACGCGTGCGAAATACAAGACGCATATCGTTAACGTCCTCAAGCTCGGTGGAATGGGTGACACACAAGCAAGCGATGCTGCTGATAGCATCTTCGCGCTCGAAAAGCGCCTTGCCGAAGCATCACTGAACAGCGCAACGGCTGGCGAGCAAGTGACGACGGATCACAAGACGAGCTTTGCGCAACTCAAGCAACTGGCACCGCACTTTGATTGGGAACAGTATTTTGCCGAGGCAAAGTTGCCGCGCGCTGATCTCAATGTCGCCGAACCAAAATTCATCGCGCAATTGGACAATCTGCTGCAAGAAACCCCAGTCGCAACGTGGAAAAGCTACTTCAAATGGCACTTGCTCGATTCCGCATCACCTTGGTTGTCATCCCCCTTCGTCGAAGAATCATTTAGTTTCAGAGAAAAATATCTGGGTAAAGCCACCGCCATGAAGCCGCGCCAAGAACGTTGTGCGGAGTCGGTCGATGCCCTGCTCGGTGAAGCGCTCGGCAAGAAGTATGTCGAGAAGTATTTCCCGCCAGCGGCCAAAGCGAAAGTGCAAGAGATTGCCCGCAATCTTTTCGCCGCATTAAAAAATGATGTCCGCACTGTGCCGTGGATGGGCGCTGAAACCAAGCGCAAGGCACTCGAAAAAATTGCCGACACCAATTTGCAGATTGGCTACCCGGACCAGTGGAAAGATTATTCCCGCCTCACCATTCGCCGAGACGCGTTGTGGGCGAACGTCGTCGCTGGCCGGAAATTCAATGTTGATGAAGACCGCCAGCAGATTGGCAAACCCACGAACCGCAATTTTTGGCTAATAGCACCATCGTCGCCCAGCGCCTATATTGATCTTCAACTCAACAAACTTGTTTTGCCCGCGGGCTTCCTGCAACCGCCGTATTTCAATTTTGCAGCGTCGGATGCGGTGAATTACGGCGCACTCGGTATCGGCCTTGCGCATGATCTGACTCACGCAATCGATTCAAACGGCTCCGAGACCGACATCTCCGGACGTCCGCAAAAATGGTGGACTGTCACCGACCGCAACGAATTCGACAGGCGTGCCCAATGCGTGATCGATCAGTACGAAGGCTATGCAATCGAGGCTGGCGCGCACCACGACGGCAAGCGTGTTCAGAGTGAAGCGATCGGCGATCAAGGCGGTGTGAGGGTAGCTTATCTGGCGCTACAGAAATCGATGCAACAAAAACCTGTGCCGATGATTGATGGCTTCACACCCGAGCAACAGTTTTTCATTTCATGGGCACAATCGACCGGTGCCGCCATGCGACTTGAGGCGCAGCGGCAATACATAAAAAATGACCCTCATCCCACCCCGAAATTCCGTGTGATTGGGCCGCTTTCAAACTCACCAGAGTTTCAACAGGCGTTTGCTTGCAAAGCCAATGCGGCGATGGTGATACCACCTGAGAAGCGTTGCGCAATTTGGTAGGACGTGTTGGCATGTTGAGAAAGAAAGTACGAGGTTTGCAATCGTTATGAACATTCATCGGTTTGCAAAATATATTAACTCGTTACATTTTTAGACAACTTCAATCCCGATGTCTTGTAGGCTTTATTCTGCATAGAAAGTGGACATGCACTGGGCAAGTTTTCGCTGCATTGGCGCACGCTATTCACACGGGCTGGAGGCTATTCAGCGTTGTCGGCTCGAAAAGCCCAGCGCCTATTTACGCGTGATCGCATCACTGCTCCCTGCTGAGTTGCAGACCTCACGACCTCTTAACAAGTTGATCGATGCGAAGCGTGAGGCGGGGTATCAACGTTGAGGCGGCATTTGGCGAGCATAGGGGATCATAAAGGGGGGGGAGGGGAGTCGCAAAATCGAGGCCAGAGCATGATGACAACCGCGTCCTTATGAGCCGTCGTTCGACCGCATTAAGAAGCCACCTGCTCGCGCAGCGCCCGATGGATTTCCGCGTCATTGCCCACTTGAAGCTTGACCGCGCTCAGTGCCGGGAAAGCCGCCAGTGGCGTGGAAATGTTGTCCTTCCCACTGCACATTACATTGGACTTGCCCCGCTTTCACGGACACATTTGACTTCTTGATTTCAGTGCTTTTACGGGATTGGATCTTGGGTGATTATGATCGGTGTGATTTCTGTATGTTGCGCGAGTTTTGTCCGCTCCTTGCTTTCAAGGTTAAACAGTGACATGTGACCCAGCCCATAGTGGCGTCGGCGTGGGTTGCACCAACTCTCGATCAAGGGAAACAAGGTGAATACGGCTAAGCGTGCCTCGGTCGTTATTTGCCAAGTGCTCCTCGCAATGAGTTCACATTCCAGTCTGGCAAAGAAGTTTTCTGCCGTGGCGTGTTGTATGCATGACCCACTGTCCGCACTAAAGGGCGCACACCCATCTCCTTGCAACGGTTGCTAATAGTCATGCTGGTGTATTGGCTTCCCTGATCGGAATGGTGAATCACCGATGCTGGCTTTCGCGTCAGCAGCGCCATGTTGAGCGCATTGATCACCAACTGTGCTGTCATGGTCTCGCCCAAGGCCCAGCCCACCACTTTGCGGCTGTAAACATCGACCACCGTCGCCAGATAAACGAAGCCAGTCCAAGTGGGAATGTAGGTCACATCAGCCACCCATAGCAGGTGGATTCACATGAGACCGGCAATGCGTCTGCGGCTGGCCATCACGCCAGCCTCCGCCAATTCAGCGCGGATACGCGGCATCGCCCGGCGTGGACGAGTTCGACCATTTGTTGACGAAACTGCGCCGGGTATGCCGGCTTCGGGACATGCAGTTTGGGCGTCTCAGACTCCTTGTTGATGAACAATAAGGTATCCGTGAAATGGGGTCAACGTCAGATTACTTACTTTTTTCTTCTGCGATCGATCAGGACTTGTCGAATGGCTTACTGGATACTACGACGTGCTTTTCTAAAAACGATACAAATTTTCACATGAGCATTGATCATGAAATTTAAACCGTAATACTAACGAGGTGCAACAATGTCAGAAGAATTCGAAGTACGTGGTGCACATGA
>ENA-OFDM01000791-OFDM01000791.1-metagenomes-genome-assembly--contig:-NODE-791-length-11968-cov-2.986737_pt1 | contig 11968 bp, 8 predicted proteins | sample MGYA00153385_OFDM01 | MGnify analysis MGYA00153385
TCTTTGCCATCTGCAATGAGGGCTTTGCGGTGTTCTTCAAATTTATCTGCCGCAAATTTTAAAAATATAAGCCCAAGCACTACGTGTTTGTATTCCGCCGGTTCTACACTTCCCCTTAATTTATTTGCACTTTCCCAAAGCGTTTCTTCAATGCTTCTCTCTTTTGTTGTTTTGGCCATCAGTTTGGTTGTGGTGAATTTCTTGACTACATGCAATATAAGTTTAATAGTTGTTTTATAAAATCACTCTTGTAAACAGCTTAGTGGGTAAACTCGTAATTAGCAAGTACACAAACCCTACAGCCCTCATTAAAGGCTGTAGAATATAACTTGGCAATTTCTTTTGTGATCTGAAGCTAGAGGAGGGGAAAATAGGTGGGGAGAAAAGCTCCCCTGTGCTATAAGGCTTCTTTTAAGTGCATCACTTCATCCTGTTTAGATGCCATCTTTGCCCTCAACATTTTCATATCGTCGCTCACTTTGCTGTCTAAAATCTTTGCATAATGCTGTGTAGTTTTAATGCTTTTGTGCCCAAGCATTTTACTTACACTTTCTATGCTTACACCATTTGTAAGTGTAACGGTTGTGGCAAAAGTATGGCGGGCAATGTGGTAAGTTAACTCTTTGGTGATGCCGCACAAATCAGCAATTTCTTTTAAATAGCTATTCATTTTTTGGTTGCTGAGTATGGGCAACAATCGGTTTTCATTCAAGCATTGAGGATGATCTTTATATTTTAAAAGAATTTCAGCTGCCATGGGTAGGAGTGGGATATTAGAACGAGTATCTGTTTTTTGCCTGTTGGTATAAATCCATTTTTCGCCATCAATCCCAATGGTGATATTATTCTGAGTAAGTTTCTTTACATCTATATATGCCAGCCCGGTAAAGCAGCTGAATAAGAAAATATCTTTTACAAGATTGAGCCTGTCTGTATTGAAATGCTTTTGAGAAATGGCCTCAATTTCTTCCTGTACTAAAAATGCCCTATCTACTTCTTTTACTTTGGCCTTATAATTTACAAATGGATTTTTGGTGAGCCATTCGTTTGCCAGACATATCCGAATTATTTTACCAAAGTTCTTAATGTATTTTACTGCAGTATTATTGGCGCATTTTCGTACACTGCGTAAATAAAATTCATAGTCAGCAATAAAGCTGTGATCAATTCTTTTGATATCAATGTCACTGATATTATATTTCCACTGCATAAATGCAATGGTATGTTTTAAAGAAGTTTTGTAGCGGCCCAAAGTACCGGGCGCAAATTCATCGCCAAGCAAAGCTTCCACTCTTTTGTTGTGGTCCTCAAATATTGCCACCAAACTTCTTGGCTTTTCGCCTTTACCTGTGTATTTATTTTTTAGAGTTTCGGCACTTATTAACTCACCTGCAGCCATCATTAACCTGTGTGTTTCCTGAAGCTTGGACTGGATGGTGTCTAAAAAACTATTGAGTGCTTTTACTTCTTCCTTAGTACCGTTTGATCTGCCTGCCTGAGCGTTCCATTTTTCGGGGAGGCATTCCCGGCCGGTAGATATTTCTGCCCGTTTTCCAGCTACTGTTACTCGAACATAAATGGGGACTTTGCTACCGATTAATACTTTAGGTTTCTTTAAATAAAAAAGTAAACTGATACTGTTTTGCATGTTGTGGTGACATTTAAAAGTTTATAAAAATAGACCTGGCACCACTACCAAACAAGATGTTCAAATGCTGAACTGCTTGCTGACAAAGCTTTTGAGCAAAAGTTGGTGAGTAAATTTCTTAAGAAAATCTTTACTCACCGAAACACTCACCAACATTTTGGTATTGAATGAATGTTTTGGCATTACGCCAAACTAAAAACCCCTTCAAATACTACGATTTGAAGGGGTTTGATAAGTTTTGTATTAATAAAAGCGGAGAGCTAGGGATTCGAACCCCAGGAGGCTTTCACCTCAACAGTTTTCAAGACTGCCGCAATCGACCACTCTGCCAGCTCTCCGTTGCAAAAATAAGGGTTCAAATTTTAAAAACAAAAGAGTTTTATATTTTAAAAAAAAATGAATTTATTGCTAATCTTTAAAATAAAAATTATTCATTTTTTCTTAAGACATTTACTGAAAGCAAATATTGTAAGCAATCAAAATTTATTATTTTTGTAGATAATGACGCAACTCTCTACGCTTAATAAATATTTTAAAAAATATAAGTATTCTTTTTTTCTTGGAATTTTATTTGTAGTTCTTACAAATTATTTTAGAATTTTATCACCACAGCTTACCGGTTATGTGGTTAACTCGGTTGTAACCGTTTTAAATGGAAAAAATGCTCCGGTTGATACATCACATCTTTATAATTATGATTTTACCGTAAGAAAAATCATTGACTTTTTTAATAGAGAATCTTTTCAGGCGAGAATTTTATATACCGGTTTAATACTGATGGTAATAGCTTTAATAAGCGGATTTTTTATGTTTTTAATGCGGCAAACGATTATTGTAATGAGCCGCCACATAGAGTTTGATCAGAAAAATGAAATTTTTGCACACTACCAAAAATTAGATACCAGTTTTTATAAAACACATAGCACGGGAGACTTAATGAACCGTATTTCTGAAGATGTAAGTAGGGTAAGAATGTACACCGGCCCGGCAATTATGTATTTTATAAACCTTGCAGCAATCATCGGATTTAGCCTTTATTTTATGATAAGGTCAGATCTAAAATTAACTTTGCTTGCTCTGGGACCATTGCCATTATTGGCTTTTGCGATTTATTTTGTAAATACCATCATCAACAAAAAAAGTGAGCGCATACAATCTCTGCTAAGTGATCTTACTACAAATGCACAGGAGTCTTATTCAGGGATCAGGGTAATCAAATCGTTTGTTCAGGAAAAGGCCATGCTCAATTTTTTTAGGGTTAACAGCGAATCTTACCGTGGCAATGCATTAAGCTTAGCAAAAACAGAAGCAATTTATTTTCCATCAATGGGATTACTAATTGGCCTAAGTACTTTAATTACAATTTTAGTAGGTGGGTTAGATGTTGTTAATCATATTCCCGGCGCATCTGTCGGTAAAATAGCAGAATTTGTTTTGTATATCCAAATGCTCACTTTTCCTGTAAGCGCTATTGGCTGGACGGCGAGTATGACACAACGTGCAGTCGCTTCTCAAAAACGTATCAACGAATTTTTATTAACTGAGCCTGTTATTAAAGATGATATATCTGCAAAAGATATAAAATTGGAAGGAAACATAAATTTCAGCAACATCAATTTTGTTTATCCTCACACAGGAATTCATGCAATAAAAGACTTCAACTTACAAATTAATAGAGGAGAGAAAGTTGCCATTATCGGAAAAACCGGTTGTGGAAAAAGCACCATTGCACAACTAATGTTAAGAATGTACAATGTACAATCGGGTAGTATCACATATGATGAACAAAATATCAATACTTTAAAAACCTTCTCCATCAGATCTCAAATTAGTTATGTGCCACAGGATGTATTTCTTTTCAGCGACAGCATAAAAAATAACATTCGTTTTGGAGAAAAAAATGCTTTGGAAGCAGATGTTTTTGAAGCTGCCCGGCAGGCAAGTATATTTAATGAAATAAATAATTTTGATGAAAAATTTGAAACACTGGTGGGCGAACGTGGAGTAACATTAAGTGGAGGTCAGAAACAACGCATTTCAATTGCACGTGCCCTAATAAAAAAACCTGAGATAGTTGTATTTGATGACTGCTTAAGTGCTGTGGATGCCCGAACAGAAAATGAAATTATTGGAAATTTGTACAATTACTTAAAAGATAAAACGGCTGTTATAATCACCCACCGAATTTTTTCGTTGTTTAATTTTGATAAAATTGTGGTAATGGATGATGGTAATATTGTTGAACAAGGCACCCACGAAAGTTTAATGGCTCTAAAAGGTTTGTATTTTAAAATGTATAAAAAACAACAGGAAACAGATAATTTAAAGTAGTCGAGAAACCATATTTTTATGATGATATATATTTTGCTAATTCAAAAACATTTTTATCTTTGTCAAGAACATTTATTTACCAATTAATTTAAAACAACTTATACAGTGGCGTACGAACAAAACGATAACAACGACAGAAAACAGGAAAGTGTTTACAGTAAGCGAATTAAAGCGGGAAAGCGTAGAACGTACTTTTTTGATGTAAGAGAAACACGTGGAAGTGATTTTTATTTAACTATAACAGAGAGCCGAAAAAGATTTGATTCTGATGGGTATGACCGCCATAAAATCTTTGTCTATAAAGAAGATTTTAATAAATTTATAAAAGGACTTACTGAAGCGGTAGATTATGTAAAAACTGAGTTAATGCCTGATTTTGATTTTGATGCATTTAACCATGATACTCCTTATGAAGGTGATGAACAAAATGCAACTGCATCAACATCTCCGGGATCCTCCCCATCAATGAATGTAGATAATAAAGAAGAAATTAAAGAGAAGCCGGTAGAAACGATTCATGTTTCGGAAATGCCTATTGTTCCTTTGGATAATGGAAGTACTGAAGAAGTAGATAAATGGTAATTAAAAAATACAGATAGATAAAAAACCTCCGAAAAAACGGGGGTTTTTATTTTGATTTAACAATTATTTTATTTGGAATATTGACAGCTATACCTTTAAATTGATGATTTGGCATTTTACTTACTTTTGACATATCATGAATAAAACAGGGCATATTATCCAATGGCAAAATTATTACAGTTTCGTTTTTGTAAAACGGGTTTATTATAAGGAAATCTTTTTTTTAAATCACCATTTAAATAATTCGGTTTTTTAAATAATTTAATTAAAGGCATTTTAAATTGTTTATAATTTTTTAGAATCAGAGAACTATCCTGAACTTTAGCAAATAATGTTATAAAAAAAAGCAGATTATACTTTGATTTTTTTTCATTTTGATTTTGTTTTGAGTCTTATAATTTACGCAATTTTTTAAAAACATTAATTAATCCATTTGTACTGCTGTCGTGGCTCGTAATTACATTTTCATTTACTAATTCATCCTGAATATTAACTGCAAGTTTTTTACCAAGTTCAACACCCCACTGGTCGAAACTGTATATATTCCATATTACACCCTGCACAAAGATTTTATGCTCATATAAAGCAATTAATTCGCCAAGTGCAAAAGGTGTTATTTCATCGATTAAAAAAGAATTGCTGGGTCTGTTACCCTCAAAAACACGGTAAGGATTTTCATTACCCGATCCATTCATTAAAGCTTCAGGTTGTGCGAAAAAATTGCTCATTAATTTCATCTGGTGATCGCCAATTGGATTATGGCTTTTTGCTGCAGCAATAAAATCTGCAGGTATTAATTCAGTTCCCTGGTGCAGCAGCTGGTAAAATGCATGTTGACCGTTTGTACCTGGTTCACCCCATATTACGCCGCCTGTGTTGTAATCTGTGACAATTCCGTTTCTGTCAACATGTTTACCGTTGCTTTCCATATTTCCCTGCTGAAAATAAGCAGCAAAGCGATGCAAATATTGATCGTAAGGCAAAATAGCTTCACTCGTTGTATCATAAAAATTTCTGTACCAAATACCCACAAGCGCCATTAAAACCGGAATATTTTTTTCGAAGGAAGTTGTCCTAAAATGAATATCTGTTTCATGAGCTCCTTTCAACAATTCTTCAAAATTGTTAAAACCGATTGTTGCAGCAATACTTAAACCTATTGCACTCCAAAGGCTGTATCGACCGCCAACCCAATCCCAAAATACAAACATATTTTTTGCATCAATACCAAAATCTACCACATCATTTTTATTGGTACTCAGCGCTACAAAATGTTTGGCAATATCTTTTTCGCTTCCGCCATTTTGCAGAAACCAAGTTCGTGCAGTATGTGCATTAGTCATAGTTTCCTGTGTGGTAAATGTTTTGCTGGCTATTAAAAAAACAGCTTCATCAGCAGTAATTTTCTTAAAAGTTTCTGCAATATGTGTTCCATCTACATTACTTACGAAAAACGGTTGTATGCCTTCAATCCAATAGGGTTTTAATGCCTCGGTAACCATTACAGGCCCAAGATCACTACCACCAATACCAATGTTAACGATGTATTTTATTTTTTTACCAGTATAGCCTTTCCAGTGGCCCGAATGAATGTCATTGCAAAAAGTTTTCATTTGTTGCAGTACATCTTTAATTTCAGGCATAACATCTACCCCATCTTTATAAACAGGATTGTCTGATAAATTGCGAAGCGCTGTGTGTAATACTGACCGGTTTTCTGTTTGATTTATTTTTTCACCATCAAACATGGCTTTTATAGCTTCAGCAAGTTTACATTCTTTTGCAAGATCCTGTAAATTGGAAAGTATTGTTTCATCAATCGTATTTTTTGAGTAATCAAATAAAATGTGATTGGTTTGAATAGAAAATTTTTGAAAACGATTGCTGTCGTTTATAAACAGATCAGCAATCTTTGTATTTTTTTTAGTTTGATAATCGGCTTTGAGTTTTTCCCATGCTCTCGTTTTTGTAGGATTTATTGCTGGAAACATAGAAGGCATTTTAAGGTAATAAAAATTTCAATTAATAATGTTGCTTCTAAAAGGCAGCAATTGTTTCCAAAAGCTCTTTCACCATTTCATTGGTTACATCCAAATGGGTTACCATTCTTACCTGAGTTGGCGAAATTGGCAAACATAAGATACCGTAAGTTTTCATTTTTTTGCAAAACTCGGTAGCGGTGTAATCTCCCAACACCTCAAAAATTACAATATTCGTTTCCACCGGCATCATTTTACCTGTAAAATCTTTATTAAGTAGCGCTTCAGCAATTTGCTTAGCATGCTGATGATCTTCAGCCAGCCTTTCCACATTATTATGTAAAGCAAATAAGCCTGCTGCAGCAATATACCCTGCTTGCCGCATGCCGCCGCCCATTACTTTCCTCACACGCCTTGCTTTTTTTATAAAATCAGTTTTTCCTAATAATACACTTCCAATAGGAGTGCCTAAGCCTTTACTTAAACATATTGAAATGCTGTCAAACATTTCACCATATTGTAATGGATTTTGTTTTTTTGCAACCAAAGCATTAAAAAGCCGGGCACCATCTAAATGCAGTTTTAACCCATGCTCTTTGCACACTTCCTGTATCTGTAAAATATCTTCTATTTCATAACAACTTCCTCCGCCACGGTTGCCAGTGTTTTCCAGCACAACCAATGATGTATGCGCTTTGTGGACGTCATCAGGATTTATTGAAGCAACAACATCTTCAGCAGTTATTAAACCTCGGGTACCATTAATTGTTTTTACCTGGCAGCCGCTGTTAAAAGCAATGCCACCTCCTTCATAAATATATACATGGCTTATTTTATCACAAATAACTTCATCGCCCGGCTGGGTATGGCATTTAATGGCAATCTGGTTTGTCATAGTGCCTGTTGGGCAAAATACGGCAGCCTCCATGCCAAACAACTCCATACAGTATTTTTCCAATTCGTTAACTGTAGGGTCTTCGCCAAAAACATCATCACCTACTTGGGCGTCAAACATTGCCTTCAACATATCGGGAGAAGGTTTGGTAAAAGTATCAGAGCGTAAATCTATCATCTAACAAAAGTAAAAAAAAAAGAGAAAGAGTAAAGTAGAAAAAATTTTGTTCAAATTGTTGACAACATTATTTCTTTACAATTATAAAATTTCGTTTATGTATAACAAGATCCATCCTTTATAAAAAGTTTTTTAGCACGATATTTGCATATAAATATAATTATTGAAATAACAAAATTTATTGAGTCATTTTTTTGCAGAGCAGGTTTAATTCTGTAACTTTGCATTCGCATTTTGTATAAAATGAACTTCACCCTAGAATATAACAAATACAATGAGGCAATTAAAAATCGCAACCCAGATTACCAACCGTGATTCTCAAGCTGTTGAAAAATATCTGCAGGAAATTTCTAAAATATCAATGATCACTCCCGAGGAAGAAACCATTCTTGCTCAAAAAATAAAAATGGGTGATCAGCGTGCACTTGATAAGCTTGTACAGGCAAACTTACGTTTTGTAGTTTCTGTTGCAAAACAATACCAACATCAGGGACTTTCTTTATCAGATCTTATAAATGAAGGAAATTTGGGTTTGATAAAAGCTGCACAGCGTTTTGATGAAACTAAAGGCTTTAAATTTATTTCTTATGCAGTTTGGTGGATCCGCCAGTCAATTTTGCAGGCTTTGGCCGAACAAGGTCGTTTGGTTCGTTTACCTCAAAATAAAATTGGAACTTACAACAAAGCAAACAAAGCCTACATGGCTTTTGAACAGGAACATGAGCGTGAACCATCCACAGAAGAATTGGCAGAATTGCTGGAAATGAGTGAAACTGAAATCAATAATATATTTCAAAGCAACACCCGTCACACTTCTTTAGATGCACCGGTGCACGAAGCTGAAGATGTTGCTATGGGAGATTTGCTCAAAGGTGGTTCTGAAACAGATGAAGATGTGATGCATGATTCATTGAAAAATGAAATTCGCAGGGTTCTTAAATCTTTAAGCCCGAGAGAAGCAGAAATAGTAAATGCATATTTTGGTTTGGATGGCGAAAATGGAGTTACTATTGAACAGATAGGTCATAAGTATGATCTTACAAAAGAAAGAATTCGCCAGATTAAAGAACGTGCAATTAAACGTTTACAAAAAGCAAGGTATAGTGGGGCTTTAAAGGCTTACTTAGGCTAAATAAATTTTAGAATAATAATTGTCCCTCTGAATTTATTCTTAGAGGGATTTTTTAATTTAAATGTTTACGAAAGAGGTATATAAATTGCCACTAATGTACCTTTCCCCGGAGCGCTGGTAAAATCTACTGTCCCTTTTAAAAACTCCACCCTTGTAAAAATATTTTTTAATCCAATTCCATCTTTGTAAGCAGTTTTATTTACTTCAAATCCTCTACCATTATCTTCGATTGTAGCAGTTATTTCATTTGCTTCTTTTACCAGAGAAATATCCAGCACATTAGCTTCTGCATGTTTAATCACATTGTTTACGCATTCCTGTATAACCCTGTACAGTACAGTTTCAATATTAGAATTAACAGGATCTTCAAAACCTTCGCTGTGTAAATAAACTTTTAATGTTCTGTTATCAAGTTTGTTAATAAATTCATTAATTGCTTCTGATAAATTATTTTTTAGTAGAGCGTTTGGCATCATGTTATGAGAAACTGACCGCACTTCTTTGCAACCCGAATCTACCAGAGAAATAATTTTCTGAAAATATTCTTGCTGCTCTGCTGTTTGAAACTTGGTATAATGTTCATAGGCTGATAAATTCATTTTTGCTGCACTCATGATTTGTCCAACCCCATCGTGTAAGTCTGTAGCAATCCGTTTTCTTTCGGCTTCTTCCGCATCTATCACGGCTTTAACTGCATTATCCTGTTGCAGTAAACTTTCAGCCTGCATTTTAGCTTCCTGCCGCCATTGATACCGGCGGTATTGTGTATATACCAACAGAAATCCTAAAATGACAAATACAATTGCAGCGATCATTATTGTATTTTGAAGTACGATGCGATTCTTTTGTTCAAGAATCGTTCGTTCTTTTTTTTCAGTTTCGTAACGGGTATTTAATTCTTCAATTTTCTTTGTTTTTTCTATATTAAAAATACTGTCATTTATAGATGTTTTTAATTTATTGTAGCTAAGTGCTTTTTGGTATTCGCCCTGTTCTTCTGCAATTTTTGCGAGCAAATCAAAATTATTTCCTCTTAATTCCGGGTAGCCCATAGTAAAAGCAATACTGTTACTTGTATCAATATATAATTTTGCTTTTATAAATTGCTTAGCTGAGAAATAGGTATTACCAAGGTCAGAATAATTCAATGCGACGGAAAGCGCATCACTCATTTGTTTTCGAAAAATTAATGATTGCAATAAATATTTTTCAGCTAAAATAAATTTATTTTGGATGGTGTAGACTCCGGCCAGATTACTTAGTGCATAACAAATCCCCACTGAGTCTTTTCTTTTTTCATCAATTATTAAAGAGGCCGTATAACGTCTGGCAGCTTCTTGGTATTTTTCTTGATATTCAAATACTACACCTGATTCGTTGTATATCATTGCCATTCCTGTAGAGTCGTTTAAAGACTCAAAAATTGACATTGCCCTATCATAATTTTGAAGTGATCGGGAAAGATCTCTTGTTTTGCGGTACAGTTTTGCTAAAGCATTGTAGCTGTTAGCTAAACTTTGCTGATCGCCGGATGCCTCAAATATTTTAACTGATGCATAAAAATATTCTGCCGCCTCATTATAATTTCCTTTAAAATAATAAGACTCGCCAATTTGTCTTTTTAATTTCCCTACCACAACAGAATCCCCATTTTTTTTAGCTATTAAAATGCCTTCATTAGCAATATATATTACATCGTCAAAATGCTGTTTACCGGTTGTTTCTCCAAACGCCAAATATGCCTTAATTTTTTTAGAATAGCTTTCACTTTTATGCAAGATTTTAAAACTGTCTTTATTAAATTGACCATTAGATTTTAAGGTACAAAAGAGGCAAAAAAATGTAAAAACAAATATGTTTTTTCTTTTAAAATCTACAACTCTCATTTCATTCAGCAAATTTATCAGCAGTTAATATTCATCTCAAATTTATTTATATTAAACGATTTATTCAAAAAATAATTTATATAAAAATACCCACTGAAGGGTATATATACAAGTTTTATAAAGTTGAATTTTACTGTACACTAAAAAATTTTTATGAAAAAGATATTACTATCAATTACAGTAGCTTTTATAGCACTGAACAGCATGGCAAACAACATTACAGTAACTGCTGCAACACTGAGCGGACAAAGTTTATCAGCCCACACAGAAGTTGTAAACTTTACTGTGAGTTGGGAAAACAGTTGGCACACATCCATCAACGAAAGTAATTATGATGGAGCTTGGATTTTTGTAAAGTTTAGAAGACTTACAGGTACCGGTGATTGGCGGCATTGCACTTTAACTGCTGCTACTGTTGGGACAGGGACACCAGGAATATTGACTGTACAAAACGATTTAAAAGGTGCATTCATTAACCGAAATGCAGATGGAATTGGGAATGTAAGTTTTACAGGTAACCAGCTGGTATGGAATTACGGTGCAGATGGTGTGGCTGATAACGAAACTGTAGAAATAAATGTATTTGGTTTAGAAATGGTATACATACCAACCGGTGCATTTCAATTAGGTAGTGGTGGTACTGAAACTTATGCTTTTCAAACAGGGCCAACAGCAGCTGCAGGAACAAATTCTGTACCTTACAAAGTAACTAACGCAGCTATTACCTTTGGAAATTTAGCTGGCAATTTAAATACAAGCGGAAATGGGCCTACAACCGGTACCCTCCCGACAGCTTACCCAACGGGTTACAATGCATTCTGGATAATGAAATATGAAACAACCCAGCAGCAATACGTAGATTTTTTAAATCACCTGGATCTTGCACGTGCAAACACAAATAATCTCGTGGCCACTTTTTTTTCAGGAACTCACCCAAACCTTATAGCTCCACAACCTGAAAGAACTATGAATTATGTTAATTCTCAAAGATTGGCTGCCTTGGCTGACTGGAGCGGCTTGCGCCCATATACCGAAATGGAGTTTGAAAAGATATGCAGAGGTGCTAATATACCTCCGCTGCCTAACGAATATGTTTGGGGCAGTACCACAATTAGTTCTTTAACAGCTGTTACAAATACCGGATTAACGAATGAAACTGTTAGCACGCCTTCAACTGCAAATACGAATATTAATGGCACTTATAATATTTTGACCAGGGCAGGTATTTTTGCAAGAGCAACCTTATCTACAAGAGAATTAAGTGGCTCTTCTTATTACGGGGTAATGAATATGGCCGATAACGCATTAGAAGTTTGTATTAATACAGTAAACGCTACA
>ENA-OFDM01000796-OFDM01000796.1-metagenomes-genome-assembly--contig:-NODE-796-length-11933-cov-3.001684_pt1 | contig 11933 bp, 8 predicted proteins | sample MGYA00153385_OFDM01 | MGnify analysis MGYA00153385
GTGAGGACGCCGTTGGCATAGGCGATAAGCGCGGCATCGAGTTTCGCTCGTGCGGATGCCGCCGCGCCGCCTAGCACGCCGCGTTGCGAGCGTGCGGCCTCCAAGTCGTTGCGCGCGGAAGCAACGTCGGCGCGAGCCTGTTTGACGGCAGCGCTAAAATCGGTATTTGCTGCAGAGACCTTGGCGCCCGCCGCGCGTGCGTCGGCCTCGTCGCTCGCAAGTTGCGCTCGAGCGGCATCGACGTCTTTGGCCGCAAGCACGCCACCGCCGAAGAGCGTTTGGTCGCGGGCGAGCGTCGCGCGATCTGCATCGACTTTGAGCGTTGCTTGGCGCGCGATCGATTGCGCGGCGATCCGCGAACTCAAAGCGGCCGGCCCACCGCGTTCGAGTGTCGCGAGTTTTTCTTGAGCGACGGCGAGCTTTGCGAGGGCGCTATCGACGCTGGCGGTCGAGATGGCACCACCGCTGTAGCCCGCGCGCGCGGATTGCGCGTCGGCTTGGGCTTGCGCGACGGCTGCACGTAGCGCCGCCCGATCGAGTTCGGCGACCGCTTGTCCGGCGTGAACGGTTTCTCCGACGCGCACGTCGACCGATTGCACGATGCCCGCTTGCGCAAATGCGAGCTTCGCGCTGCTTCCCGCAGGCGGGCCGATGCGGCCCTGCGCGTCGACGCGTTCGACGAAATCGCCGAGACGCGCGGTGACGAGCGAGACGCTCGGAACACTTGCGGGTACGGCGTCTTTGGCGACAGCGTCGCCTTGACCGCGGCGCGCGCTCGACCAGAGCGCAACGAGAACGATTGCAAGCACGGCAACGGCCGCGAGCGGTAGCCAGACGCGCGTGCGCTTCACGATCCTACCTCGATGGCTAAGGTGGCGCGTGCCTTCTCGACGTCGTAGCGCGCGGCAAGTTCGTCGAGGACGGTTTGCGCATACGACGCACGGGCGGATTCGAGTTCGAGACTCGATGACGCGCCGTTGCGATAGCCGAGTTCGAGTGCGCGACGTTCTGCATCGGCGGATTGTCGCGCGCGCGTCGTCGCGAGTGCGGCGCGCTCGGATGCACCGAGCGTGCGCGCCGATGCCGCGACGTCGAGTGCGATCTGGCGATCGACGCCGATCGCTTTCGCTTGCACTTCGGTGACTTTCGCCGCTGCGATCGCGATGCGATAACGATTGGCACCGGAAAGTGGAAGCGTGAATTGCGCGTTGATCGACGGGGCGTTGACGGGTACGCCGCCATCGGTGCCGACGAGATACCCACCGCTTACAGTCAGTATCGGAAAGCCGGCGGCACGTGTCGAGCGCGTGGCGGCACGTGCCGCATCGATGGCGAGTTTCGTCGCGCGCAATTCGGGACGCATCGCGCGCGCGCGCGCGACGGCGATCGCGGGATCGGTCAATGGCGATTCGGGAGCGGTGAATCGGGATTCGGTCGTTGCGATGAGCGCTGTGTCGCCCGCGGCCGTTTCGCTCCGCAGCGCCTCGGTCGCATTGGTGTCGGCTGCTGTGGCAAGCTCGAGATCGGCTGTCGCTTTCGCGACCGCGACATCGGCGCGCAAGACGTCGAGCTGCGGTGCATCTCCGGCACGGGCGCGCAACTGTGCGGCGCGATACTGCGATGTCGCAAGGGCGAGCGCATCGCGGCGCGCGCTCGCGACGGCACGTGCTTTGAGCGCATCGTAATAAAGTCCGACGACTTTTTTGCGTTCCGTCGCGAGTGCGGCGCCACGATCGGCTTCGGTTGCTGCGAGCGTGAATGCGGCCTCGCGCACGGCGGGTGCATGCGCGACGAAATCGCCGACGGTGAGTTGGAGACCCGTGGTGAGTTGGCGTGAAACAATGTTGGGGCCGGGCGGGTTCCCCTGCGGCGCTTGCGTATAGGACGAGACGAGTGCCGGGACGATGCCCGCGCGTGCGGCGACGAGCGCGGCACGGCTTTGCGCGACGCGCGCATCGGCGCCCGCGAGATCGGGCGATGCCGCGATGGCTGCGGCCTCGGCAGCGTCGAGCGAGAGGTCGGCAAAGACGAACGCGCGCGCGACCGCGATTGTCGATTGCGCACATGCCGGCGAAGATGCAGCAAGCCCGATCGAGAGAGCGAGCGCCGATGCAACGACGCGCATCAGACGAGCGCCCGATCGGGCGTGCGCAGCGCGGCCGCCGGCGAGATCGCACCGGAAAGTGCGCTGTAGAGGACGGGGATGACGACGAGCGTGAAGATCGTCGCGGTCGAGAGGCCACCGATTACCGCGATCGCGAGCGGCTTCTCCATTTCGGCGCCCTGACCGAGCCCGATCGCAAGCGGAATGAGACCACCGATCGCCGCGAGCGTCGTCATGACGATCGGTCGCAGACGCGTCTTCCCCGCTTCGACGAGCGCCTCTTCGACGGTGGCGCCCGCGGTACGCGCACGATTGGCGACGTCGATGAGCAAGATGCCGTTCTTCACGACGACGCCGACGAGCAATAGTAAGCCCATAAACGATGAAACGTTGAACGGCGTGCTCGTCAAGAAAAGGCCGAGTGCGACGCCGATGAGTGCGAGCGGAATCGCCGTGAGGATGACGAGTGGTAAACGATACGATCGAAACGTCGCGAGCATCACCGCGAAGACGAGCACGATCGCGATGGCGATGACATTGAGAAACTCGCCGAACGATTGCGCCTGTGTCTGCGCCTGACCGCCGATCTCGATTGCGTACCCTGGCGGGAAGGCAATCCCACGGAGTTTGGCACGAATGCCATCGGTGACGGCGGAAAGACTCGCGCCCGCAATGTTTGCCGTGACGCGGATGAGCGTCTGTCCGTTTTGCGTCGTGATATCGCTCGAGAGTCGCACGGGGGTGATCGTCGCAACGTCGCCGACGGCTGTCGACGAGCCCCTCGCGAAGAGCGATGTCGATGCGTCGAGCAGTCCCGCGCCCGCCGGATTTTGCGATGCGACTTGCACGCGCACGGGGACGAGTGCGTTGGAACCGGGGAGACTCGTGGCGATCGTGCCTTGTCCGAGCGCGGCGACGGCTTCGCCGACGTCGGCCGATGTCAGGCCGAGTGCGGAGAGTGCACCGCCGCGTGGTGCGATCCGAAGCGACGGACTATCGTAGACGACGCCGCTACTAGGGTCGACGACGCCGGGCACCTTCGCGATCTTCCCGCTGACGGTTTGCGCGAGTTCGATCAACGTTTTTTGATCGGGACCCTTGATCGAAATCTCGATCGGTGCGGGGGTCCCCGAAAGCCCGTTGATGAGGTCTTCGAGGATTTGATGGAAATCATATACCGCTGAAGGAACCGTCGAGGACATCCGGTCGCGCAGTCGCGCACTCACGATATCGTACGATGCCCGTTTTTCGGGCGCGACGAGTCGCACGCGCATGAGCCCTTGATTGGCTTGTGTCGGCGTGAAGCCGTTTGAATCCATGCCCGTAAGCCGACCGATATCCGCCACGGCAGGGTCGGCGGTGATGATTCGTTCCATCGACGTCGCAGCGGCGTCGCTCGCTTCGAGGGTCGTGCCCACCGGGAGCGTGTACGCGATTTCAAATTGCCCCTCGTCCATTTTTGGAAGAAAGTCGCTCGGCAAACGCGCGAGGAGGACGATCGTCACGGCGAGCACGCAGAACGACGCAATCGCAACGATGACACGATGACCCAGCGCCCAGCGTAAGAGGGGATCGTAGCGTTCCAAAACGCTTCCGAAAAAGTCCCGCTTCTCGCTATGCGCTCCCTCGTCTCGCAGCAAGACGCGTGCGATATTGGGCGCGACGAAAAGCGCGAGCAGAAGCGAGACGATGAGCGAAGCTGAAAGCGTGAACGCGAGCGCGCGGAAGAAGAATCCCGTCACGCCCGTCAACAGTGCGAGTGGCAGAAAAACGACGACGGTCGTTGCCGTCGACGCGACCATCGGAATCGCGAGCTGCGCCATCGACATCTCGATCGCCGCATCGCCGCGTTCTTTGCGCCGATTGCGCGCGATATTTTCGATCACGACGATCGCGTCGTCGATGATGAGGCCCACGGCAACCGCGAGCCCACCAACGCTCATGAGGTTGAGCGTCTGCCCTGCCTGCCCGAGTGCGAAGATCGCGATCGCAAGCGCGAGGGGAATGATCGCCGCCGCAACGAGCGTCAGGCGATAATCGCGCAAGAACGCATAGATGACGACCATCGCGAGCAACGCGCCGAGCAGAATCGCATCGCGCAACGCCTTCTGCGATTCGACGATGAGCGTCGTTTGGTCCCAGAATTTTTTGATGACGATATCGCGCGGCAACTGCGGAACGACACCGGCGAGACGTTTTTGAACGGCCTCGGCCATCTTCACGACGTCGGCACCCGGCAGGCCATACGCGTTGACCATCACGGCATGCACGCCGTCGAGCGATGTTTGCGACGTGATCGGCGACACGCCGAGCGTCACGGTGCCGAGGCTCGAGATCGGCACCGACGATCCATTGTGCGTCGGCACCGTCACGCGTTCGAGCGATGCCCGATCGTGCAACGACGAATCGACCAGAAGCGCGTAGCGCTGATAGAAGTGTTGCGAGACGCCGACGGCCTGAACGTTGTTGACATCGGCGAGCGTCTTCGAGACGTCGGCCGCACTCACGCCGTGCGCGGCGAGTTTGGCGGGATCGAGCATCACGTGAAATTCCGTCGTCGTTCCGCCCGTCACCGAGAGTTGCCCGAGGCCCGGTGTGCCGTAGAGTTTCGGGACGATTTGCGCGAGCGCGATCTCGCGCAAGATCGCCTGTGAGAGGTCTTTCGAGGTGAAGCCGAATGAGAGCACGGGCTCGCTATTGGGGTTGACGATGACTGCGACGACGTTCTTCGCACTCGGAATGGTAGCGCGCGTTTGAGAGATCGCTTGATCGACTTCTTGTTGGTCGGTCCGCGGATCGGTGGAAGCGGCGAAATTCACGAAGAGTTCGGCCGTCCCCTGACTCGAGGTCGCGAGGACGCCCGTGACGGACGGGAGCGTCTGAAAGGCTTGTTCGAGAGGACGCGTGACGCCGACGCGCACCTGTTCCGGCGGCAGATCGCCGACATCGGCGACCACGTCGATCCGCGAGAAGCTCATCGTCGGAAAAATGCTCTGCGGGGTAACGAAGGACGCCCGCACGCCCAAAATCGCGAGCACGGCTACGAGAAACACGATGACCTTATCGTTTCCGAGAGCAAAGCGCGCGAGTTTCAGGAGTGCCTCCGAGGTGGTTCGGTTTGGGCGCGGGTCCCGAGACGTTCCGCCTGGCCATCGCTCGGGTCCCGCTCGCGACGGTATCGCCGCAGACGATAGGCGATCGACATGACGCCGGGATGAACGCCTCCGAGTAGGCTTCGCAGACCTCGCCCGGCTAATTGACCGCGCGATGGATCGTTCTCAAACCAAAGCGGCCCCCGCGCGCGACGGCCGCGTTTATGTCTTGGGCGGGAATGCAAGCACGCTTGCTTTCGTGTCGTCCCTGCGCGCCGAAAAGGGGCAGACGACGGCGTGGCTCGTGCCGATGGCGTGGACGCCCGTTGGCGTGACGCTCGGTGATGGCTGGCAACGTGTCAACATCGCAGCGGATAACATGGGTGGTTGGGTCGATCAGACGTTTCCGCCCGAAGACGATCGCTCGTTCGTCACACCGCTACGGGATTTGGAGATGTTGTTGCGCGTCGGATGGCATGCCGAAGTCCCGCAAACGCTCGCCGAATCGATGCTCGTCAATCCCGAAGACGTTCCCGAAGATGTGCTCGATGGACTCGACCACCCGCTCGCCGCGCTGACGCAATGCGCGGTCTGCCGACGCATGTGCGTTCGCGACGATTTTATTTGGAACGAGCGTCAACTCTGTGCGTGGGATTATCATGCGACCGTTTTCAGCAAGCGTGGTCCGTGGCGCGAAGAGCCCTACGAAGAGCGCTTCTTCGATACGCTGCCGCGTGCCGCGTATGTCGCGCCGGGGTTGCTTCACGAAGTGCAGGTCGAGCCGGTGCTCGCGGTGTCAGGGTTGCCCGAAGATCGCATGCGGATTCTCATCAATACGGCGATCGGCACGGACAAGGACGGCGCGTATCTGGCGGTGCGCACGGACGAAGGACTCACGCTCTTGCGCGAGCGCGCGACGCCCACGGGTTAAGTGAACGTCAACGGCGCGATCGGACGCCTCACCCGACTCTTTATCGTCGCCTTTGCGCTCCTGGTCGTCCGACAAGGGTACGTGCAACTCGTTGCGGGGCCACGCCTTGCGACCAACGTTCACAATCCGCGCATCGCCGTGCTCGCACGTTATCGTGGCGATATCGTCGCGCGTGATGGCACCGTGCTCGCGCACTCCACGGCGCGCGGTCGTATCTATCCGCTCGGGCGTTCGCTCGCTCACGCTCTCGGCTACGCTTCAGCACGCTATGGCACGACCGGTCTCGAAGAGGCGTACGACCGCGATCTCTCGGCGCGCTCGGTTGCCGCCGATCCGATCGATCAAATCCGTCAACTCTTCGGTGCGCGCCCTCCGGCGCTTGCGGTCTCGGGCGCGACCATCATTACGACGATCGACCCAGCGATTCAAGCGACGCTCTCGCGCGCGCTCGCGGCATATCCGCGCGCGGCGGGCGTCGCACTCGACCCGCGCACGGGCGCCGTGCTCGGATTGGGCAGCGTGCCGAGTTACGATCCCGCAACGATCGATACCGATTTTGCGACGCTCGTCCGCGACGCGCGAAGCCCCCTTCTCGATCGCAGTCTCGATGGGCTCTACCCGCCCGGCTCGACGTTTAAGATCTTTACCGCCGCAGCCGCATTAGAATCGGGAGTGGTGACGCTGCAGTCGACGTTTGATGATAACGGTACGCTCTCCGTCGGAAACTTTTCGATTCATGATAATGAGGGCGAAGCAACGGGCACGCAAGATCTTGCCGGGGCCTTCGCGCTTTCCAGTAACGTCGATTTCGCACAGATCGCGCTCGAACTCGGCGTCGACCGCTGGTTCGATGCGGTCGCAACATGGCAACTCGGTCGCCCGATTCATTTTACGTTGCCGTCGGCGCGCGATCGTCTACCCACGCGCGCGAGTGTCTCGCCCGGCGTCCTGGCCCAACTCGGATTCGGTCAAGCGGATCTCTTGGTGACGCCACTACGCATGGCGCTCATCACGGCGACGATCGCTAGCGGCGGGAACACGCCGCGACCCTATCTCGTGCACGCCATCCGGCGGGATGGCCGCGAGATCACGCTCGCAGCGCCCGAGGTGCTCGCGTCGCCAATCACACCCGAGGTTGCCGATGGCGTTCGTGATCTCATGATTGCGACCGTGCGGCGCGGGACGGGGACCGCCGCGGCGCTTCCCAATGTCGTCGTCGCGGGAAAGACGGGGACCGCGACCAACGCGGCGGGAAGATCGCACGCATGGTTCGTCGCCTTCGCGCCAGCTGCGCATCCTCGTATCGTCGTGGCGATCGTCGTTGAAAACGTCGGTTACGGTGGAACGTACGCCGCTCCCATCGCGCGTAGCGTCATCGCGACGGCGCTTGCGACGGACCGGGGCTGACGACGCGTGACCGAGCGAACGCTCTCCGATCGATATCGCCTCGAAGGCCGCATCGGCCAAGGCGGCATGGCGATCGTGTACGCAGGGATGGACACGGTTTTGCGCCGTCGCGTCGCGATAAAAATGCTCCGCGACCATCTGGCGGCAGATGCTGATTTCGTCGCGCGTTTTTACAGCGAAGCGCAGCACGCAGCCAAACTCTCGCACCCGAACATCGTGAGCATCTACGACGTCGGCCGCGAGGGCGATTCGTATTACATCGTGATGGAACTCGTCGATGGCGCGACGCTCGGCGAAATGCTCGAAAATGGAACGCGCCTTCCCGAGGGCGTCGCGATCGATTTCGGTGCGCAAATCTGCAACGGTCTCTCGTACGCCCATCGACAAGGGCTGTTGCATCGCGACATCAAGCCCGCGAATATCTTGGTCACCAAAGACGATGTCGTAAAACTCTCGGATTTCGGTATCGCGCGCGCGGTGTCGTCGCAGACGGTTTCCATGACGCAACCCGGCATGGTCATGGGCAGCGTCTATTACATCTCGCCCGAACAAGCGCAGGGCCACGAGCTCGCCGCGACGAGCGATCTCTATAGTTTCGGCGTCGTGTTGTATCAGATGCTCGCCGGTTCGTTACCGTATACGGGCGAATCGCCGATCACGATCGCGCTCAAGCACGTCTCGAGCCCCGTACCCGAACTCGATCTCGAAACGCTGGCCGTCGCACCGGCACTCGCGGCGATCGTGCGCAAGCTCTTGCAGAAAACGCCGACCGATCGTTTCGCATCGGCAATCGACGTCGCGCGTGCATTGCGGCAGGCACGCGAGAACCCGCTGGTCACGTTGCCGTTCGACGTCCGCGCCGCGGCGACGAGCGCGAGCCCCGCCGTCGCGCGCACGATCCCTAGTCCGAAGCCTCGGCCATCCCCGCAGCCCGATCATCGCGCGACCGTTCCCGCAGGCGAGGTTGCGGCGGTCGATGGCGTGCGTCAGGGTCCCAATCGCGTGCTGCTCGTAACGCTCGCGATCTTCGTACTCGTCGCTGCCGTCGCACTCGGCTATTTCGCGACGAGTCGACCGGGTGGTCTCTTCGGGGGCCCGCGGACGATCGCGCTTACAAATGTTGTCGGAACGCGCGCCGACGACGCCTCGCGCGCGCTCGCCGATATGGGCTTCACGACGAAGATCGAAACGATCTCGAGCGAACGTGTCGCAGCGCATCTCGTCATAAAGCAGTCACCGGCACCGAATGGCGCGATCGCACCGGGAACGCTCGTGACGCTCACCGTCAGTGCCGGACCACCGAGGATTCCGCTCATGGACGTGCGCCAATTCTCGAGTGATGATGCGCAAAGGTATCTCAAAATTGCAAAACTCGTGCCGCGCATTTCGAGCGTGTACGATGCTTCGCCCAAGGGGACGGTGCTTTCGCAAAAACCCGCGGCGGGAACGAGCGTGCCCATTCACTCGAGCGTCGCACTCGTCGTCTCGCTCGGCATGCATCCCGTCGACGCACCCGATCTCGTTTCGCTGACGCTCGCCGACGCGCGTGCTGCAGCAGCCGCGCGCCATCTTCGGCTCGTCGTTGGCGAACGCGATCCGAGCGACAGCATCCCCGCCGACGTCGTGACGTCGCAGAACCCACAAGCGGGGTCACAGATCGATCGCGACGGCACGATCGACGTCGTGATCAGCAGCGGTGCGCCGCAGATCACCGTGCCGTACGTGGGCGGCAAATCGGCATCGGATGCGGTCGGTACGCTCGGTGCCCTCGGCATCGCCGCGACGATCGAGTACGTGGTCGATCCGAGCGCCGCCGTCGGTACGGTACTGAAGCAAACGCCCGAGCCCAATACCGCCGTGCGGAAAGGTTCGGCTGTGACCCTTGCCATTGCCGTACCGGGAAGCGTTCCCGACGTCGCGGGAAAAAGTCCTGACGACGCACGAGCGCTCCTACAGAACGCGGGTTACAAGATCGGCAACAACGCCTACGTGCAAGAGGGTACCGAGGGGAGCGTCGCACGCACCGAACCCGTTGCAGGCTCGTCGCTGCGGCCGGGCGAGACCGTGACGCTCTACGTAAGCGGCACGCCGACGGCGCCGCAATAACGATGCGGATTCTCGGTATCGATCCCGGCCTACGGATCACCGGGTACGGCGCGATCGACGTGACGCCGAACGGTGCGCGATTGGTCGAGGCCGGTATCATCACGCCCGACGTACGCGCACCGCTCGAACGACGTCTGGGCGATCTCCATGTCGAACTGCGAGCGGTGCTCGCTTCGACGCAGCCCGACGTGATGGTCGTCGAAGAACTCTGGACTGCCTATAAAAATCCGACGACGGCCGTGCTCATGGGACACGCGCGCGGCGTGCTCTGTCTCGCGGCGCACGAACACGGCGTGCGCGTGCGCCATCTCGTCCATTCACTCGTCAAACGTGCGCTCACGGGCTCGGGTGCGGCGCGCAAAGAACAAGTGAAACGCATCGTGATGCTTCAACTCAATCTCGTGACCACGCCCGAACCCGACGACGTCTCCGACGCGCTCGCCCTCGCTCTCGCCCTCGCGAATATCGAGCGCACGGAGCGCACGCTCGCGCGCGCGGTGACGGCGTAATGTTCTCGCGCATCACGGGTGCGATCGTGGAACGTGGCGAGGCGACCGTGCTGCTCGACGTTGCCGGGCTAGCGTACGATATTCTGCTGCCCGCATGCGTTGCCGAGAAATTGCCGACGCAACTCGGCGAACGCGTCACCCTCGAGATCTATCCGACGTTTACGCTCGAAGGCAATAGCGGGAAGTTCACGTTCTTCGGCTTCACCAACGCGATCGAGCGCGAGTTTTTCGAAGCGCTCGTCTCCGTTGCGAGTATCGGCCCAAAGACTGCGGCGCGTGCGTTCGCCCAACCGATGGGCCGTATCGCGCGTGCGATCGACGCGGGCGATCACGCGTTTCTGGTAAAATTACCGGGGATCGGCCAACAGAAGGCGCGCGACATCGTCGCGAAACTACAAGGAAAAGTCACGAAATTCTTGCTGATTCGCGATGCCGACGTTCGGCCCGAACCCGCAGTTGCGGGCTTCGCCGATGAAGCGTTGCTCGTGCTGTTGCAACTCGAATATAAGCGCGGTGAAGCCGAAGCGATGATCGCCGATACGATCGCGGCGATGCCCGCAATCGCGGATGCGGAAACGCTTTTGGCCGAAGTGTACCGCCTCAAGAATCGGCGCGATGTCGCGCGCGCGGCGAGCGCGTGAGCGAGGAGACGACGCCTCCGCCGGCGCGCAAACGCCGCGTCGTGCTCGGTCCGCAAGACGCGGCGGCCGAACGCATCGTCGTACCTGAAGAAGCGCCGGAAGAAGAAGCGCTCGGGGCGACGCTGCGCCCGCGCTCGTTCGATGAATACGTCGGCCAGCTCGCCGTCGTCGACAATCTCAAGATTGCGATCGATGCCGCGAAACGACGCGGTGAATCGCTCGAACACGTGCTCTTCTACGGGCCGCCCGGGCTTGGGAAGACGACGCTCGCGACGCTGATCGCGCGCGACATGGGCCGCTCGCCGCGCTTGACGTCAGGCCCCACACTCGATAAACCCAAAGACTTGGTCGGTATCCTCACGTCCCTCGCAACGGGCGATGTGCTCTTTATCGATGAGATCCATCGACTCGGCGGCGTGGTCGAAGAATTTCTCTATCCCGCGATGGAAGATTTTCGCGTCGATATCGTGATGGATAGTGGTGCGTACGCGAAGACGTACAAGATCCCGGTCGAGCGTTTTACGCTTATCGGTGCGACCACGCGTGCGGGCATGCTCTCCGCACCGCTCCGCGAGCGGTTCGGTCTCGTCTACCATCTCGATTACTACAGCGATGATGAATTACAGCAGATCGTGAAGCGCAGCGCGGGCATGCTCGAGATTCCAATCGATACCGAGGGTGCGGCGACGATCGCACGGCGGAGTCGCGGTACGCCGCGCATCGCAAACCGCCTATTGCGCCGCGTGCGCGATTACGCCGAAGTCCGCGCCGACGGTCGCATCACGCGCGACGTTGCCGACGAAGCCTTGCGCCGTGAAGGCGTGGACGCACGCGGACTCGATCGACTCGACCGCGCGTTCTTGCGCACGATCGCCGACCAATATCGCGGCGGTCCCGTCGGCATCAGCGCGATTGCGGCGACGCTGACGGAAGATACGGAGACGCTCGAAGATGTCGTCGAGCCGTTCTTGCTCAAGATCGGATTCGTCACGCGCACGGCGAGTGGCCGTAAGGTCACACCGCTCGCCTACGAGCATCTCGCGATGGCGATGCCGCCGGAGTTTGCGGCGCAACAACGGCTGTTGTAACGTGTGTGTTCGCGAACGAACTTGACGTTGATAAAAACAAACGGGCCGCAGTCGT
>ENA-OFDM01000797-OFDM01000797.1-metagenomes-genome-assembly--contig:-NODE-797-length-11917-cov-3.879278_pt1 | contig 11917 bp, 11 predicted proteins | sample MGYA00153385_OFDM01 | MGnify analysis MGYA00153385
AGATCTAGGCCCCAAAGGCACAGAGAGGCGACGTTGTCCCGGCTCGATCGCGTGATGGCCACCCCGGCGGCCCTGGAGTTGCTGGCGTCCCTTGAGGAAGAGCACGGCCCGCTGATGTTCCACCAGTCCGGCGGGTGCTGCGACGGCAGCAGCCCGATGTGCTATCCGCGGCCGGAGTTTCGCGTCGGCAGCCGAGACATCCACCTCGGAAACCTACCGACGGCGCGCGACACGACGCCGTTCTACATATCCGGCCCGCAGTACGCGTACTGGAAGCACACCCACCTCACCGTCGACGTCGTACCAGGGCGGGGCAGCGGGTTCAGCGTCGAGGCCCCCCGCGGCGTGCGCTTCCTCATTCGCTCGCGGCTGTTCGACGCAACCGAGCAGGCACTGCTGGATGCCGAGGGCGACCCGCCGGCCGGCCCCCGCGACGAGGCCCTCCACTGATCCTGCTGGAGGAACTCGAGGGCTCGGGCGGGGCAAACTACCGGCCGCTGTCCTGCCCACCGTCCCGGCGGGCCGGCAGTCCCGGTCGTCACTGCTACCGCGCCCGTACGTCGACGACGTTTCGGCTGCTGGCCATTTAGCCAACGGCCGACCCGTCACAACCCGCCACAAGGACCAGGTGGGGCCAGAGTCCGCCCCAAGAGACTGCTCATCGTGGAGCGGGAGCGCCGTATCCTCGACCAGGGGCGGAACCTCCGGGTGAGGTGCCTACGTCTTGTCGGCGCAGGCCTACCTGTTCGCCCGCGACTCGGCTGAAGGACACTCATCAGATGTACACGAAACGCACTGGATCTGGCCGCCCGCTTGTGCTGGTCCCGGGGGTCGGCGCTGCCTTCGGCACGTGGCGCTTCGTCCTTGACGGCCTCGCCGCCGAGCGAGAGGTCATCGCCCTCGACCTGCCCGGCTTCGGCAAGACGCCGCTGTTCGACGGTCAGGTGACCGTCGAGCGCTACGCCGACGCCCTCGAGGCACACTTGCGCGAGCAAAAGCTGGAAGGCAGCGACCTGGTGGGCAGCTCGCTTGGCGCCCGGCTGGTGCTCGAGATGGCACGTCGGGGCCTGGGCCGGTCCGCCGTCGCGCTCGACCCCGGAGGCTTTTGGAGCCCGACGCAGAAGAAGATCTTCGGCACGACCCTGGGCGCCTCTGTCCAGCTCGTGCGTGCCCTGCGTCCCGCACTGCCGGTGCTGCTTGGCAACCCGGCGGGCCGTACCGCGCTGCTGGCCCAGCTCTCGGCCCGGCCGTGGGCCGTCCCGGCCGATTTCGCCCTGTCCGAGGTCCGGGGACTGGCAGACGCGCCCGGTAGCAGCCCGGCCATCAAGGCGCTGGCGAGCGGCCCGAACCAGCAAGGTGCGCCTGCGGGCACCCTGCCCGGCCCGGTGCTGCTCGTCTGGGGCAAGCAGGACCGTGTCACCCCGGCGAGTCAGGCCCCGAGAGCGCAGCGCCTGTTCCCAGACGCCCGGCTGGAGCTTTTCGACTCCTGCGGCCACTTCCCGCACTGGGACCAGCCGGCACGGACCGTACGGACCATCCTCGACGCCACTGCCTGACCGTCGGAGTCACGCACGACCGCCGAGTTCCCACCACCATGGTCCTGGCTATGGCCACGGTCCGCCGCGGTCCTTGAACGACCCGCCCCGTGGATGAAGAAGTCGCGCGGGGCAACGCTCGCAACTCCACGAGCTTGCGTTCGAGGATCATCCTGGCGCGCCTTTCTTGACGGCCAGGGGCGCGGAGCCAGGTGACGGGTGAGTTGCACGGCCGGCGGCTGTGGTGCTCGCTCGCCGGCACCGTGCTACGTCTCCTGCCGGGCTTGGGCGCGGTCGCGGCCGGCCTGCTCCCGGTCCTTGCCGGCATCGTGGCGGTCGGCCTCGCTCTGGACGCGGTCCAGCGCGGAATCCTGCCGGTTGTCGGCGGCGTCGTCGCGCCGCTCCGGGGCGCGACGACCGGACGCGCGAAGGTCGGCGCGCTCACCGGCGGCCCGGTCCCGGTCGCTGCCGCTGTGCCAGCGGTCGACCGCGGACGACATCCGGTCCGCGCCCGCGGCGCCGCCGCCGGTTCCATCAGCTTGTTCGCGGGTGTGCGCGTCGTGGTCCCGGGCGTCGGCCGCACGGTCGCGCCGCTCAGCGGCGGCGTCGGCGCGGTCTGCCTGGCCGAGCAGCGCGGACACGTCGATGTCGACGTCCTTGACAAGGGCGTCGCGGGTGTCGCCGGACAGGTCCCGGCGGTCGGCGACCCGGTCGCGGGTGTCCGCTGCGTCGTCGCGGCTGCCGGCGACCTGGTCGCGTTCGTCGGCTGCCCGGTCGCGCGCATCACTGCGCAACTCACGGTCCATCAGCGACCGCTCCCTGCCATCGCCAGTCCGTGTGGTCACGATGCGTCCTCACCTGTGCGTCGGGCGTCAGAGTCGGCCGGTGGCATGACTCGCAGCGGATGCGACCACGGTAGATGGCGGCTGGGTAGCGCCGTTGTGGGGGCGGCCGGGACGTCACGGCCAACGGCCCGCAGAGTCGGTTGGGGTTGGCGGCCGGCGTCTCAGACCGGCGCCGGGATGGGGAAGGCGCGGGTGCTCTCGGCCGCATCGCGGCGCGCGATGAGCAGGTGGGCGAGCGGGACCTGCGGCCGGGTCGCGCCGCAGGACCTCGACGGTCGCGCCGGCCCCCCCATACGGCCTGCTCGGCGCCATTGTGGTCCTCCAACCTGCTGACGTACCGGGGCGTGAGTGCGCGATGGGTAAGCTCCTCCGGGGCGCGTGCGGCGGCCGGGGTCGCCCCTGGCGGCCTGCAGGAGCGGGTAGCCACGCGACGTCGAGGCGACGGGACGCGTCGAGCTGCTGGTCGCGAGAGCCGGTGGGCGCGCGGGGACAGCCGCAGCCGGCCGGCCGGGGCACGACAGCACCGGGGGCCATCACCTTCGGTGACGGTGGGCCGCCCCGGGTAGCTCAGGCCGCAGCTACGCCGCAGGCAGTGGGGCGCGCACCTGTCAGCCGGCTTCCGGCGGGGCCGTGAGCATCGTTGGGTGCTGTGCGGGTGAGCCTGGCAGGCGTACGGCGAGCAGGCAGACGTCGTCCGCCGGGTGCGGTACCAGACGACGCAGCAGCTCGTCGCACAGCTCGTCGACCGGCGAGGCGAACAGTTCGGCGGCTGTGTCGCGAAGCAGCGCGAGGCCGTCTGCGAGGTCCCGGTCGCGGCGCTCGACGAGCCCGTCGGTGAACAGCAGCAGCGTCGAGCCGGCCGGCAGCCCGACCTGGGTGGTGGCGCGATCGAAGATCTGGTCGGTGCCCAAAAGTGGGTCTTGAGGCAGGTCGAGGAACTTTGCGTCCCGGTCGGTGATGAGCAGCGGGGGTGGGTGGCCCGCGTTGCCCAGGGCCGCCTGCCAACCCCCGTCGCGCTGGTCGAGCCGGGCGTACAGGCAGGTGCCGGTGCGGCCCAGAGCCAGATGCGAAGCAACGGCGTCGAACCGGCTCAGCAGCTCACCTGGTGGTTCGGGGCGGTCCACCGCCAGGGTGCGGAGCACGTTGCGGGCCTGTCCCATCGCCACCGCTGCGTTGATGTCGTGCCCGGCGAGGTCCCCGACGGCCAACGCGACGGCGCCGTCGGGCAGCACGAACCCGTCGTACCAGTCGCCGCCGACCTGGGCGGCCCGGGTCGCCGGCAGGTAGCGGGCGGTGACCTCCAGCGGCGACAAGTCGGGCAGTTCGGTGAGCATGCTGCGCTGCAGCGCGGCGGCGAACCCGGCTTGTTCGGCGTACTCCTCGGCGAGCTGACGGCTGCTGTGCAGGTCCTGGCTCATCGTTTCCATGCGCTCGTGCTCACGCGCGGCGGACCAGGCCAGCGCGGCGTGCGAGGCGAAGACCTCGCCGACCGCCTGGCTGTCGAGGTCGAACGCGCCCTGCGCCGTCGAGTACATGTTCAGCGAGCCCAGCGTGTCTTGATTCAGGAACAGCCGGAACGACAGCATGCTGCGCACCCCGGTCTCCTGGACCGTGCGCGTGCTGAACCGGGGCCAGCGCCGTTCCGCGAGCAGGTCGCCGGTGACGAACATCCGGTGCTGGCGGATCGCGTCCAGGCACGGGCCCTCGTTCGTGGCGTACTGGATCTGGTCGACCCGGCGGGGAACGTCACCGGTCGCGGCGGGGGTCCACATCCGCCCGTTCATAATGGTGATCCCGGCATGATCGCAGCCGTGCACGGTGGCGACCGCCAACTCGACGATCTTCTGCAACGTCTCCTGCGCCGTAGGTTCGGACTGCAGGGCGCGCGACACCTTGGCGAGCGCCTCGGCCAGGTCGTGATCCGCCGACGGCCGCTCCATCGCGTGACACTAGAACCAGCAGCCCCAGATCGCCAGACCTAGCCGCTTGCCAACCCGGACAATGCTGCCTACGGGCGTCCGGGCAGGGCTCACCTCGCAGCCCCCGGCTCTTTCGGCCTCAACAGGAACAGTCAGGCAGCGCCAGACTTGTCGACACGGAGCCGGAACCAGACCTCGGTGCCCTCGTCGACGTCCCGTACCCCCCACTGCTCGGCGAGAGCGTCGATGATCTGCAGGCCGCGGCCGGACTCGGTCAGCTGCACCGGCCGGGACGGACCGACTGTCGGGCCGCCGGCTGGGCATGCCCGAGCGAGCCGGTCCGCACCGCTGGCCCGGCGCGGGTTCAGGTCGGTGACGGTGACGTCGAGGTGCCGACCGGTCAGGACGAGCCTGACGGTGCTGGCTGTGCGGGCGTGCACGATGGCGTTGGTGATGGCCTCGCTGAGCATCAGGACAGCCGCGTCGACAGTGTTCTCGGGCAGCTTCCAGTGCTGCAGGTGCCCGGCAGCCCAGCGCCGGGCGTGGCCGGCGCAGGTCGTGTCCGGCCGTACGGTCAGCCTCTCGGTGTGGCACACGCTCCGGTCTCCAGCTCGCCGGCCGGGACGGCAGTCTTGAGCCTGCCGCGCACGGCCAGCCGTTGATCGGCCCTTGGGCGGGTTGTCCGACGCAGGACCGATGGTCACTTGACTGTACTTCTACCCCAAAAGCGCGGATGTACCCGGCGTCCTGGCGGGTCGCCCGTGGCCCGAGCTCGCGGGGTCCAGGACACCCGCCGGGCCAGCGACTGGTCCTGCACCCGGGGGTGGCTGCGCCGCAGGCCGGTGGTGGACGGTGCCGACGGCGAGGGACCCGATGACCGCGGCGGCGCGGTCCTGCCAGCGCCGGCGCCGGTCCAGGGCGTCGTGGCCGGCCGGGCCTGTGTCCCGCAGAGGGCGCTGCGGGTGGTGTCGCCGGTCGGGACAGCGTCCGTCCACGAGACCGTCTGGCGCTCCGCGGCGCCCGCCGCCGCGTCCAGGCAACTCCAGTCCGCTGCCGTCCTGGTTGGCTCGACAACCGGTTGGTCGGCCGATGGGCCTGCCCGCATCTTGCAGGCGGGCCCGCTGAAACTCGTGCTCGTACAGCCGGGCCGCTTGGCGCCGGAGGTGGCCGCCGGGTTTGGACTGCGATGACGTCGCCGTTACAGGTTCGCGCGGTTGCCTCCGACACCCCTAGAGCCCGCACTGCCACGATGCACGCGACGAGGGGCCATACCTGCTGTGTCCCCGCCGGGGTGTCGATCAACTGCGGGAGGTGTCGCGGATCTGTCCGTAGCTGTCGCCGGCTCAGCGTCGCCGCCGCGCACCCGGGTGCTGCGATCCGGTGGCGTGGTGGCTCTGGCGCTGGGCGGCAGCAACCAGAGCTTGTTTCTGCTGACTGCGCTCGTCGCGACGCAGGGCAGCGCAGCAATCCCGCTGCTGGCGGTCGGGTTGCTGCTGGCGTGGGCGGCGGCTCCGGGGTGGACCGAGCTGTCGTTGATGTGGCCGGACCGGGTGGGCGGGATCGCCGCGACGTGCGCAGAGGCCTACCGGCCGTACAGCCCGGTGCTGGCGAACCTGACCGGGGTCTGCTACTGGTGGGGCTGGGTGCCGACCTGCGGGCTCACCGCGCTGCTGGCCGCGTCGGCGCTGCATTTCTGGTATCTGCCTGCGGTCCCGGTGGTGCCGCTCGCCGTCGCCATCGTCTGCGCATTCACGTTCCTGAACCTGCTCGGGATAGGCAGGGTCACCCGCGTGGTGCAGGTCATCGCTGCCGGGTCGGCAACCTTGGCGTTGTTGAGCGCGGTGCTACCGCTGCTGCACGGGGATGTCGATCCCGCCCGCGTGGTCGGCTGGGACCTCACGACCCCGTTTGCCGGGGTGTTCGGCGGGGTCACCAGCGCGATGGCCGGGCTTTACCTGATCGGGTTTGCCGCCCCGGCGTTTGAGGCGGCGACGTGTCATGTCGGGGAGATGGTCAACCCGGTCCGGGACCTGCCGCGGGCGATGCTGCTGTCGGGCGCCATGGCCGGCCTGTATTTCGTGGTCCTGCCCGTGGTGTGGCTGGGCGTCTTTGGTGCGCCCGGGCTGAGCGCCGCCAACGGGGTGCATCTCGCGCAAAGCCTCGGCCCGACGTTCTCGCCGCTGTTCGGCGCGCTCGCCAAGAGTGCCGCGATCTGGTTCCTGGTCCTCAACATGTTCCACGGCACGGTCCAGCCCCTCGCGGGCGCGGCCCGCACCCTGTCCCAGCTCGCCGACGACGGACTGCTGCCCCGCATGGTCCAGCGCCGCAACCGCTTCGACGTGCCGTGGGTGGCGACCTGCCTGACGGCCGGGTGTGCCCTGGTGTTCCTGCTGGCGGGTGATCCGATCTGGATGCTCGCCGCGGCGAACTTCACCTATCTGATCGGCATCGGGCTGCCGAGCGTCGCCGTGTGGCTTCTGCGGCGAAACCACCCCCGGTGGCCCCGGCCCTGGCGAGCCCCCCGGGGCACGGTCGTGCTCGGCGTCCTGGCCGCCGGAGTTTGGCTGCTCTCAACCGTGCTTGGGTTCCAGCAGTTCGGGTTGCCGACCGTGCTGTTCGGGCTCGCGCTGGCCTACTCCGGCTCAGTGTTCTACTCCTGGCGCGCCTGGAGTGACCGGCGCCGAACCGGCACCCCGCGGGTAGCCCGGAGCCTGCATCTCAAGCTGAGCGGGGCGATGCTCGCCGTGGTCGTGCTCGACGGCGCCGGCTACGCGATCGCCGTCGCCCAGGTCCCGGACACCAACGCGGCGCTTGTCGCCGTCCTGGAGGACATCTTCGTCGTCGTCGCCATTCTCACCGTCGCCGTCGGGCTGATCTTGCCCGGCATGATCGCGCACAGCACGATCCAGGTGACCCACGCCGCGACCCGGCTCTCGACCGGCACTCTGGCCGAGTTGACCCGGGCGATGGGCGCTCTCGGGCGCGGTGACCTGGACGCCGCCCGCGCCAGCCCCGTCACCACCCGCGTCGCCGTCAGCACACGGGACGAGATCGGCGCCATGGCCACCGCGTTCAATGACATGCAGGACGAGGTCAGCCGCGCCGCAAGCTCGCTGGATCGGGCCCGCGGACAGATGCGCCAGTCCCGCAGTGAGCTGGAGTACCTGGCCACCCACGACGCGCTCACCGGCCTGCCGAACCGTCGGCACCTGGAGAACGAGATCGACCGGACCGTCCGGGCCTGCCTCGACGCCGGCCGGCCGGGCGCCGTCGTCGTGTTCGACCTGGACGGCTTCAAGTACATCAACGACAGCCGCGGCCACGCCGCCGGTGACCGGGTACTGGTCAAGGTTGCGCACCTGCTCACCGCCGGGCTGCGCCCTGACGACGTCATCGGGCGGCTGGGCGGCGACGAGTTCGCCGCTGTGCTGTCCGGGATCTCGGCCGACGACGCCCAAGCCGTGGTGCACCGGTTACTCGAAGCAGTGCGCACCGAAGCGCTCATCGTCGACGCCGGGCGCGCGGTCCGCGTCACCGCCAGCGTCGGGCTGTCCTTCTTCGACAAGGACCGGCCCCGGGCCGCTCAGGAACTGCTCGTGGACGCCGACGTAGCGATGTACGAGGCGAAGGACGCCGGCCGCGATCGTTACGCCCTCAGCTCCACCGGGCAACCCCGGCAGGACGACCTGCGGCACCGCAACACCTGGGTCGAGCGCATCCGGGAAGCCCTGGCCCAGGACCTGTTCGTGTTGCACGCCCAACCGATCCTCGACCTGCGTACCGGCCGGACCGACCGGTTCGAGCTGCTCCTGCGGATGCGCGCACCCGACGGCACCCTGGTCCTGCCCGGCGAGTTCCTGCCCGCCGCAGAGCGCTCCGGGTTGATCACCCAGATCGACCGTTGGGTGATCACCGAGGCGTTCGAGCTGCTCGAAATCAGCCAGCGAGGTGGCCGCACCTTGCAGTTCGAGGTGAACCTGTCCGGCCCATCCATCGGTGACCCCTTGCTCCTTGCGCTCATCGAGACGCACCTGGCGCGGCTCCACCAGCCGGGGAGTCTGATCATCGAGGTCACCGAGACCGCCGCCATCGTCGACGTGCCACGCGCCCGCGCCTTCGCCGAACACCTCGAAAGACTGGGATGCGCGTTCGCCCTCGATGACTTCGGCGCCGGCTACGGCTCCTTCTACTACCTCAAACACCTGCCCTTCGACTATCTCAAGATCGACGGTGAGTTCATCCGCGGCCTCGTCACCAGCCGGCCGGATCAAGTGATCGTCACCTCGCTCGTCCAGATCGCCCATCAACTCGGCAAGCAGACCATCGCCGAGTTCGTCCAGGACCAAGCCACCCTGGACCTGCTTCGCACCCTCGGCGTCGACTTTGCGCAGGGTTACCACGTCGGCCGGCCGGCACCCGTCCCCGCCTACGATCTGCTCCCCACGTCGCGCTCGGCAGCTGACCGAGATCGACCAGCGCCCCCAGGTCGGACAGACACAGCTGCCGGCCTCTCGTCGCGGGTAGCAGGCGGCGCCCCGTAGCGAAGCCGGCCCTCAGCAGCCGGCGGCCGGGCCGCCGCCGGGTGAGCCACCCATCACCCACGTGGCTGCCATCGCAGCGATTCCGCCGAGCCCGGACTTCATGACCAGGTTGCTTCCACCAGCAACCTCATGAGCCCGCCAGAGCCACCCGTGTCGTCGCGCGGGCCACCGGGCAGAAGCCGGGCATGAGCCGCCTGCCGCGTCGTTCCCCACGGCCCGTGGACGTGGTCACCCCGACCCCGACCGAGACGGCCAGGATCGACCTGCGCAGACGACGGCGCCGCTACGCGCTGGTCATGGGCTCCTGTATCGCACTGATGTTGTTCGGATTCTTTGTGCCCGTGCCCGTCCCCGTGCGGCTGGTGGCGCTCGCGGTCGCCGCGGTGCTCGCGCCGCTGGCAGCGATAGTCGGCAACGGCGGCCCCAGCGGCTGAGCCGTGCGGCCGTTTGGCGTGCCCGCCGGTGACGCCCCCGGCAGCACCACCAACGGCACCGGCGAAACGCTGCGCCCTCTAGCCGGTGCGGCCATCATGAGCGAAAAATGCCCTACGTCGGGCCGCTCCAGAACCGAGGTCGTCCCATGCAGCTCCGCCTCCCGCCTTCGTCGGACAGTGCTCACGCGGCCCGGATCGCGGTCTCGGACGTCCTGCTCCGTTGGGGCCGCCGTGACCTCATCGACAGCGTGGCTCTCGTCGCCACAGAACTTGTGGCGAACGCGATCATGCACGCCCGTACCGAGCTGTCGCTGTCCATCGAGCCTGCCGACGCCGGAGTCAAGGTGGCTGTCACTGACGGCTCTCAGGCCCTTCCACGATGGACCCCCTCGTCACCGACGGCGACGTCCGGCCGCGGTCTAATGCTCGTCGAGCGGCTCAGCCGCAATTGGGGCGTGGAGCCTGTTCCGGGCGGCGGCAAGGTGGTCTGGGCACAGGTGGATGACCTTGCCGTCCAGCCAGACGCCAGCAGCCTGGACGATCTTCTCGAGCTCTGGTCAGACGAGCCGTGTCCAGCCCGTCCCGTGGTGGGGACCGGGATAGCGGTCGAGCTGGACATCGACGTCCAGGACATGCTCGACAGTCGGCGACACACCGACGACCTGGTCCGCGAGTTGCAGCTCATGCTCCTGGATCGAGCCAGCAGGGTGCCGACGTCCGAGGTGACCAACTCGGTCGTGCGGCTGGCACAACGGCTGGACCACGCGCATGAGGAGTTCCGCGAGGCGCGGCGGCAGATCTACCACCAGACACTGACCGCCGCCAAGCACCGTCGTAGCCGGACGACCCTGCACCTGCAGCTGCATCGCAGCGACGCGGCCGCTGCCCGTAGGTGGCTGGAGGCACTCGACGACGCCGATGCGCTCGCGTCCGGAGGACGCCTGCTCATGCCACCTTTTCCGGCCGGGATGACTGCGTTCAGACGGAAGTACATTGCGGCCATCACTAGACAGATTGACGCCGCTCCATAACCGCCATCAAGGTCCCGCCACCGCCACCGCCGGAGCCGGCCGTCACCGGGTGGCTGCGCAGCATCTTCATCAGCCCTACGGCGAACAGGTCCACGCCCAGTCTCACTGGTGTCACTGCGCATGACACAAGCGTGTCTTCTTGTCGTGACGTGCTCGTGGTCAGGTGTCACGATCAGCAGGCCATAACGAGAATCTTCGAGGAGCAGCCACAGCGCGGTCCGAACACCCCTCCGGACACCTTCGTCCGAGTCGTCCAACGGCTCATGGACCAGGAGAACGCGATCAATGAAGGGGCGGAGCGGCCGACGGCTCTCGCTCAACTCAACGCGGCGCTCGCCCGCGAAGGCTACGAAGCTTTCTATTCGTCAGACCGGTAATGCTACTTGCGCCACACTGCAACGAGCACCGAGGTGATCCCAAGCCCGAACCCACACAGGCCCTTCTCCCGCACCGAAACAGAGCGCCGGGACCAACTGACCGCCTGGCTCCTCACGGCGTCAGAGGACCAGTTGATCGAGGAGCTGCTGCTGCCCTGTTCCGGCAACTGGGCTTCCACCGCATCACCGCCAGCCGGACACCGCGACAAGGCGCTCGAGTACGGCAAGGACGTGTGGATGCGGTACCAGCTACCGCCTCAGCATGTCCCGTACTTCGGACTCCAAGCGGAGAAGGGCAAGCTCGACGCCGCCGGTACAACTAGGGCAGGCAACGCCAACATCGCCGAGATTCACAACCAGGCGTTGATGATGCTGGCGCACGAAATCTTCGATCCCGAGAGCAGCAAGCGAGTCCTGGTCGATCATGCGTTCGCTGGCGGAGAGATCACGAAAGCCGCTCGCAACTGGTTGGGCAATGCCCTTGACGCTTCCAAGTGTAGCCAGATCCTGTTCATGGATCGCGACGACATTTCGAACCTGTTCGTCGTGACGAACCTCCCGCTTCCCCACGGCGCCCGGCCGGCGCACGTGGCACTCGGGTGGGACGACACGCCTCCTTTCTGATCTGGCACCACCAGTGGCCCCCGAGAAGACCATCCGTGCTCTACAGGGACCTTCCGGACCCAAGGGCCGAGATGCTCGTGGCGCTACCGATGACCGGGCCTCGCGTGACTGCGGTCGACGAGAGGGTGCCCGTACCCACTGCACGACACGGAGCCGGGGCTGCGATGACGCGGGTCCGCCAGCTCATGGGGCCGAAGCTCATGTCGGTGTCGCTGATGGTGGTCAGTGGCCTGCTCCGTAGATGTCGATCAGGCCCAGCGGGCTGAGCTTGGGCACCAGGTCGGCCGCTTCGAGCAACCTTCTGTAGCCGACGTCGACTGAGGGGGACAGGAAGAGCGCGAACGGACTAAGCAGGAGGCTGGCTCCCAGCCAGTCGAGTCCGCTTGCCAGCGGGACGCGTAGTGCCGCAAGTTCCAGGTTCCTGTAGTCGTCTTCGTGCGGACGAACTAGCAGTCCGTGTTGAGCGTGCGGCCTCAAGTAGTAGGAGGGCGGTTGACCCAGTTCCCCAGCGTTCCTTCAACGACACCGATGTCACGAGCGACCACCGCGATCGGCCGGCCCGTCTCCAGGACGAGCTTGACGGCCTCTTCTCTGAACTCCGGCGTGAACTT
>ENA-OFDM01000799-OFDM01000799.1-metagenomes-genome-assembly--contig:-NODE-799-length-11844-cov-2.632878_pt1 | contig 11844 bp, 10 predicted proteins | sample MGYA00153385_OFDM01 | MGnify analysis MGYA00153385
TGAAGGAGTGGTTTTGCTAATCCGAATGACAGCCCGCCATTTTGCAAAACGGGCACCCATTTGATAATACTCGGCAATGCGCTCGCGCAATCCATCTAAGCCCTCTGTCACCTTTTCGCCTTCACAGCCTGCGAGGTTCTTGGCACCGAGATCGACTTTAATGCCTGGAATGATCCCAGCTTCCTGCATCACTTGCAAGAACGGAATGCCCGCCTGAGTCGATTGTCGAATCGTCTCATCAAACAAAATTGCGCCACTAATATATTTAGCCAAATCTGGTGTCGTGAGAATCAACTCCCGATATGTGCGGCGACGCTCCTCAGTTGTGGGTATTCCCAGTTTCTCAAATCGTCGATCGCAGGTGCCTTTACTCTCATCCATTGCTAAAATACCTTTACCAGGTGCCACCATTGCTTGTGCGGTTGCTCTCAACTCCTGGGCATATGTACTCATAGATTAGTCCTCATCACAAACGGGTACATTCCTAGTCTAATAACTTTGAGATTGACTTGTAATAATGAGAAATCAGATTAGACTAACGGTTAGGTTATTTAATCGCAAGCTGACAGACTCGAACAACTCTCAACTAATTGGCTCGATCGCTCTTAACTCTTAACTCTCAACTGTGAACGCTGCTCAACAAGCTACTGATATCGCCCTCGCTAGTAAAATTGCCTCCGCCGTTAGTCTGTTTCGGAGTGAGTTTCCCGATGCAAAAGTAGATCTCAAGCCGTGGGCTGAAGATATCGATACTCAAGAGTTAGTCGATCCTGATTCGATCGATTTTTGCTTTCATTTTCCTGGCTGGAGTCGGCGGTGGCAAAGTCGGAGTATTTTAGTTCAGATTCGGTTTTGTGCAGACGCAATGACAATTGTTGATGGCACTTTCGATCCGACTGCACGCAATGTTATTGGTTTAGAAGTTGCTGGCTTTGATTTTAGAGGTAAGCAGTGGCGGTTATCAACTGTTAGTGATTGGCAATTTGAAGGTGTTCAGCCACAACCAGAGATAGCTGAGAAGTTAAAACAATTTTGTCGTCAAATTTTTGAATTGTTTAGCTTGTAAATAAAGCCAATGATTTTTTGTGACGGTATATACATAAATCGATCTCTAAATCTTACCATACGCTCAAAAATTATCTTTTTTGTAGAGAATACTTGGACTCGATCGCCACAGCAGGGCTTTGGCAAATAAAAGGCCACGGCGATGGCGATCTCAACTATCCGCATCGATCGAGTACAGCCGAAGCCAGCAAACGAGTTGGTGTCGATATCGGCTAGCTAGCGGTGAATTATTGGTGAGAAAATAAATACTAGTAGCACGATATCTTGTATACTAAACAAATTCTGATAGTCGGCTTAATTTGTTAATCTCAATTTCTCCTCAGTAGTAATTCCCATCCTAATCTATGCGTATAAACACACCTCTGAGACTTTTAGTTATTACTAGTGCATTTTTAAGTGCTAAAACTGCATTTGCCCAAAATTCATTTTCATCAGAGCAAGTTTTAGTAGCAAGCAACACACTAAAAACTCAATTGTTGAGCATGAATCGGCTGGCTACTGCTACTATTAATACCCAAGCCCCAACTGCTGACCAGGATACTAGCAAACAGACTGGTGAGATCGATCGTCGGTTTGGATTTGATGATGATAGTAGTGCTCATCCAGCCCTACCCACTCATCAGAGATCGATCGCACGTCCGAATCAATCGAGTTTATTTTCCAGTGATGTGGCAACTCTGGGTAGCAATCCTAAAATTAGTGGCTTACCAAGCCAGCTCCCCGAAAATTCGACCGAAATTGCCGTACCAAACCGCGTTCAATCACAAGCCTCGATCGAAATTTTCGTACCGCTACCACGTACCCAGATAATTAAAGTGCAGCCTGTGTCACGGTTGCCGCGTGTATCTAACAGCACAAATATCCCCACTGTTAGTGCAATTCCTACCGTCCGTGCTGGAGCGGGCATCATGCCAGTATTTAAGCCTACTTTTGCAACCAATAATCCGAACCAGGCAAGTTCGGACTTAATCTATCCGTTGATGAATCTGGCACCGATTACTTCTCGCTTTGGCTGGCGGACACACCCACTCTCAGGCACCCGTCGCTTTCACTCTGGGATTGATATTGGCGCACCCTCAGGTACACCCGTAGTTGCGACCGGAACTGGGACGGTGATTTCGGCAGGTTGGAATGGGGGCTATGGTAAAGCAATTATCATCCAGCATAATGATGTTCAGCAGACGCTCTACGGTCATCTCTCAGAGATATCTGTCCAACCAGGGCAAGTCATCGAGCAAGGTACCGTCATCGGGCTAGTCGGTAGTACTGGCAACTCGACTGGGCCGCACCTACATTTTGAAACTCGGATGCCTAATGGTGACAAGTGGGTCGCGATCGATCCTAGTGAAGATATCCAGTATGCTATGGATAATCTCCGTCGATCGATGCCATTTGCACGAAAAGACCTGCCCCAGGGACTATAAAATATTTGCACGTCAGAACTTGTTAAGATAGTAGACTTGTGAATATCGCTCAATTGTTATGACAGTCAAACCAGAATGGTTGCGGGTAAAAGCACCGCAGTGGGAACGTGTTGGTAATGTCAAGGATATCCTCCGCGACTTGCAGCTCAACACTGTCTGTGAAGAAGCTTCTTGTCCGAATATTGGCGAATGCTTTAGCGCGGGAACAGCTACCTTCCTGATTATGGGGCCTGCTTGTACCCGTGCTTGTCCCTATTGCGATATCGATTTTGAGAAAAAACCTCAAGCTCTCGATCCGACTGAACCAATCCGGCTGGCGGAAGCTGTCAAACGACTCAATCTCAAGCACGTCGTGATCACTTCGGTAAATCGGGACGATCTAGCTGATGGGGGTGCAGGTCAATTTGTACTGTGTATCCAAGCTGTACGCGCCCTGTCACCCACAACAACGATCGAGGTACTGATACCGGATCTATGTGCCAATTGGCAAGCATTAGAGACGATTTTGGACGCAGAGCCAGAAGTGCTCAATCACAATACTGAAACTATTTCCAGATTGTATCGGCGCGTGCGTCCTCAGGGTGACTATCAGCGTTCGTTGGCAGTCTTGGCTCGATCGCGGGCGTATACTCCTAGCGTCTATACTAAATCGGGGATTATGGTCGGTTTGGGCGAAAGTGATGAAGAAGTGCGCCAAACGATGCGCGATCTGCGATCGGTAGATTGCGATATCATCACGATCGGTCAATATCTCCAACCCTCAGCGAAACATCTGGGAGTAGCAGAATTTGTTACCCCGCTGCAATTCGATGCTTGGCGGGTATATGGTGAGGAGATCGGGTTTTTGCAAGTAGTTTCGACACCGCTGACTCGCAGTTCTTATCATGCTGAGGAGGTGCAGAAGTTAATGGTTAAATATCCGCGAAAGTAGGTAGATATAATTACCCATCAGATAGATTGTGTCTAAAATCTATCTGATGGGTAGCGGCTCCCGCTACAACTCTAAAACCTAAAACCTAAAACCCAAAGCCTAATCCCTAAAGCCTTCCTATGTCCGATCGAATTGTAATTGTAGGTGCGGGTGCGTGGGGTGGGGCGTTGGCGGATTTGACGCGGATTAATGGTGGTGAACCATTAATTTGGTCGCGAAATTGCGATAGTCAGTTAGCCGAGATGGTGTGTCAACAAACGGCAATTATTTCGGCGGTGTCGATGTCGGGTGTTCGAGCAGTTATTGCACAATTGGCTGGATCGATCGATCCACATCAAATTATTGTGACAGCGACAAAAGGATTGGATGCTCAAACTAATTTGACACCCGCACAACTCTGGCATCAGGCTTTTCCACTCAACCCGATTGTTGTATTATCGGGGCCGAATTTATCTCTGGAAATTCAGCAAGGATTACCTGCGGCGACTGTAGTTGCTAGTGATGATGTGGACGCTGCTAATACAATTCAAGAGATATTTTCTTCGCCTAAATTTCGAGTTTATACTAATGACGATCCTGTGGGTGTAGAAATTGCAGGTACAGTCAAAAACGTCATCGCGATCGCCGCAGGTACTTGTGATGGTTTAAAATTAGGAAATAATGCTAAGTCTGCCCTGTTGACACGAGGATTGGCGGAAATTGTGCGGATCGGTCAATATTGGGGCGGGAAAACTGAAACCTTTTATGGACTATCGGGTTTAGGCGATCTTTTGGCTACCTGCAATAGTTCTCTGAGTCGAAATTATCAGGTTGGTTATGGATTAGCACAAGGGAAAACTTTGGATGAAGTTTTAGCTAATTTACAAGGAACAGCCGAAGGGGTAAATACAACTAAAGTATTAATTAAAATTGCCGATCGTCATCAGATTTATATGCCGATTACCGGATTAGTCGATCGATTGTTGGCAGGTACAATTACAGCTCCAGAAGCGATCGTCGCATTAATGTCACGCGATCGTAAATCAGAATATTAAGGGAGTAGCGATTCGCGATTCGCGCCCGCCTTTGTTCCCCGACGGTTTGGGGGAGACAAGACAGCGAATCAAGACAGAGGGTAGAGGGTAGAGGCTAGGATGTAGGGTGTGTTAGGCTCAAGCCGTAACGCACCAATGATTTATCTAGTTATTCCCTTCGGTGCGTTACCCTACACAGATAACACACCCTACGATATTATATTCACCATCCACCATTCCCTAAAATGGAAGATTCAGAAAATCTAGCAGACGCGATCGCGAATTTTAATACGATCCAGTCAGAACGAAACTATCAACAAGCTCAGGATACTTTGCGGCGAATGTTGGTGAATCTAGATCTGAGTCAACGTGAAAGATCTGGATTAGAATCAGAAATTGCCGAACTGAGTAATATGCTGATCAAACTCGATCGAGCGGTGTTTCAAGTAGCTGTATTTGGGATGGTAGGTAGAGGTAAATCTTCATTATTAAATGCTTTGATCGGGCAAGAAGTATTTCAAGCGGGTGTTCTACATGGGGTGACGCAAGAACGCCAGCAAGTCGTCTGGGAAATCGATAATTGGCAAGATGAATTCGATCTCGATAAAGATACTCCGGCGACATTACAAGAAGCGATCGAATTTATCGATACGCCTGGGATTGATGAAGTTGAGGGCGAGCAGCGTCAAATTCTCGCTCATGAAATTGCTCGTCAAGTAGATTTGATTCTATTTATTATTGCTGGCGATATCAGCGAACTGGAATTGCAAACCCTCTCACAACTCAGAAGTGCTGGTAAACCGCTCCTATTGGTATTTAATAAAGTCGATCGCTATCCCGATCGCGATAAACTAGCGATCTATGCCAAAATTCGGGATGAGCGAGTCAAAGAAATTCTCAGCCCGAGTGAGATTATCATGGTAGCCGCTGCTCCAGTGACGATGCGTGCAGCCGCGCGAGAAGATGGGAGTATGGGCATCAGTTATCATCCTGGTACTCCCCAAGTAGCCGCATTGAAGTGGCGGATTGTTGAGATCTTGCAACGTGAAGGTAAATCTTTAGCTGCTCTCAATGCCATGTTAGCAGCCGATCGGATTCAAAAACAGACGATCGATCGTAAGCTGGATCGGCGGGAGGAAGCAGCCAATGATATTATCTGGCAATTTGTGATGAGTAAAGCGATCGCGATTGCTCTCAATCCGTTTACTGCTGCCGATATTATCGCAGGTGCCGCGATCGATATTGGGATGATTATCCGGCTATCTAAATTCTACGGGATGCCGATGACTCGATCGGGTGCGACGGGACTGCTTCAGAGTATTGCTATGGGCATGGGAGGGATTACCGTTAGTGGATTGGTGGCAAACTTCGGATTGAGCGGTATCAAAGGCTTACTCGCCCTGCTTGCCCCTGTTACAGGCGGAATCAGTATTGCCCCCTACACCGCCGTCGCCCTGACTCAGGCTAGTATTGCGGGAGTCTCCACTTATGCGATCGGACAAGTTACCAAAACTTACCTGGCTAATGGTGCTTCTTGGGGTGAGGATAGCCCTAAAGCAGTCATCGCCCAAATTCTTGTTACCATTGATGAACACTCGATCGTCGATCGAATCAAACAGGAATTAGACGTTAGGCGCTAGGTTTTAGGCGTTAGGCTTTAGGTTTGGAGTATTGTCTAACGCAAGCGTTCCCCGATCCAGGTACGCTAGATACCTATTTCTATTGGATGTTACCTAAAGCCTAATCCCTAATCCCTAAAGCCTAACGTCTAAAGCCTAATCCCTAAAGCCTAATCCAGATGCCTGTTTTTGAACAATCAATTCAGATCAAAGCAAGTGCCACAGCGGTAGATAAATGTATCACTGACTTGGAATTAATGCAGCGATGGCTCAATCCGATCCTCAAGTGCGAACCTAAAGGAGTATGGCAAACTAGTGTAGGTAGTAAAAGTAAATTTATCATTCAGATTCCGGTAATTAAACCAACATTGAATAATGTGGTAATAGCGCGAGAACCTGGGTTAATTATTTGGGGATTTGATGGATTTTTTAAAGGTAGCGATCGCTGGGAATGTCAGCCAAATGGACGCGGTACGGTATTAATCAACCAGTTTAAGTTTAATATTCCTAATCGATTAATCGCTTGGGGATTCGATCGATTTGCAGCCAAATGGACAAAGGTGGATATGGAAGCTCAGTTACGCCGCATCAAAATAGTTGCTGAGGAGCTGCATCACAGTTTTGGTGATTGAGGTATCGTTAACAAAGAGTAGGGGTCTAAATATCCATGCTAGAAACCTAATTATCAATTATCAATTAATTTAGTTATTCCCCGATAGATTGTAAGAAACTTAATGCTGAAGCATCGATTTTACCAAAATGAATTGCTCCAGCCACATTCCAATTTTCCAGAGATCTGACTAACCAAGGCACACCCTTGCATTGCGAAGATTCATAATGATTGAACAGAATCGATAATCTGCTCTCTAATAAGGGTTTAACTTTTTGACAGATTAAGACTATTTTCAGTAACAATCCAGTTGTAAAAACAGCACCTAAATTACTAATCATATCCATGAAAATAAAATGCTGTGGGTTGCGGGGACTTTCCACAACTAAATGGTTGAGAACGTGAGTACAAGTCCTAAGTAAGCCAAGTTCATCGAGCCGTTGATTGTCTCGATCGGGTAAAATAGCGTCGATAGTTTTGTACAGGCGATCGTTAAAACTGCGTCTGCCATAACTACTATCCACACCAGAAACTATGTAATCATACAAGTCCCCCTTAAATGTTTTAATAATTGGCTGCATCTGAAGATGCGACACAAAACCACGCGATAAATCCTGGTAGGTAGCATCACCTTCAGCTTTACCTGCAAATTGTCCAAATGCCATCCCCAGTTCTTTTGTAGATAGTAATGTCGGATTGAGTACAGATGGTAAATTATCAGCAGCATCTCGACCTAATTGAGCTTTGATCCGCGATCGTCTAACTTGATAAGTAAGATAATGGGATAGATTTGTCTCCTGCTGCTTCCGCAACCCTCGCTGTACTCGTTTAATCGTCTCAACATTTTCAAAAGTGCGTTCTTCTGTGACAAGCGAGTGTTCGTATAAATAAGGGTAGCGATTGATTAATGTACCGAGTTGTCGTTCGCCGACAGTATCTTTGCCGGAGGTAGTACCATTGAGAACTTCGTTTAACCGTTTGAGCTTGGGATAGTCATCACCTTGGAGATATAACTGGAGCAGTTGGCGCAGACGACGAACGACTCTAGAATAAGTCATCCGTACATCATTGAGATGAGCCAGCATTTCAACTAGACTAGCAACTGGTATTTGCCCAGAGGGTTGCATTTGCCAGTGATTGACGAGAATATAACAACAACGGTTGATAATCAACGGGAAATTCTGTTCGGCAGTTCTTTCAAATGCTAATGTCTCGATCGTCGTCCAGATCCGGTTGTCACTATAATTGACACCCTCAATAAATAAACTCCGAAATCTTTCTAAGACTCTAACTGGTGTCTCAGTTCTCACGACATACAAAAAATGTTCGTAGACAATTTGCTCGATCCCAGTACCAGTTTTTTTTCCAATTGCAAACATATATTAGTCTCCGTATATCTCTAGTGAATAATTACCGCAAGTCAATTGAGATCGAGATCTTTGCGGGGAGGGTATGTGCTGCAATGATTAACATGGAATGACTAGTGTAGACAAAGGCGTTGAGTAACCATATCGCCGATCGTACAGGGAGATCTAGATAGTGACTGTGAGATCGATCGCACTCAGCTTACCCACATTTGAACCCAATTCTGTCATCTTTAGCAAAATTCCGCTTTATGTCGGTACCGATCGATGCTACTTTAAGCTGATAAACAGGCAAAAGTGCGCGTAATGGCTCAAGTCCAATTAAATACCGTCCAACTAGGCAACAATAGTCACCCCCTAGTCATGCTCCACGGCTGGGGGCAAAATCTCCAATCCCTCCAACCGATGGGAGAATTACTCGCAAATCGATCGAATGTCCACATTATCGATCTACCTGGTTTTGGCAAATCTCCACCACCGCCGGAAGATTGGGATACCAACCAATATGCCGATCGAATTTACGAGTATTTGACAGCACAAGGGATCGAATCTGCCGATTTATTGGGACATTCCTTTGGCGGGAGAGTCTCAATTCGGCTGGCTCACAAATATCCCCAAACAGTCCGCTCCATCACATTGATTAATTCCGGCGGCTTACAACGTCAGCGTACCGCCAACCAATCCTTTCGCAGTCAATGGGTACGCACGATCCGAAATACGTTCAAAATTTCGCCCCTCTATCGTGACGAACTCCTAACTTGGCATAGCCAAAAATATGGCTCTCGCGACTATCTCAACGCTGGCGCACTCCGAGGCACCCTCGTCAAAACCGTCAGCGAAGATCTCACCGAAATTGCTCGACAAATCCCGCTCCCAGTGCTGTTGCTCTGGGGCGAAGCCGACACCGAAACCCCTGTAGAAATGGGACATCGTTATCACAGCCTGTTTGTCAACTCTGAGCTAATTACCATCCCCAACCGCGATCACTTTATGTTTCAAGCCGAAGGCTCTCACCTTTGCGCCTATTATATAGAGAAATTTCTCGCGCAATTATCTAGGAAAGAGTCATAAATATGGTTACTCTCACCCTACTCGCCCTCATTCCGATCGTGGCGATCGTACTAATTGCCTTATTTAACTCTAAATCTTAATCGATCGGTACAGATTTTTATCCGGCGTTGCTAAATTGATGTATGAAACGCATAAATAATTTTGTAGGGGTAATGCCTCGTGCTTACCCCGCATCGATGAAGGGTACCCACGAGGAGCACCCCTACACAATTAATCTTTAGGGGTGCCCCGTCTTGCCGTTTTTTTATGCGGGGGTTCCCATCTACAGATCCTTATTCCCACCACGCCCCTAAATGCTTACTACTATCTGCCTCATCATCATCTCCGCTGCCACAGTTATCTTTTTCACCCGTCGAGGATTGAGATATTTGCGCTACTTCCAGCAGGAAGAATACAACGGGACACGGTTTAAAGATTGGTTTCTCGAAAAAGGTACTTTTGACAAAAAAGGCACCATCATCGCCCTCACAGCCGCCGCATTGAGTAGATTTGTGAGTGGGGGGGATATGTTTATTTGCTTGATAATTTGTCTGGTTGCCGCAGCGGTGTTAGTCTTCGTCGGTTTCCAGGAGGAAGATCCGCGCAATGTGGGCAAAATTAAGCTGAAGATGACCGATCGAGCAACGGCGATTTATCATCTAGCTCTGGGGTTATATGCGATCGCAACTATCCTCATCATCACTGGCATATGTGCCTTAGGTGCTGGAGACAGTATCTACATTTATTGGCTGGTTATGGTGGGTGTAATTCAATCCTCCCCGATCTGGATTGCGATCGCCAATGCCATTTTGTGGCCGAATGAACTCAAAAAACAACAGGCATTTCTCCAAGAAGCTAAAGATATCCTCGCCGACTATCAGCCCTACACGATCGGGATTACTGGTAGTTATGGTAAAACTAGTACCAAAGCCATCTTGGGGAGTATCTTAGAGGCGATCGAGCCGACTTTTTGGACTCCTGGTAGTATCAATACCGAGATGGGTATCACCCGCCAAATTCGGGAAAATCTCAAACCCCAGCAGGAACTGGCTATCATCGAGATGGGAGCCTATCATATCGGATCGATCGCGAAATTGTGCCGTTTCACCCCACCCAATGCCGGATTAGTTACCGCTGTCGGCGTGATGCACCTCGAACGCTTCGGTGGTGCGGAAAATATCTATAAAGCCAAATGCGAACTGGCTCAAGCCGTCCCCCCCGATGGATTATTAGTCTGCAATGGAGACAATCCTGGCGCACGCAAAATGGCTACAGAATATCCCAAAGCTACTACCCTTCTCTACGGATTAGAACCAGAAATCGGACACCTCGACTGCTGGATGTCAGATATTCAGGCTAGTATGGACGGTACTACTTTTACGATTCATTGGCAAAACCAAGAATATCCAGGGTTTACCAAATTGCTGGGAGTCCCAATGCTCTCCAATCTCGTCGGTGCGTTTACGATGGCTTGTGCGCTCGGCAAAGATCCCGATTATGTCATCGCCGCGATTCATAATATCGAACCTGCAAATAGCCGTCTCAATCTGCGAAAAAATGGCGATGGTTTCATCCTCGATGACTCCTACAACTCTAACCCGATCGGGTTTGCCTCCGCTCTAGAAGTCCTGGAAGTCCTCGAAGGTGGACGCAAAATCTTGATGACACCAGGGATGGTAGAACTTGGCGATATTCAAGCCGAGGAAAACCGTCAGGTGGCTCTCAAAGCTGCCTCGATTTGCGATTTGGCACTGGTAATCGGTGAAACTAATAAAGAAGCTCTCAAAGCTGGGCTGCTCGAAGGTGGGTTATCACCCGATAAGTTGATGGAGTTTCCCAACCGCGATCTGGCACTTGCCTACCTAAATAGTCCCGAACACCGTCAGGCAAAGGATATGATTTTGATTGAAAACGATCTGCCCGATCTGTATGAATCGATCGCAGGGTTTTAGAATATTTAAATAACATCAGTTCGGAATAAGTTTATGCGATCGTTAGCAACCAAACCATTCTTACTAGATATTCACAGCATCACCCTGCGGATTACCCACGCAGAGTTCGAGCAACTGTGCCAAGATAACCCAGAACTGCGACTAGAGCTAACAGCGAATGGAGAATTAATCGTCATGGCACCTGCGGGATGGGAAAGCTCAGAGCGAAATGGAAAACTAACAACTGATGTTAATATTTGGAATCGTCAAACCGAGCTAGGCAAAGTATTTGATTCGTCTGGTGGCTTCACCTTGCCCAACGGAGCAGTAAAATCGCCTGATGTCACTTGGATCGAAAAATCTAAATTTGCGAGTATCCCCAATAGTGTTGCCTTTCCCGAAGTAGTACCAGATTTTGTCGTGGAACTACGATCGATGAGTGACAGCCTCAAGACTCTGCGCGAAAAGATGGAAGAATATCGATCGAATGGGGTGCGTTTGGGCTGGCTAATTAACCCCCAACAGCAGCAGGTAGAAATTTATCGATTGGGGCAGGAAGTAGAAATCTTGGAATCACCTACCACATTGAGCGGGGAAGATGTCTTGCCTGGATTCGTGCTGGATTTAAGCTCGATTTTTTCATCGTAGAGCGATTCTCCGTTCGCGCAGCGTTCCGCAGGAAGGGAGACGCTCCGCGAACGAGTCAAGTAATTTGGGACTCTTTACTAGTCTAGGATCGATCCCTCTTTATGCCGATCCTTTACTCAGAGAGCCATTTTGTGTTGTTGGGTGTTGGAGATTCCAGTAAGATCGAGGTATTGCAATCCTGATGTCTAG